>Ga0182021_10010636_pt1 | contig 10908 bp, 9 predicted proteins | sample 612E3MmetaG_FD_120493 | JGI IMG/M metagenome (GOLD analysis project Ga0182021, IMG submission 120493) | Permafrost microbial communities from Stordalen Mire, Sweden - 612E3M metaG (Illumina Assembly) | ecosystem: Environmental > Terrestrial > Soil > Wetlands > Permafrost | place: Sweden...
ATATTAGGACCAAATGGAATAGGCAAGTCCACCATCATAAGGATACTTTCAGGAGAACTGAAACCAAACCTTGGAAAATATGATGAAGAAGTACCATGGGATGAAATTGTGAGTTACTTCAAGGGTTCCCAACTCCAGTCATACTTTAAAAAACTTTCTAATGGAGATTTGAAGGTTGTTCATAAGCCCCAGATGGTTGACATGCTTCCGAAGTTTGTAAAAGGAAACGTTCAAAAGTTAATGGAAAGGGTGGATGAAAGAGGTGCAATGGATGAGGTTTTGGACTTCCTTGAATTGAGACCATTGCTCAAAAGAGATGTTTCAAAGCTGAGTGGAGGGGAACTACAAAGAGTTGCAATAGCTGCAGCCGCACTTAGGGAAGCTGATTTTTATTATTTTGATGAACCAACTTCCTGGCTTGATGTTAGACAGCGTTTAAATGCTGTAAAAGTAGTTCGAAATCTTGCTGAAGCAGGTAAATCTGTTATGGTTATAGAACACGATCTAGCAGCCCTAGATGCGATTTCTGACTATATACATATATTATACGGTCAACCAGGAGCTTATGGCGTAGTATCCCATATGAGAGGCGTTCGTGTGGGTATTAACACTTACATAAACGGTTTTCTCCGCGAGGAAAATGTAAGATTCCGTAAGCAACCAATAATCTTCGATGTTAAACCTCCTGCACAAGAAATTGAAGCAGTTGTACTTGCAGACTATTCATCTCTTGAAAAATCTTACGATGGATTTTCACTGGAAGCTGACGAAGGCCAAGTACAACATGACGAAATAGTGACAGCATTTGGACCCAATGGTATTGGAAAAACCACCTTTGCAAAGATGCTAGCAGGAGTTACCAAACCTAACAAAGGAAAGATCAATAAGAAGGTTATTATAGCATACAAACCCCAATACCTCGTTTCAGACTTTGATGGCACTGTACAGGAACTCCTCATAGCAACTGCTCCTACCTATGGCACCAACATATTCAAAACTGAAATATTGAAACCATTCTCCTTAGAAGCCCTACTTGACAAGGAAGTAAATGAATTGAGCGGTGGAGAACTTCAGAGACTTTCAGTTGCTGTGACATTATCAAAGGAATCTGAAATATATCTCTTCGACGAGCCAACTGCTTTTCTAGATGTTGAACAGAGGTTGAAAGCTGCAAAAGCGATTAAAAGAGTAGTAGAAAGTCGTAATGCCGCTGCAATAATTATAGATCATGACATAGTGTTTATAGACTATATTTCTGACCGTGCAATGGTTTTTAACGGGGAACCTGGTGTTAAAGGCCATGCATCAAGCCCCATGAATCTAAGATCTGCAATGAACAGCTTCCTATCATCTGTTGGAATTACATTCAGAAGGGATAAAGAAACTAAAAGACCTCGTGTCAACAAATTTGGAAGTTATCTTGACAGGCAACAGAAAGAAAAGGGTGAATATTATTATCTGGAAAATTAAGAATGCCCTACTTAATTTCAAGTTTAGAAATTTCCATTTAGAGTTTAAACTTTACTAATTTATTTAAATTGAATTTTAACAATACATTGTCTGTAAAATTATAAAACCAAATATTATTTAGTTATTGTTTTATCATAAGTTCAATAGGGATTCATGGTGATTTTAATGGTAAAAGAAGATAAAAAAAACCTTAATAGGCTAAAAGAAATTATTAAAGTCTTATCAAAGTACGAATTCGGTTATTTAATCGAAAAAATTAAACTCAAACATAAGATACCATTCATTACCCAGTCATATGATTATGAATCCCTTGAAGAACTGGATGAATCCGCCCCTGAGAGGTTGAGACTTGTATTACAGGAGTTAGGTCCGACCTTTATTAAATTGGGACAAACTCTTAGTACTCGCCCAGACCTTGTCGGTGAAAAAATAGCCAAGGAATTTGCCAAATTACAAGATGATAACCCTCCAATTGAATTTAGTGTTGTTAAATTGGCTGTTGAGAAAGAACTGGGATTACCTATTGAGTCCATTTTTATTAGCTTTGATTCAGAACCATTAGGATCTGCATCCATAGGACAAGTTCACAGAGCTGTTTTAAAAACAGGTGAAGAAGTGGCTGTTAAAGTAAGAAAACCTGGAGTAGAACAAATAATTAAAAGCGATATTTCTATGATGGAGTTTTTGTCAAATAGGATCGATAGTTATGTTCCACAGTTTAAAATTTACAATATTCCAGGCATAGTTGAGGAATTTAAACGCTCAATTTTAAAGGAAATTGATTATGAAAACGAGGCAATAAATCTAAAAAGATTCAGCTACAACTTCAAGGATGATGAAACTGTTCATGTTCCTAAAATCTACAGCGATTATTCCACATTAAAAATCATTACTATGGAACTCATTGTAGGAGAGAAGATATCCGAAGTTACAGAAGCTGAAGGTTTTGATTTAAAGTTAATAGCAGAACATGGAGCTGTATCATATTTAAAACAAGTGATAGAGCATGGATTTTTCCATGCTGATCCTCATCCATCTAATATCTACATCTTGGATGATAATGTTATATGCTACATAGATTTCGGAATGATGGGTGTTCTAGATGATGAATTCAAGCAGAACCTAGCCGAACTAATCATTTATTTCATTGCCAATGACATCAGTGGAATGATAAATCAACTAACCTACATGGGTATGATAGATGCACAAGTAGACACAAAATCCTTGAAGTACGATCTTACAGATATGATGTACAAGTACTATGGTACAGAGTTGAGTGAAGTTCATGGAGGAATGAACGATCTGATACATCTAATGAGGAAATATCATGTTTCAATGCCAAGGGAATTTGTTCTCCTTGCAAGAGGTATTGGAATGGTTGAAGAATGTGGAGAAAAATTAGATCCAACATTTAATGCAGTGGAAGTCTGTAAGCCCATTATGAAAGGGGTCTTAATAAAAAAATTCACACCCTTGAACTTCTTAGACTATATTAAGAAAAATATTATTGAAATGGAACATGTTTTAAAGAGCGTACCTTTATCAATTACCAAAACTCTATACAAACTGGAAGAAGGGAATATACGAATAAAAGTAGAACATGAAGGTCTTGAAAGGATTACCAATAAGTTATCGGTGGCATTTATACTTTCAGCTCTTTTGATAGGTTCATCCATGATCATGACAACTGATAATGGAATATTAATGATTAAATTCCCATATATAGGGGTTTTAGGATTTGTTATAAGTGCAATTTTAGCAATTTTCCTTGTGGTGTCGATTTTCAGGGATAGGGGGATATAATTAAATTCAAATGAATTGATACAAAAAATTGATGAATTCATTGACCAAAAAAATAAATTCTTTTATAATTTTAGATCAAAAATAGGGTCTTAAAAAGATTTAAATAAAAAAAGAAAAGTAAGAAATATTTCAAAAATTATTTGCCTTTAAGAATGTTCATGCCTTCAACGAAAATTTTAGCAAAATATTCAACGTGTTCTGGAGGTATTGAGAAGCTCACCCGAAGATATCTATCTCCAAATATTTTACTAGTGTAGGATCCTTCCCTTGTAAATACTTTTCTATCAAGTAAGTATTCTGATATGTCCAAAGGAGCTACACCTGTTTTATAAATATCTATAGCGAGCATATTACCTTCACTTGGGTATACAGGTATGAATGCACCCTCAACTTGGTTTACTGCCCTCTTTATTATATCCTGGTTGGATCTAGTAGTACTTTTAATACGACCGAGCCACTCTTTTTTGGATTTAACTGCAGCTATGGCACCTCTTTGAGCAACAACATTGGTTCCAAGGTCGTTTATGACAATTCCTTTAATAGATTTTATGACATTAGGCATTGCTATAAGTGCTCCGATACGCATACCAGCCATTCCATATATCTTAGAGAAACTGTAAACTGTTAAAGTATGTTCCGAAGCATATTTAGCCATTAAATGGTGATCACTAGCAAAATCTCGGTAGGTTATATCGTGAAGAAGATAAATATCGTTGTCCATTGCAATATCTGCAAAATCCTGTAACTCTTCCTTAGTGTAGGATGATCCCAGAGGATTAAGAGGGTCAACAAGAGATATCAACTTGGTTTTATCGTCCATGTTTTCTTTTACTAGCTTTGGTGTGAGCTTGTAACCACACTCTTCGTTGTAGATAGGTACAGACTTTACATGATCTCCAAATCTACTTGCAAAGTTGTCTATAATCAAATAACCTGGATCACAGGTTATTGTATTATCTTCTGGAGATAGTATATCGTTGGTGCACAGGTAAAGTGACTCAGTACCTCCCGCTGTAACCAGAATATCAAACTCTTCTTGTAGTCCTAGATCTTCTAAAATAAGCTGTTTGAGTTCTGGAAACCCTTCAGGTGGCGGATATTTGTTGTAGTCACGTTTTTTGATGCTCCGCATCATTGAATCCATGATCTCATTCTCATCATGAAGATGGTTTGTATTTTGACCCATCCAGATCATGTTTTCATCATTAAATACAAAATCAAAGAAATCATTGGCTGTTTTATAGCCTTTTGGTATTGATTTTGCTGGTTTTGCATATTTTTTCGGTGAAATCATTTATTCACAACTTTTATGGAAATTATATTAAAAAAGCAGAATTCCAGAATCATTAATTAATGATCTTTTATTTATGATTCTGATGCTATCTAATTCCATTTTTGTTCTTATTCTTATATTTTATCTAATTTGCAATGATTTAAAATTATCGTTCTAAAAGTAGTAATTTATGATATGTTGAGTATAGTTAATAAAATAATTTGAAGAAACAGTATTATGTTCATAAATATAAAGTTTCAGATATCTTTTGATCATCATGGAGTGACAACTTACTCAATTCCATGATCAACAATTCTAAAACGAGCCCTCAAACCTTCAGGTCTGCTTCTGTGACGTTTTAAAACTGCAGATCTTTCTCCAAGACCATTGGCTCTTGCTAGTTCTACTACGATTTTACTCCAATACTTCAGTATAGTCCCACCAACAGGCTCAATTACATCATCTCCATCAAAAACAGAGTATATATGATTAGTTATAACTACTGCTATATTGTGGTTTCTGGCAATTCTAGATAATAATGCCATCTGTTTACCTAACTCCCTATTCGTTTGAGTTGAATCACCCTCTTTGAGTCTGTAAAGTGCTACTGCAGAATCCAGTATAATCAGTTCAACAATCTCTGTCTTAGAATCCAAGAGGTTTTCTATTCTCTTCAATACTTCTATCTGTTCGTTAAAGCTTGTTGGTTCAAATATAATTATATTATTAGCAAAACTATCAAATTGGTTATTAGATATTTGTTTAACCCTTTCTATTGATAATCCCCCCTCTGTATCTACAAATATAGCTTTATTACCGTTTTTAGCGCAGCTGACAAGCAGTTGCAGAGCAATGTTGGTTTTACCCGAGCCAGGAGGCCCGTAAAACTGAGTTAAACAACCCTTTTCAACCCCTCCACCCATAATCACATCAATGGGGGATCCTGTTGGTATCTTTCCATTCTCATCTATGTCTGATAGTACCTTCATATAATTCTCCAGTTCGATAATCAAGATATAATAATCTAAAGATTCAATTTATCTTTAATTTTGATTTGAATTTAATGATAGAAATAATTATGCTGCATCACAGATTAATTTGTCCCTAAATATAATGTAAGCGGATGTGTGATGTCAATGAATCTGATATAAACAAATGTTGTATTACAACGATGTCTTCAAATTATAAGTGATTTGATCAACTCTAACCTCATCTATAAGAGGATAAAAGGATAATATTAACTTTATCGATAAAATTCAATCTCAATTTTTGAATTATTGGAAAAATAATCTTAATTAAAATTCATTAATACTCTTCAATCTTACGGAATAAAAAAAATGGAATTATTGAAAAAAGTTTAGATTTTTAAAAACTCGTTTTAGATTAAAATTCGATTTAAAATAGACATTTTCCAGCACCTAGTCGAATCAACTTAGGTGGATAAACTGTCATATCAACCACAGTCGAGGGAACTCTATGTTTACAGATACCTGCATCAAGCATTATATCAACAGAAGATCCTAACTGTTTAAAAACTTCTTCTACAGATTCTGGAACATCATAACCAGACAAGTTGGCACTTGTACTTGTAATTGGAAAATCTCTGGTAAGATCCATACAGACGCGATTATCTGGTATTCTAACACCTATTCTATTAGATCCTGCCGTTAAAAGTGAAGATAATTTATCTTTTTTCTTTAAAATTATTGTATAAGGTCCTGGTAAAATTTTCCTTATGATCTCTTCTGTTTCAGCATCCATATGTGCAACCATATGAATGTCCTCAACTCTTGAAAGACATACTGACACTGGTTTATTTATAGACCTCTTCTTTACAGAAAAAACCTTTAAGAGTGCCTTTTTATCGAATATATTAGCCCCTAACCCATAAACTGTATCTGTTGGATAAACTACTATTAACCCCTGTTCCATGGCCATTCTAGCAATTTCTATTTTATCATATTCTGGATCAGCACTATCAATTAATATGATCTTCATTGATTAAATCACATCCAATTTCATTCTTATCTTCCAAAGTATATATCCATTGAAGATACATATTTAGTTTTATGCTGAACAGACTCAGACCTCAAGTTAAAGTTATTCTCGATCCCATTGCAGCGAGAATCCGTGTGAATCCAAATATTTTGACTATAATAGGCCTACTTGTCACTCTCCTATCTGCTTACATGTTTGCTACAGGAAATTTACTTTTGGGGGGACTTTTAATAGCTTTAAGTGGATTTGTGGACATGTTGGATGGAGCTGTAGCTAGAAACAACTATCAAACAACCAAATTTGGCGGAATACTTGATTCCACTGCTGACAGATTTGGAGATGCATTTATAATAATTGGAATAATCTACGGCGGATACGTAAATTGGATCTTTGGTATTCTGGCATTACACGCATCCCTTACCGTTAGTTATGTGCGGGCTAGGGCTGAGTCAGAAGGAATAGAATGTAATGTTGGAATTGCTGAACGTGCTGAGCGTCTGGTTATTATAATGATAGGGGCATTTTTAAGTTATTTCACAAGTGTTAAACTATTTAATATGAACCCTTTGGGGATAGCAATAATCTTAATAATGATCTTAGGATATATAACAGTATTCCAAAGGGTATATCACTCATGGAAGGAACTCAATGGGCTTTAACCTTTGAAATGGAATACCCTGAAAATTAGTTTTAATACATTTTATTAAGAATTAGATTAATTGAAGTAGTATTTAACCTATTTATAATAATCTAAATGATATATTTTAAATGAGTAAGATCTAAATTTCTTATTCTGTCCTAAAATATTAGAGGATGATAATGTGAATGCTGTTGAAAGGATTGAAAAGGATATTGAACTGTTTACAAAAAATATAAAAGAAATAGAATCAATAAAACTTCATGAAGAAGAGAGTCAAATAATGGAAATGGCCAAAAACTATAGGAAAGACACCGACTATTACCTTGAAAAAAAAGATTATTTAACTTCATTTGGGTGTATAACCTATGCACACGGACTTCTAGATGCGATACGCCTTATCCATGGACTTATACAGTTATAAGATTGAATCCTAAACTGGGGATAAAATGAGAAACCTATTCAAAAGGGAGTCAAAAGTTGAACAATATTCAAAAAACCATGTAGAAATGGTATATGACTGTTTAAAACGATTAAACGAGCTTATGGAATACTTTTACAACAACGAATATGATTCCGTTAACAAAAAAGTGGAAGAAATATCAAAACTCGAACATGTAGCAGATGAAATTAGAAGAAAAATGGAAATAGAATTCTTCAAAGGGGCATTTTTACCCTTTGACAGAGAAGACAGAATAGTTTTAGCCGAACAAGTTGACAGCGTAGCAGACATGACCCAAGAAACTGCCTATGGAATATGTTTGAGCCAGATCCATTTTCCTGAAACGTATAAGGATGACTTTTCAGTTCTTATGGACTCCATATACAATACTGTAACAGCATTAAAAAAATGCATTGAACTCTTGGATGAAGACCTTGGTGATGCATTGAAAAAGGCCCATGAAGTTGAGAGATTAGAAGATGCGGTTGATAAGATAGAGCGAAGGATACTAAAACAATTATATTTAAGCTATAAAAACGGTGAAATCGACATTTTAACACATATAGAACTAAAAAGCACTGTTTTAAGACTTGGAAATATAGCTGATCGTGCAGAAAATGCATCAGATCGCGTTCCAATAATAGTTGCTAAACGAAAGGGATGACTAAATTAATTCAAAAAATTTAATATAAAATGCCATCTAAAAACATTAAGAAGAGTTTGAAAGATGCAGCATACGACTTAAAGTTCCTATTAAACAGGGGTTACAAGAAAAAAATTGCACTAAATTTAGTTACCAAAAAACACCTATTAAACAAGAACGAAAGAAACTTCCTGGTTAGAAAGGTTTTTTCAGATAGAAAATCCCTGGATCGAAAAATTAAGAACATCAACATCAACAAAATAAAGGATCGAACTATTTTTATAGACGGTTACAACGTTCTCATAACTGTCGAAAGCATCTACAAGCATGAGTTTGATTACGTTATAATGTGTGATGACGGAGTTTTAAGGGACTTAAAAGCAGTTTTTGGGAAATATAAAATTAGTTCCTGCACTGAAACTGCATTAAATTGTATAATTACTATTTTAAAAAAACATCATCCTGTTTGCATTCATTTTTTGTACGATAGCCCAGTGAGTAAAAGTGGAGAACTTGCCAGTCTAACCAACATGTTAATAAAAAGGAATGGACTCAATGGAAATGCAACAACTAATAAAAACGTTGATTTTGAACTTGTAAAACTATCTAAACTTTACGATGGGATAGTAGCAACCAGCGATGGTGCTGTAATCGATAAAATTGAAAAAACCCTTGATATACCTCGCTGGATTTGTAATGGTATAAAATGAAAAAAACTTTCTAGTGTAATTATTGAAAAAAAATTATTTCTTAAAAACTTATTCAATCCAATTATAACATAAAAAAATTGGAAAGGATTTAAACCTAATCCATATCCTGCATTCTACCTTCAAGCATTTTAAGCACGCCTGGGAGACTAGTGTATTCCATCTCGTCTGCTGGTAACCTGTGAGGCTCGAATGGTCCGTGTCTTCTCATGTACTCTGCGATCTCTGATGCAAGGTTTCTGGATCTGTCGAAAGAAGGATCATCAAACATGTCCAAAGGTCCTATGAGCTCCGAGTTGTTTATCTGGAATCCAAGAGCAATTACTCGTGGAGGTCCATCAAACCTTACAGGAATAGCATTTCTCTGTGCAACTGGCATTAAAGGACCGTTGTGTGAACCCCTCATCCATCCACTTACAAGGTGTGGGAATGCAAATGGCTCTACAACTTCACCTGCAGCTGGAAATCCAGACTGTGATCTTACTATAGCAACAGGATCATCTTTTCCAATGTACTGTCCAGCCATTAAGTTTAGTCTTTCTGTGCTTATGGAAGCAGCAATCTCATTATCGCTCCTTCTAGTTACGTGTTTAATAACATATCTTCCTGTTGAACCTAATAATGCAAGTGCATCGTACATTTCATCAGGACATGACATAGTAACTTTTTTGTGCTCGATGACATCAAATATTTCGAAATCATATCCTCCGTGTAGTGAAGGGTCTATGACTAGTCCAGCAGTATTAAAAGGATCTGCAAACATTCTAAATATTGGCATGTTAAATGCGCCAGGTTCGGTTTTGTCACAACAGAAAACAATTACTGGGTCTGATGGCCTTTCTTTGAATTCCATCTCAGCACATCCTGGTCCCATTCCCTTAATGTTACCTGAAAAAGTGTCTGATAGAAGATCTTGTCCAGCACCATAGAGTTTAAGGCTTTTTGCTACATCTGTAGCTTGGATAAATGCATTCCATGCTAATCCATGGATTTCCTCATTCTCTTCTCCATTCCTATGGGTCATTATCAGATCTATATCATCACCACAGTTGGTGATATGATAATCCACCAGAAGTTCTTCTTCCTTTGCCTTTGCAAGAATTTCATCACATTTGTTAAGCAAAGCACTATGAGTCTTTGCATGTCCTGCTACGCTGCCGACATCCGCTTTTATTACACTAACAGTAGTTTTCATATAATATACCTCCAAAAATTATCATAAAATTTTTAAAACAGCATTATAGGCAATCAAAGGTTATAAGTCCAGTAAAGTTAAAAAAACCAAACTTATGTTTCAAAAATTGACCTAAAAACAGCCTAAGCTGTAAATATCAATCTATTCTATGGATTAGTTTATGAAAAGAAATCCATATAAAAGTTACTATATCACGACCTTGAACCGCAAAAACATCTAAAAAAATTGCTAAATCTACTCTTAAAACTGATATCCAATTATAAAAGTTTAGATCTGATTTCTTCAGCCATTTCCATGGTTTTTGATGAACCCCCAAGATCGGGTGTTAAAACTTTACCCTGAGACAAAACCTCCTGAAGGGCAACTTCAAGTTTTCGTGCTTCATCAGCTTCACCCAGATAGTCCATCATCATCACTGCTGATAAAATCATGGCTGAAGGATTTGAAATCCACAAACCAGCTATATCCGGTGCTGAACCATGAACAGGTTCAAATAATGCGTTTTTATCTCCAATATTTGCAGATGGTATCATACCAAGACCACCTACAAGTCCTGCCCCCTCATCAGAGAGTATATCCCCAAAGAGGTTAGTAGTAACAATTACATCAAAGTCGTGTGGGCGGGTTATTAAGAACATTGCAGTAGCATCTACATATTTCTCATCTGAATTGAGGTCAGGAAATTCTTCTGAAACCTTGAAAAATGATTCTCTGAAAATTCCATCTGTTTTCTTTAAAAC
>Ga0182021_10010637_pt1 | contig 10908 bp, 3 predicted proteins | sample 612E3MmetaG_FD_120493 | JGI IMG/M metagenome (GOLD analysis project Ga0182021, IMG submission 120493) | Permafrost microbial communities from Stordalen Mire, Sweden - 612E3M metaG (Illumina Assembly) | ecosystem: Environmental > Terrestrial > Soil > Wetlands > Permafrost | place: Sweden...
GACGAATACGCGCAAGACGAAGAACGGGCGCACAAGGTGGCTTGGAGTGCCGTCAAAAATAAATATGAGAAGGATGAATTTAGTGGGCAATGGAAAGCTATGAGTGGATAGTTTAAACACACCTAATAATCGTAAAAGTTCGGTGGGGTATAAAAGGATCAAGCCGAGGCCTGATCCTGAGTCTGTTGTTTGACCATTGCCTCCTCCTTCACCCAGAGCAGACGGCCCGCATAGAAAATAAACTGCCCACGTATACCATAGGCAGCCTGCAACGAAAATCTCAAATGGATGTACTGCTCGAATTTATCAAAACATTGTTAGAGGATAAGAATCCTGCGGATAAGCTTAAACAATTGGCTGGGCTTGTGGACGATGTTTTTCAGTTAATGCCTTCTGGCAAACATATGGTTGGGAGAGATTTGGGGCGTTTAGGACCGACGGCTTCGCTACAGTACCGAGTTGCTGGATGACTTTTCCAAAAACCAAGCTGCAAAAAATTTAAAAACTTGAACATCGAGTATAAAGCTATTGACGAAAGCCGGATTTAGGTCCTATATATCTTAGCGACATTTGTTTATTACGACATCTATTTCATTAAATCGCGTGGAACTTTAGAGCCTTTTGTTTATTAGCACCCCTTATTAATGGACTAGGTCGAAAGGTGACAAATTCAATCCCAAAAGCGGGAAATTAAACTGAGGTTACACTATGCTGAAAAGTCCAAAAACTTCTTTAAAACAACCATCGTTACCTTTGGAAGTTCACGCTTCAGGCGACCCGTGGCAGCTATCAGAAGAAAATTTTGCAACCGTTCCCTTGCCCAATGATGTCATCATAACCAAAATTAATGGCGACTATACCGAACGTGACCGAAAATTATGGGCATTTTTGGTTGCCGCTGTTTGGGATGATTTACTTACAACACGGATTCATGAACTCAGGATTTCTAAAATCAACGCTATATTTGAACAACTTGGCGGTGATACCTCATCAGGTTGGATTTGGGAAAGTGCGCAACGCCTATCAAAAACACACATTGAATATGAATTAAACGAAGATGGTGAAAGACTTGTAGGCATATCAAATCTATTAAATGCACAGACACACAAAAAATATAGGGCAACGGGATTTTTGCGTTTTGATATTCCACCCTTGCTATGTGAAGTTATCTGCGCCCCCTGCCGTTTTTCACGGCTTAGATTGCATTTTATGATTGGTATTTCTGGCAAGTATGCCGTCACACTCTACATGCTTCTTGAATCAGTCGCTAACAGGCAAACGCCCGTTTTAGATGTAAAACTTGACCAGCTTCGGAAATGGTTGAAAGTTCCAGAAGGAAAACTCAATAGATGGATTGATATTAAACGCCGCGCTATTGAACCAGCCTTAAAACAAATCAACGATAACCCAGAAGCGGCGGGGTTTACTGTCGTCATGGAAGAATTTAAAGAAAGTCGCGCCGTTGATAGAGTGCGCTTTACGCTGACAAAAACAGACAGAAGATTGGCAGACGAAAAAGCCTTAAAACAGGCTGAGAAGATCACAAAAAACATTCGAGCAAGTGACGGCTGATAATTCTAGCGGATTACAACTCCCTTCAACTGCCTTTGAATCAGCAAAAAAGGTTGCGCCTGGTCTTGATGTGTATTTCCTTGAAGCCGAGTGGCGCGGCTGGATGGCGAACAAGCCACGCCCAAAAAATCCAGCAGGGTCTTTTGTCGGATTCTGTAAATCAAAGTACGAAAAAAATATATAGATTGTCTATGTCTAATGTTCTGGCGTTTTTATGTCGCTGGAAACCTTATAAAACCTAGAGTGCTGTTTTTAACATGCAAAACTGAATAGAAAATTGCTCGGCTACTATAACTACTATGGTGTAACTGGGAATTCAAAAGGCTTTATTTTAGCAAGGTTTTAAATTGGGAATTGCTGCCACTTTAACGCCACGCTCCTCCATGATTTATTCTAGATCACGATAAGAGACACCATAACGGACATAGAAAAAAACAGCGTAAAGAATAATATCTTTTGGAAAATGGGCGCCTTTAAAGCTGATCATCGGTTCATCCAGTCACTAAAAATTACAAATTATCCCTCGATCTGAAAAATTTTGCGACAGAACCATAATTACTCTGCTGACACCGACCTTGAAAAGTCACAATCACCTATGTGTGTCATCGCACAGAAATGTTTTTGACTGTCACTTATTATCATATAAAACAGCTTATGAAATTAGCCACTTCCAACGTTATTTTTAATATTTACATACAGGTAAGTATTAAAAAACAATTTATTAGTGATATTTACAGGGGCGACTTGACGCTGTTTTCACCGATTAGCGGGTCATTTTTCACGCTATTTTACAGGCTATATGAACTCCGAGAATCAGACTATGGCGAAGCGTCGAGAACAAAGGAAATATGTTAGAGCCGACCAACCCGGTGGTGAGGAGAACCCCATCCGCTCCGAGGTGTTTAGTACCGAACGGCTCAAACAGCATGCTGTGAGTTTGGCGCAAGCGCAAAAGGTCAGTAACCGTAAGGAAGGACGAAAGCTGGTTCCTCGAGTGCGCGAGAATTGCCGGGTGTTGCTTGATGTTTATGAATCTGTCGCCAAGGCGGTTCGTGAGCAACGCGCCATCACCCCGGCGGCGGAGTGGCTCCTGGATAATTTTCATGTGATCGAAGAACAGATCAACGACATCCACGTCGATTTACCTGAAAGTTTTTATCAGGGGCTGCCCAAGCTGACCGAGGGTGTACTCGCAGGCTATCCTCGTGTTTACGGCATTACCTGGGCATTAGTGGCCCATACCGATAGCCGCTTCGATCCAGAGTTGCTGACGCATTTCGTGCGGGCCTATCAAAATGTCGAGCCCCTTACCATTAGTGAGCTATGGGCGATACCGGGTTCTATGCGCGTATTGCTGGTCGAAAATCTTCGCCGCATGGCCGTTCGCATCTTGAGTTCCCAAAACGGCCGTCAGTTGGCGGATAAGTTTGTTGATCATATCGAACAAATTGCCGCGCAAATCGATAAGCCAAATTCGCCACTCCCTGAGGGAGTATTACCTGACATCTCGCTACGTCAGGCGTACGCGGTCCAGATTCTGCAGCGTTTACATGATCCGCATCCGGGTGCAGTACTCTCCCTGGATTTTCTGAATGACTGGCTGATCGAGCAAGGCGTAAGCCTTGATGAAATCGTGCATCGAGAACACGCCGACCAGATTGCCGATAACCAGACAGTCCGCAATATCATCATCAGCATGCGCGCCATCTCCGCGTTCGAATGGCCCCCGTTCGTTGAGGACGCGAGCCTGATGGATGCGTGCTTGCGTGCTCACGACGGCTACGGAAAGATGGATTTCTTGACCCGCGACCGTTATCGCCACGCGATCGAGGATCTCGCCAAGCGCTCTTCGCATTCGGAATTAGCTATTGCTCGTCGGGTAATCGACAAGGTTCAGCGCGTTAGCGAGCCGCTCACCAATGGACGACAGCAGGAACCCGGCTACTACTTGATCGGTGCCGGCCGGTATGCATTCGAACGGGAAGTCGACTATCGACCTACCTTCAAACGACGACTCCTGCGCGGCTATGTCGCCTACGCGGGACTCGCTTATATAGGCAGTATCGGTTTGTTGACGCTGTTGTTGCTGGCCATTCCCTTGAGTGCGAGTCTTGTTGCCGGGGTCGATGGATTTGCGCTGTTCCTGCTCGCGCTGTTCTTCGTATTTCCCGCATCAGATATCGCTGTCGGCCTGTTGAACAGGCTTATCATTGCGCGCCTTCCGCCGCGTTATCTGCCACGCCTCGATCTGAAGGGCGATGTGCCTGAGACGCTAAGTACATTCGTCGCTGTACCGACCATGTTCGTCAGTGAGGCCGGAGTAAAGGAGCAGATCGACCAAATGGAAATCCGTTATCTGTCTAACCCAGGCGGACAGGTGCGCTTTGCGCTGTTATCCGATTGGTGCGATGCAGAGCTGGAAACGATGTCGAACGATGAACGGCTGCTGACTATAGCGACTAATGGCGTGACCGCGCTCAACGCCAAGTACGGAGAGCAGCGGTTCTTTGTGTTCCACCGTAAACGCTTGTGGAATCCTTGCGAAGGCAAGTGGATGGGCTGGGAACGCAAGCGCGGCAAGCTGCTCGAGTTTAACCGGTTGTTGCGTGGCGCTGCTGACACTTCATTTCTCCCCATTGATGGTCAGCCAGCCGTAGCTCCCGTTGGCGTATGCTATGTTGTTACACTTGATGCCGACACGAAGTTGCCCTTGGGTGTCATATCTCAATTAGTGGGAGTGGCCGCCCATCCGTTGAACCAGCCGGTGTTCGATTCGCGCAGTCAATGTGTGGTGGATGGCTACGGCATTCTCCAGCCACGAGTGACACCCACCCTGCCGCATCGGCAGGAACACTCAATGTTTCACCGGATTTTTGCCGGCGCTTCCGGCACTGATACCTACGCCAGTTCGGTATCCGAACTTTATCAGGATCTGTTCGCACTAGGCACTTACAGCGGCAAAGGCTTGTATCACGTAGACACTTTCGAAGCCGCGCTGTCCGGACGCGTACCGGATAACACCCAGCTCAGTCATGACTTGTTCGAAAGCATATTCGCACGCTGCGCTCTGGTAAACGATATTGAATTTTTCGAGGACTTTCCTTCCCATACGGAGGTTGCGGCATCTCGTGAGCACCGTTGGACTCGGGGAGATTGGCAACTGTTACCCTGGATATTAGGACCTCGCGGCAAGGGTATGCCCATCATCGGACGCTGGAAGATGCTCGATAATTTGCGTCGCTCTCTTTCGACTCCGGGAGCCTTATTCGCATTGGTCGCAACGTGGGCTATTCCAAATGCACCACAGTCTATCCTGATGGGGTTTGTACTGACGGCTTTGGCCTTTCCAGCGATTCTGACGATTATGAGTGAGTTTACCTTGCCCCGTCGAGGCACCTCGCTGAGCACCCATTTGCGCTCGGCAGGAGAAAATGTACTCTGGGCCATCGCTAACAGCCTAGTCGCATTGATTTTACTCGGACAACACGCCTGGCTGATGATGGATGCCATCAGCCGCACCCTGGTGAGACTATTAATTACCCGACGCCAATTACTCAACTGGGTTACCGCCTTGCAGGCAAAGACCTTAGCGGATCACGGGATGACGAAGCTTATATTATCCTTGGGCCGATCGTTTACGCTCGTCATTGGCGCAGGGGCTGTGGTGCTGTTTTTTAATTCGTCTGGAATCAAGGTCGCAGCGCCGTTCCTGCTTGTATGGTTGCTGGCGCCGATCGCCGCCCGCGCGTTGAGTCTTCCCCCCGGACTCGATCGGGCGGAATCCTTACAGCCCCAGGATACCGTGCAACTACGCTTGATCGGAAGGCGTATCTGGCGCTTTTTCACGACCTTTGTGACTCCGGATGAGCACTATCTCCCTCCTGATAATTTTCAGGAAGATCCGCAACCCGTAATTGCTCATCGTAGTTCGCCTACCAATTTCGGCCTTTATTTGTTATCCGTCGTGGCCGCCCGGGATTTTGGCTGGCTCGGACTGATGGACACCGTCGACCGGCTTGATTCCACGCTGATGACACTCTCCGGGTTGCCGCGTCTACACGGACATTTTTATAACTGGTACGACACCCGCGACCTGCATTTGCTGGAACCTAGGTATATATCGACCGTCGATAGCGGTAATTTAGCTGGGCATCTGCTCACGCTGGCGCAGGCCTGCCGCGAAATGTTGAGGCGACCGCTTACGCTCGCCAACGCGTTGACAGGTCTGGCGGATACGCATCACCTGTTCATGAATGCGCTCGCTAACATCACCGATGACCGGCGTACATTCACCATTACGCTGAAAGAACTGCAACAAAAAGGCATTAATCTCGGAGAACTTTTGGGATGTCATCCTGCCGACCCGGATGGATGGAGTCATCTGTGGCGAGAGCTGCCTCTCTACGCCGACACTTTGCAGGACATGGCACGCGCCTATGCCGCAGAACGCGGCGATACGGGCGACAGCGAAGTGCTGGCGTGGGCTACCTTAATGCACGATGACATCCTCTCACACGCACGCGATGTGGATAGTCTGATGCCCTGGATTCATTTTACAGGTCGTTTCGGCGCTTGTGCAAAATCAGACGTTCAACCTCCTCATTCAGCGGTGTTTGGAAAACGGCTGATTATGGAAACGCCACTAAGCGACCTATCCAACTGCTATACGCTGGGTCTGGTTGATCTTGAGGTATTACCTGAAGGCTACCCGTTACCGGGTGACGTGGAAGCACTGGCGAAGCTGTTGCGCCAAGCCAGAGAGCAATCTGTAACACTCACTACGCGTCTGGAAAGCATGGCGGCGCGTCTGGATACCTTGTTCCACGAAATGGATTTTCGCTTTCTTTATGACTCAAAATGTCAATTGTTCTCGCTCGGATACCGTATTAACGAAGGCACCCTTGATCCCAGCTATTACGATTTGCTTGCCTCCGAGGCACGCCTTTCCAGTTTCGTCGCCATTGCCAAGCGCGAGGTGCCGAGTAAGCATTGGTTTCACCTTGGAAGAAGGGTGACGCGCGCCGCTCATGGCACCGTGTTGCTATCATGGTCGGGATCGATGTTCGAATACCTGATGCCTTCTCTGATAACCTATACCCCACGTTACAGCCTACTCGATCAAACTTGCCGTCTGATAGTGAAGCGACAGATCGAATATGGTAAAGAATGTGATATGCCATGGGGCGTTTCGGAGTCGGCTTTTAATAGCCGTGACCTCTTTTTTACCTATCAGTATGCGGCTTTTGGCGTACCTAGTCTAGGGATGAAGCGAGGACTCGGCGAAGACAGGGTGATTGCCCCCTACGCCACTGCCTTGGCCGCGATGTATCTCCCGCATGCGGCCGTGGAAAACTTCAAGCGCTTGGAAAAAGAGGGCGCCTTGGGCCGCTTTGGCTTCTATGAAGCGCTCGACTTTACCCCGATCCGGCTTGCGGAAGGTCAGCGGTTTGCGATCGTGCGTTGCTATATGGCCCATCACCAGGGCATGTCCCTAGTGGCTATTGCCAACGTGGTGCATGATGGGGAGATGCGCCATCGCTTCCATTGCGCGCCGCTCATCCAGTCCGTCGACTTGTTGCTGCAAGAACGTATTCCGAGCGGTGCTGATACCAGCTGCGTGCCGCTTCTTCAGACTCTGGCCTATGTCAATGAGTCCCTGCAGCCACCCGTTCGGCGCGTACTCTCGCCGATGTCATCCATGCCTTCGGCGCACCTGCTTTCCAATGGCCGTTATGCGGTGATGATTACCGCAGCAGGATCCGGCTACAGCCTTTGGCGTAACCTGGCAGTGACGCGCTGGCGCGAAGACGTGACGCGGGATGCTTGGGGCAGTTATATTTATCTGCGTGATGTGGTCAGCGGCCAGGTGTGGTCAGCCGGCTACCAGCCGACGGTAGTGGCTCCTGATCACTACGAGGTGATCTTTGCCGAAGATCGTGTCCGTATCACCCGCACCGACGGCAGTATCGTAAGCGCCCTGGAGATTGTCATCTCGCCGGAGGACGATGCGGAAATCCGTCGCCTCAGTTTGACCAATAATGGCTCTCGTGATCGGGAAATTGAAATTACCTCTTATGCGGAGATCGTACTTGCACCCTTTTCCGCCGACATCGCGCATCCCGCTTTTTCCAACCTGTTCGTCAAGACCGAGTATCTGCCGCAGTCGCGTGGACTGATCGCACAGCGGCGTCAGCGTGATGCCGCTGATCCTGCCATCTGGGTGGCGCATGTGTTGGACGATGGCCCAAGAACCGACGACGGGCACCAATATGAAACCGACCGGGCTCGATTTGTCGGGCGTGGTAAAACGTTACGGGAGCCCATTACGGTGATCGATGGACGCCCGCTGACCAATACGGTGGGGGCTGTTCTTGATCCCATATTCAGTCTGCGCACGCGGGTTCGCATTGCCGCGGGTGCAACCGAACATGTGACCTTCACTACCCTGGTCGCTGCCTCACGCCAGTCGGTGGAGGATCTGGCCGATAAATACCACAGCGTAGCTACATTTGACCGAGTGTCGGCATTAGCATGGACTCAAGCCCATGTGCAACTGCATTATCTGCGTACCAAACCCGACGAGGCGCAACTGTTTCAGGATTTGGCCAATCGTTTGATTTATTCGGATTCCTGGCTGCGGCCATCCAGCAAGTTGATGCAGTTAAATACCTTGAACGTAACCGGGCTGTGGGGGCATGGTATCTCGGGAGATCGACCGATTGTGCTGCTGCGTGTAACGGAGCCTGAAGACCGGATTATCGTCGAACAATTGCTGCATGCACATGAATACTGGGGCATGAAAGGCCTTGCCGTCGACCTCGTAATTTTTAACGAAAGGGAATTGTCCTATGTTGATGATCTGCAATCTCTATTGGAGAGCATGGTTCGTGAAAGTCAGGCGCTTTCGGCCCATCAGGATCATATTGACCATGGTGCGATTTTTATTATTCGGGCTGATCAGATTTCAGCAGAAGACCGGCGGCTGCTTCAAACAGCGGCACGCGCGGTGCTCGTCAGCAGTCGAGGCACATTGGCCGAGCAACTGTTGAGACATCCTCGTCCAACGGCGGCTTTCGTTGCCTCGAAAGCTTTACCTGCACCGGGAGCTGACTCACCAAAGCTGACAGTACCCCCACTCGAATTTTTTAATGGGCTAGGCGGGTTCAGCGATAATGGACGTGAATATGTGATCGTGCTTGACAACGGTCAGTGGACGCCGTCTCCTTGGATTAATGTTATCGCCAATGCTGAGTTCGGTTTTATGGTCTCTGAGTCTGGCAGCGGTTGCACTTGGTGTGGTAACAGCCGCGAAAACCAGCTGACGCCCTGGTCGAACGACCCGGTCAGCGATCCTTCCGGGGAAGTGTTCTATTTGCGTGACGATGAAACCAACGAATTATGGAGCCCCACCGCCCTGCCGATCCGGGTTGACAACGCCAGCTATATGATTCGCCACGGACAGGGATATAGCCGTTTCGAGCACGCCTCTCATGGAATTCATAGCGAGCTTTTGCAGTTCGTCAGCCCGGACGATCCGGTTAAGATCTCGTCTTTGACGTTAACGAATGTTTCCGGACGAGCCCGTCGGCTAACGGTAGCGGCCTATGTGGAATGGGTACTCGGCACCTCGCGCACCGTGACTGCGCCTCACATTATCACGGAACTGGATCCGGAAACGGGCGCGCTGTTCGCTGTCAACCCCTGGGCCGTGGAATTTTGCCATCGCATCGCCTTCGCAGATCTTGCTGGTCAACAGAGCGGGTGGACCTGTAATCGAGCTGAGTTTATAGGCCGCAACGGGAACCTTGATGCACCGGCGGGTTTACTACGTTCCAAAGCGCTGAAAAATCGTGTCGGTGCGGGGCTAGATCCTTGCGCCGCTCTGGAGACGGTCATTGAACTTGAACCCAACGGGCGTGTTGAGATCGTCTTCCTATTGGGGCAAGGCAATAACCGTGCCCATGCCAGCGAGTTGGTTCGGCGCTATCGAGCAACCGGGGTAGCAACAACATTTGCCAAGGTAAACCGATTGTGGGAACAAGTGCTCACCAAGGTACAGGTGAAAACACCGGATCGGAAGCTTGACCTGATGTTGAACCGCTGGATGCTATATCAAACCCTGAGTTGCCGACTATGGGCTAGGGCCGCTTTCTATCAGGCGGGGGGAGCCTTTGGCTTTCGCGATCAGCTTCAGGACAGCATGGCTCTGGCAGTTGCCCGACCTGATCTGACCCGCGCTCACCTCCTTCGTGCCGCATCGCGCCAGTTTGTTGAGGGTGACGTGCAACATTGGTGGCATCCGCCGTCCGGCCGTGGCGTGCGTACCCATTTTTCCGACGACCGTGTCTGGCTACCTTATGTGGCCGCTCACTATATCAAGGTGAGTGGCGATGTGGGCGTACTCAATGAAGAAGTACCGTTTCTGGAGGGCCCCGCGCTGAGGCCGGAACAGGATGACGCTTATTACGAGCCGATTCGGTCGATGCATCAAGCCACGCTATTCGAACACTGCGCACGAGCACTCGACCTGAGCCTACAAACGGGCGCGCACGGTTTGCCCCTAATGGGGAGTGGTGACTGGAATGATGGTATGAATCGGGTTGGCTACCAAGGCAAGGGAGAGAGCGTCTGGATGGCATGGTTCCTGATTACTACGCTTTCCGAATTCGCAGGTGTCGCAGAGGTGCGGGGAGATAATGAGCGAGCCATCCGCTGGCGCGAGCATGCCAATCAATTGAAAGTGGCAGTCGAAGCGCAAGGATGGGATGGGGCATGGTACCGGCGCGCCTATTTTGATGACGGTACGCCGCTGGGTTCTTCCATTAACACCGAGTGTCGCATTGATTCCATTGCTCAAAGCTGGGCTGTCATTTCCGGTGCCGCAGAGTCCAAACGAGCCCATCAGGCAATGAATTCTGTACGGGAATATCTCGTTCGCTACGGTGACCTGATTTTGCTATTCACTCCACCCTTCGATAAAATTGAGCGGGATCCAGGTTATATCAAAAGTTATCCCCCTGGCGTGCGGGAGAATGGCGGCCAGTATACCCATGCGGCGATCTGGTCGGTCATCGCCTACGCTATGCTCGGTGACGGTGATCAAGCGATGGAACTACTGCACATGCTAAATCCGATCAATCGCACAAACACCCGCACTGGCATTTATGCCTATAAGGTCGAGCCCTATGTGCTGGCGGCGGATATCTATGCCGAGCCACCCCATGTAAGGCGTGGTGGATGGACCTGGTACACGGGTGCTTCCGGGTGGTTTTACCGGGCAGGACTGGAATCGATACTGGGTCTACAGGTCCGCGCCGATAAATTGGTTTTTGATCC
>Ga0182021_10010638_pt1 | contig 10908 bp, 12 predicted proteins | sample 612E3MmetaG_FD_120493 | JGI IMG/M metagenome (GOLD analysis project Ga0182021, IMG submission 120493) | Permafrost microbial communities from Stordalen Mire, Sweden - 612E3M metaG (Illumina Assembly) | ecosystem: Environmental > Terrestrial > Soil > Wetlands > Permafrost | place: Sweden...
AGTTCCGGGGTGTAACTCTCTCAAAATAAAATCCTGCATCTACGTCATAAATTACATTTGGCTGTTAATACTATTTTTATTCAGGGATGCAAATATAAACCAATATTAATATTTTTTTCAATGTATTCCTGAAAAAAAAATAACTTTTTATAACATATTTTACAAACTGCCTTATAATCAGACTATAACACAGTCAAATTATTACATTTTTTTATGGCATTCCCTCAATGTTTCTTATGATTTGGACTCAATAAGGATTTAAAAGTGAATATGGCACTTTCGGACAAGCACTTTTCATTAAAAAATACAGGGCTATTTGCTCTTTGGTCTGCCTTTGCTGATTGTAGAAGCTGATTTTGATCCGGGTTTACCGGCCGGTTTGGATTTAGGTTTTGGTGAAGCTTTTGCTTTTGACTTTTTATCCGCTATTTTTTCAGCTCCGGTTTTCTTCTCTTCGTCTTTTGCGGATTCAGGTTCATCTTTTTTCAGCTGTCCCAGTTTTTGAAGGATATTGTACCACAAAACAACTTTTTTCATATCGGAAACATAAACCCTGTTTTTATCATATTGGGGCGCTATTTCTTCAAAATATGTTTTCAGTTTAACAGCGTCAGATTTCGAATCTATGGTAAGTCCGCCATTTTCTTTCTCATAGATCAGATCAAAGATTTTACCCAGCGGAAGATCATCCTTATCAGTAAAAATTGATATATCTTCAAGAGAACTAACCTTAGCTGAGCCAGGTGCTGTTCTTCTCTTTTTTGTTTCAAGGTGTTCAACAATTATTGCATTTCGTCCCTGGGCTACAAATCTGAAAAGCCCCGGTTCTCCTGAAATAGATAAAATATCTTTAAGATTCATTTCAAAGTTGTTTAGGATGCAAAGTTAACTTATGTAAAGGAAAGAATTTCAAATCTTTCAACTTTTTTTATCAGACAAGGTGGCGTTCTTTTTTAATTTTTTCGTAAGCCTCATTAACTTTTTTGAATTTTTCATCGGCTGTTTTCCGAAAATCCTCACCTAGATGACTTACTTTATCCGGATGATATTTCAAGGCTATCTTTCTGTATGCTTTTTTAAGTTCTTCGTTGGTGGCAGATGGTTCAATTTCAAGTATTTTATATGCAGAATCTGTTTCAGGGATAAACATGTTCCTGATTGAGGAATAATCTGAAGAAGATATTCCAAGATTGGCTGCAATCGTTTCAATTATCCTTATTTCAGAAGCATGGAAATTGGCATCAGCGCCAGCCACACCAAATAAAAGATGCATCAGCTGCAATCTGGAAGCGTAATCCATATTCCTGCTTATTTGAGAACATACATCACTTATGGGAATATCCTGTTTCAAAAGGTCTCTCAGCATTACAAGAGCTTCCTTAGCATTTTCCCGGCCAAATTGCCTAACAAAGAATTGCTTCACATAATCAAGCTCCGATTTAACGACCTTACCATCTGCTTTCATTACTGCAGCAATCAATACGAGAAGACTCATGCCAAAAGCTCCGGGAGTTGTCACATTACTACCTGTAGAAGTTGTCTGAATCGCGGCATTATCAAAAAATGAGCCGACAACAAAGCCAAATAATCCTCCTATCGGACCACCCATTACAAACCCTAAACCTCCTCCAATCCATTTTGCAAAACTTCCCATTCTTAATAGTTGGTTTTTATAAGTGAAAGGATCTCTTCATGAATATTTAGGATGCGTGGGATAATCATCTCATGCTCTGAATTATAAATAATATAATCAGACAGCAAAATTTTTTCCTCATCCCCAACCTGGTTTTTAATCCTGTCAAGTACTTGCTCTCTCGTCAGTTTGTTTCTGCTGACAACCCGTTCTATCCTTTCTTCAACAGGAGCAACTACAGTAATAATTCTATCGACAAGTTTTGTAGCTCCGCTTTCGATAAGGATTGCAGCCTCCATAATTGAGTATGGAGCAGAAACTGTTTTAACCCATTGGTTGAAATGATCAAATACAACAGGATGGACAATTTTATTAATCTCTTGCAGAAGATTAGCATTATTGAAAATAAGACCTGCAAGTTCTACTCTGTCGAGCACACCAGATGAATACACATCTTTCCCGACAATGGATTTTACTTTATCAATAATCGTATGATCTGAATCCATTATTTCCCGGGCAACTGCATCTGATGAGAAAACCGGTATACCCAGGACATTAAAAACCCTGCAAACAGAAGTTTTGCCACTTCCAATTCCACCTGTTACACCTATCTTCATTAATCAAATATTAACTTTTGCAGACAATCTAATAATTGCACCTTTTCAGGCTATTTCAACTGCTTATCTGAAACTCTTTCAACAACATTGAACATCAGAAATATAGTATCAGGTTTAACAGAGATTATCTCGAAACCATTGCCTATTTGTTTTTTGAAATTAGGTATCAGACCAGCAGAGAGAACATAATATCTAATTGATTTTGGATCGGGTATTCTCTTAAATATAACTTTTGAAAGATCAACAACAAGAGGATTCCGAAATCCGGAAATCTTACGTTTCAGAAGTGAATAACCCTGACCTTTAAGTTCGAGTGTGAGTTTTGACTGAAAGTCGTCTGAGATTACCCGGCCTTTAGGAGAATTAATGAAATTGACATTGCATTTAAACTCACTTTTTATCTCTTTCCCCATGGAATTCAGATACCAGAAAATAAAAGCAAGAAAAAGGAAGAAAGCAAAGGTCACTACATTTTTATTGAGCAGGCCTACTTCCCTTTTCGAAAGTTTTTTAAACCATATGGTGCTGTTCCCTTCCACAAGGGTATTTAACAGAATCTTATTTCTGTTCGATATCTGAAGGGTCCTTAATCAAGGCGCTTTTATCAACCTTCAGTTTAAGATCACCGCCAACTTCCAGCATAACATATGTATCTTTAACTTCAGCCACCTTGCCATAAATTCCGCCTGTTGTTACCACTTTATCTCCCTTCTGCAAAGAGTTCCTATAGTTATTCATATCTTTTTGCTTCTTCATTTGCGGTCTTATCATAAAGAAATAAAAAACTACAAAAACGAGTATTAACGGCAGGAATGAAAGAAGAGGATTACTCTGACCTCCACCAGCTGGTTGTCCCATTAAAAACAAATAAACAAAATTGCCCATTTTACAAAAATTTAATTATTAGTACTAGTTATAACTTCTCCTGATATTTTTAATAATACAATTGGTTTTGATGCATTAGACTTTACAGTTATTGTTTTGGTCTGACGACCATTCTTGCCGGAGGAATCAAAAACTACCTCAATACTACCACTGCTTCCCGGACTAATTGGTTGTGTATCATACCTTGGCACAGTACATCCACAACTTGTAGACACAGATGAAATCACCAGCGGCCCTTTACCCTTATTTTCAAAAGTAAAAGTACTGGCAACTTTCTCACCTTCAGTTATCTTTCCGAAATCATGTTCATAATCTCTGAAAAAAATAATAGCAGTATCGGACGGGACAATAAGTGCTGATGATTTTCCGGCTTTTGTTGTCCTGCTCTGGCATGCATTGCCTATGATGGCAGTTATTATTACCAATAGTATGAAAAAGTATCTTACTTCTTTTTTCATATTTTAAACATCTCTAAATCATTTTTTATTTTCAATTAACAGAATCCCCGACAAGTCCTCTTCCAGCTTTTTTGAACATTCCGTTATCTCTCATTTCGCGCACAACTTTATCGAGAATCCCATTGACAAAGGTACTGCTTTTTGAAGTACAGTAGTACTTGGAAATCTCTATATATTCATTAAGCGTCACTTTTACAGGTATTTCCGGGAATTCAATAATTTCAGTTATTGCCAGTTGCATTACCAGAATATCCATTAAGGCTATCCGTTCAATCTCCCAGTTTGTAGTATTCCTGTTAATAATTTCAGAAGACTCTTTGATTCTCAAAATGGTTCTCCGGAAAAGAATTTTCACATAGTCCCTGTCTTCTTCATTCTTAAACAGGGGCAAAAGTGAGTTTTTTTCATTTGCGCCGGTTTTAAATTTTTTCAATGTTTTTTCAACCATAGCTGCGACATACTCCATATCATCGTTCCAGTAAATACTCTGTTCTTCGAAGTTTGCAAGAAGATCTTCTGAATGGGCAAATAGTTCAATAACAAGTCTTATAATGATCTTCTTATCAGAACTATATGATTTTTCATCCGATTTCATGTATTCAAAAAATGGTTCCCATGTCAACATCCTGGTGTACAATGTCCTTGGGATATCAGAATAATTGGCCCATGAAAGTTTGTTTTCAGTAAGGTATTTTTGCAGATCATGATTATTTCTAAGCTGCTTAACCACAGCATTTTCCACAAATCTCCGGTTGGGGTTAAGATCCTCGATAGAGGGAATATTCTTCTGAAGTCCCATATCTATTTTTTCAGAAGAAATATCAGCAATCTCCAGGATCAGTAAAAGAAGATAGTGATAAAGATCATAAGTTTTACCAATGCTGAAAAGAAGTTCTGTCTCTGCATGAGCGAGGTCATCATCTTCCCTGCGATTATAAGCATACAAAACCATTAATGCTTTGATACGAAGTAATCTTCTGCTTATCATTATAAAGAACCTCAGTTTTTGACGCTGCAAAAATACTCTTTTTCCCTTTCTATCAAACAACAATGCAAAATATAAAGACAAAATATTCATCAGGTTTTGAATTGATAAAATAATTATTACATTTGACCATACAAACAGTATCTAACGTAAATTGAAGCAGATATGGAAGATGAAGCCGGCATAAAAGAGGGTGTAGCAGAGAAGGAGGATAAAACCGGGAAAGAGGAGATTTTCTCCAAAGTTGTACGTGCAGGAAAGAGAACCTATTTCTTTGATGTAAAAGCTACCAGGATGGATGATTATTATCTTACTATTACTGAAAGTAAGAAGAGGTTAGGTAAAGAAGGAAAAATCTTTTACGAGAAACATAAAATATTTTTGTATAAAGAAGATTTTGATAAGTTTACCGAAGGCCTTAAGAATGCCGTTGAGTATATCAATGACAGTGGACACATTCCGATTCAATCTTCAACTTCACCCGCATCTGATACTGAACCATTACCCGAAAAAACTGAATTTGGTAACAGGGAATTCACAAATGTCAATTTTGACGATCTCGGGAAAAAGTAAGGCATGAAATGGCTGATTATGTGCTTCTTACCTTGGGAATTATTGCGATTATCCTTGGTATTATAGGATGTCTGGTTCCTGTCTTACCGGGCCCCCCTCTGAGTTTTATTGGATTATTACTGCTCCATATCTCAAAATTCGCCCAATTTACATCCACAACGTTAATAATTTTTGCAGTAATTGCAATAGTTGTCACAATACTTGATTACCTCGTCCCTGTATGGGGGAAAAGGAAATTTGGCGGATCAAAATATGGAACCAGAGGAGCGACTGTTGGACTGATTATTGGATTATTTCTTGGTCCCGTTGGCATTATTGCAGGGCCATTGATCGGAGCTTTTGTCGGTGAAATGATATTCAAGGATGATGTCAGATATGCATTCAATGCAGGTTTCGGCAGTCTTATCGGTTTTCTTACCGGTATCGGATTAAAGCTCGCTACTTCCCTGATTATTACCTTTTATTTTGTAAAAGCCTTAATTAATTAAGACAAAAGATAAAAGTAAAAAGATAAAAGTATCAGAGTATTTAGTACTAACCTTTTGACTTGTGACTTTTGTCTTTTATCTTCCTCAGTTTCCGAGAGTTGCTACCATAACAGCTTTAATGGTGTGCAATCTGTTTTCAGCCTCATCAAATACAATTGACCTTTCTGATTCAAAAATATCTTCGGTGACCTCCAATCCGTTGAGACCGAATTTTCTGAAGATCTCCTCTCCTACCTTGGTTTCGCGGTTGTGGAAAGCCGGTAGACAATGAAGGAATTTGACATTTGGGTTTCCGGTCTTTTTTACGACATCCATATTCACCTGGTAAGGTTTCAACAAAGAGATACGTTCGTTCCAGACAGAATCGGGTTCACCCATTGAGACCCAGACATCAGTATAAAGGAAATCTACCCCTGTAACGGCTTCATCAACATTGTCAGTTATAGTTATTTTTGCACCGGTCTGTTTTGCGATTTCACGGCATTTACCGACAAGTTCCTCTGAAGGTTGACAGGCTTCAGGAGCCGCAGCCCTGAAGTCCATCCCCATTTTTGATGCTCCGACCATTAATGAGTTACCCATATTATTCCTGGCATCACCCATATAACAGAAACTGATTTTATTGAGAGGTTTATCTGAATGTTCAAGCATTGTCATAAAATCGGCTAGTATCTGAGTAGGGTGAAATTCATTGGTAAGTCCATTCCATACGGGAACACCGGCAAATTTACCGAGTTCCTCAACAATATTCTGGCCATATCCCCTGTATTCTATTCCATCATACATTCGTCCAAGGACGCGTGCTGTATCTTTCATCGATTCTTTCTGGCCGATTTGTGAGCCACTTGGTCCGAGATAAGTAACATGTGCACCCTGATCCAGTGCTGCAACTTCAAAGGCACATCTTGTTCTGGTTGAGGATTTTTCGAAGATCAGAGCAATGTTTTTTCCTTTGAGTTTTTGTTGTTCAGCTCCGGAATGTTTTGCTTTCTTCAGATCAAACGACAAGTCCAGAAGGAATTTGATTTCGTCGGGAGTAAAATCGAGAAGCTTAAGAAAATTTCTGTTTTTGAGATTGTGAGTCATCATTATAATGTTGAAATGTTGAAACGTTGAAAGGTTGAAATTGCAAAAATAATAAAAATCCGGTTACAATTTTTTCAAGTTAAAAGCGATAATCTTCGCGTGTATTGCTTTCTGCCTGCTGCCTGCTGCCTACTGCCTACCGCCTTTCATCTTCGTACTCCATTGTAATCTTGGAGCCATAGCTTTTATCTTCAAGTTTAAACGCTTCGGTAATCACACTTTTCTTTCCACCGTTCTTTATAAAATTAAGGCAAGCCTGAATTTTTGGTGCCATACTGCCTTTTGAAAACTGCCCTTCATTCAGAAACTTTAAGGCATCTGCATAATTAAGGAATTCCTTAATCTGCTGATCCGGTTTTTTATAATTGATATATATGTATGGTACATCGGTAAGGATATAAAACTCATCAGCGTCAATTTGTGTTGCAAGAAGTGACGAAGCCAGGTCTTTATCAATAACAGCTTCAGTTGTTCTAACGTCTTTATTATCATCAAGATATACAGGAACCCCACCTCCACCCGCTGCTATAACAATATTCCCATCATTCGTCAGGTTTCGAATAATGGTTTCATTCATGACACTTACCGGAAGCGGGGAGGGAACTACACGCCTGAAGCCTCCCTCAGACCTGACCTCCGCCTTAAAGATCCATCCTTTTTTTGCAGTGAGTTCTTCTGCCTGGCTCTTTGTGTACACTTTACCAACTCTCTTCTGAGGATCTCCGAATGCCGGGTCATCTTTATTAACGAGAACCTGGGTGACAATACATACAACATTCTTCTTGATCTTGTGCTTATTGAGAACATTTCTTAACATCCTTTCAATCATATAACCAATTCCGCCCTGGGAATCAGCAACACATATATCGATAGGCATCTGTGCAATATTATATATCTGTTCTCCAGCATCATTCCGCATAAGAATATTACCGATCTGCGGTCCATTTCCATGTGCAATAACAAGATCATAACCTTCATGTATCAGGAAAACCAGGTTTTCGAGTGTTTCTGTAGTGTTTTTTTCCTGCTCTTCGATAGTTCCGGCCTGATTATCTCTTAGCAGAGCATTTCCTCCCAGTGCGACAACCGCAAGTTTTTTTTCCATAATAAAGGTTTCGGTTATAATCGGAATGATTCTTAGAAATTATTAATATTTAGAACATTACAAGCAAATAAAAGAAAAAGGAAGATACCAAAGCTACAAATTTCGCGATAATATTTTGAAGAATAAATAGTGGAATCGGGAATACTTTTAAGTGCATTTAATAACATATTGAAGAAATTCTGACCATAATTTTAAGATTGAAGAATTGAAGTTCAAAAATTTTACTACATTTGAATAATTCAAATAAATTGTAATACGTGAGATTCCGTAATGTTTTGCTAATCGCAGGTTTAATTTTGTTAATAAGTTACTCCTGCCGGGAAAGAGGTGGTAAATATATCAGCCAGGGCGAAATTCATTATAATATTGAATATAGTGGTAGTACCGGTTCTTTCGCGAAAGACCTGATGCCAAAGAACCTCGTGGTATCCTTTAAAAATGACAAGATTCTTTTTGAGATTCTGGCACCAATTGGAAACTCAGGGATCATCAACCTTGTTAACCCCGACTTAAAACTTTTTGATACCTATATCAATATGTTAGGTCAAAGATATTATTATCCGGGAACTCCAGGTGAACTTCACCCTGGTTTTGGATCTATGGCAGGAATGGAACTGGAAAAAACTGACAAAACTACAGTGATGTGCGGGTATAATTGCAAAAATGCTGAAGTGACTTTTCCATCAGACAGAAGTAAAAAGCATGAGATCTGGTACACCGACGAAATTAAAGTAAAGAACTCTAATATGTCGACTCCATTCCATGAAATTGATGGGGTTCTTATGAGTTTCTTCTTTATCATGGGAAAATCAGAATTAAGATTTGATGCTGAATCAGTTTACAAAAAGGAAATACCCGACAATACTTTTGAAAGACGACCCAAATTCAAACCTGTTTCAAGAGAGGACATGGACAAGATTATTACTGATATGGTTAATCTTTAGACTTCCATTCATCTAATTCTTCATCAAAAAATCGTTACCTTTGGATTGATTATTTAAATCAAATAAATTGTATTGGTTATTTTCAGATATTACTTTATAAATTATTCAATACAAGCAATATACATTTAAGTCTTTATGAAGAAAGGCAAGGAAGAACCAAAAAAGAAAAACAGCATTGGAACCGAAAAATCCAAATCATTTTTAACGGATGAAAGGATCAGGTTTGTCGGTGGTATTCTTATCACTGGGTTTGCTGTTTACCTGCTTTTTGCATTCATTGCCTATCTATTCTACTGGAAACAGGATCAGAGTCAAATCAGCATTAACCTTACAGATTCCACTGTTCAGGCAAAAAACTGGTCAGGTAAAAGCGGAGCCTGGTTTGCCGAATTAATAATCGGAAATGGTTTTGGGCTCGGTGCATTCTTTATCCCTATGATTATTGGGTCTTTAGGATTATATATGCTTAAATTTCCTAAAATCCGCATATGGAAACTATTGGCCATTTTCACTTTTGCAACCATCATTATTTCTTTAATCCTCGGCTTTATTTCCGGAGAAAAACATATCTACCTCGGAGGAGGTTTAGGCGGAGCTCAGGGATATCTTGCCAATAAATGGCTAATTGCATTTATGGGTAAACTGGGAACCGGCATTCTGCTGACTTTTATTTCCATTTCCTATCTGGTTTATGCTCTGAACGTAAGCCCTTCTGCATTTGGAATCAAAATGGCTTCATTTTTTCATAAAAGAAAAGGTGAAGAGGAAGCAATTCTGGCATCAGGAGTTGAAGAACATCCGGAATCGGATAATCTTTCAGAAGAAAATATCGCTTCAGAAGATGAACAGATACCAGACGACGAGTCCTTTCAGATTATAAACAAGAAATTTGAGACATTCCCGGTTGATGACGAAGAAAACATAATTATCCCTCCAAATGGAGCTTCAATTATACATGATCTGGAGAATGAGGTGCTGTCTGAAGAAACTGACGGTAATACAATGCCAATTAATATTAAAAAAGCTAAAGCCGATGATCTGATGACTGAACAGGAAGTTCAGCAAATCATGGAGAACTACGACCCTCGACTTGATCTCTCCAGATATAAGTTTCCGCCCGTTTCCATTCTTAAAGACCATAAAAGCACAAGTGCATTCGATAATGCAGAAGTGATTGAGAATAAGGAAAATATCATCAAGACTCTTGGAGACCATAAGATTCCCATAAAACATATATCGGCCACTGTGGGTCCGACTGTCACGCTTTATGAGATAGTCCCCGAGCGGGGTGTAAGACTTGCAAGGATAAAGTCCCTTGAGAACGATATTGCACTGAATCTCTCCGCACTTGGAATAAGGATTATTGCACCTATCCCTGGACGGGGAACCGTAGGGATCGAAGTACCAAATAAGAAGCCGGAGATAGTTTCAATGAGATCACTCATAACATCAAAAGCTTTCCAGGAGACGAAATTCGATATAGCCCTTGCTCTTGGCAGAACAATTACAAACGACCCTTATATTGTAGATCTTACCAAAATGCCGCACTTGCTGGTGGCCGGAGCTACCGGGCAAGGAAAATCAGTAGGAATAAATGCAATAATCACCTCAATATTATACAAAAAGCACCCTTCAGAGGTCAAGTTCGTCCTTATTGATCCAAAAAGGGTTGAATTGCCTTTATATGTAAAGATCGAACGTCATTTCCTTGCCAAATTACCTGATGAAGAAGATGCTATAATAACTGATACACAAAAAGTTATTAAAACTCTTAATTCACTTTGCATTGAGATGGATAACCGGCTGGAACTGTTGAAAGCAGCTCAGTCCAGAAATATAAAGGAGTATAATGAGAAGTTTATTTCAAGGAAACTCAGCCCGGAAAAAGGACACAAATACATGCCCTATATTGTTTTAATAATTGATGAGTTTGCCGACCTGATAATGACTGCTGGACGTGAAATAGAAGGACCGATTGGAAGGCTCGCACAACTTGCAAGGGCAATCGGTATCCACCTGATCATTTCCACACAGAGGCCTTCCGCAAATATTATTACAGGGTTTATTAAAGCTAATTTCCCCACTCGTATCGCTTTCCGGGTTTTCTCGTCCATTGATTCAAGAACCATTCTCG
>Ga0182021_10010639_pt1 | contig 10907 bp, 10 predicted proteins | sample 612E3MmetaG_FD_120493 | JGI IMG/M metagenome (GOLD analysis project Ga0182021, IMG submission 120493) | Permafrost microbial communities from Stordalen Mire, Sweden - 612E3M metaG (Illumina Assembly) | ecosystem: Environmental > Terrestrial > Soil > Wetlands > Permafrost | place: Sweden...
CCGGGCGAGGCGCTTAAAGAGACTTTTAAACGGGGTTTGCAGGAAACTCTGGCGGAAATTAATCAATCGGGTTTACGCGGTCGCGGGGGAGCCGGTTATTCCACGGGGTTGAAATGGCATCTGTGTTATGAAGGGTCTCAAGCGGATGCGTTTGGCGATGTAGACGCGCAAAAACAGCCGCAACGGTATGTGATTTGTAATGCTGATGAAGGCGAACCGGGCACGTTTAAAGACAGAGTCCTGTTAAATAGGTATGCCCATCAGGTGCTTGAAGGAATGACTATCTGTGCTGCAATTATCGGAGCAACCCAGGGCTTTTTATATTTACGGGGAGAATATCTGTTTCTTTACGACAAACTGCAAACGATACTGGACGAGCGTCGGCAAGCGGGACTGCTGGGCAACAACATAATGGGGCAAGGACTCGATTTTGATATTGAAATCCACTTAGGGGCGGGAGCTTATATCTGCGGTGAAGAATCAGCACTAATCGAATCCCTTGAAGGGAACCCCGGCATTCCTAGAAACCGTCCGCCTTATCCGGTTACCCACGGCTATTTAGGTAAACCGACGGTAGTTAATAATGTTGAAACTTTTCTGGCGGCGGCCGCTATTGCCGTACGCGGGGGGGAATGGTTTGCAAACGTCGGTACGGAAAAATCAAAGGGTACAAAAATTCTGAGTATTAGCGGCGACTGTTTACATCCAGGTATATACGAATATCCGTTTGGCACAACCATTCTGGACATTGTAAATGATTGCGGGGCAAGCGATGTAATGGGGATCCAAGTGGGCGGGCCATCGGGAACGTTTGTTTCTAATCGGGAGTTCGATCGTAAGCTGGCGTTTGAAGATTTGGCTACCGGCGGATCGTTTATTATCTTTAACAATAGTCGTAATATTCTCGATATTGTTAATAATTTCACTCACTTTTTTGCTCATGAAAGTTGCGGATTCTGTACGCCCTGCCGTGTGGGTACATCGTTATTGAAAAAACAGCTTGATAAAATTATTGAAGGTTATGGCTCAGCGGGTGATGTAGTCGCGCTTGTAGAACTCTGTCAGTTAATTAAAAGCCATAGCCACTGCGGCTTGGGGCAGACGGCTACAAATCCGGTATTAACCACTTTGGAACGCTATCCCGAGTTGTATCAAAGCCGGTTGAAAGAAATCAGCTATGAACCGGGGTTTGATTTGGATGGCGCCTTGGAAACGGCACGTAGATTGGCAAGACGTAACGACGCCGGTGCGCATTTAGCTCAGGTGGAGGAAGCGTTATGAGTAAAACAATCACTATTGATGGTAACACCATCCCTTTTGACGACGGACAGACCATCATGGAAGCCGCAACTGCGGCCGGTATTTATATTCCACATTTATGTCACCACCCGGAATTCACACCACACGGCAGTTGCAAGCTGTGTACAGTAAAAGTGAATGGACGCATCTGTTCAGCCTGCACCTTCCCGGCTATGGAAGGTCAGGATGTGCTTAATAACACCAAAGAATTAACCGATGATCGGCAGCTTATTACCCAAATGCTGTTTGTCGAAGGCAATCATTTTTGCCCTTCCTGTGAAAAAACCGGAAACTGTCAATTGCAGGCAGTTGCTTATCATTTGGATATGCTCGACGATCATTTCCCACTTTTTTTCCCTAATCGGGAAGTGGATGCTTCTCATGCAGATGTTATGATTGACCATAATCGCTGCATTTTTTGCACACTGTGTGTTAGGGCTAGTCAGGAAAAAGATAGTAAGGATGTGTTTGCCATTAGTGGGCGTGGCATTAATAAGCACTTGATTATTAACTCTAAAACCGGGCTGTTAAAGGATACGGATATAGATGCTACAGACCGGGCCGCACACATTTGTCCGACTGGAGCGATTTTGATTAAACGCACCGGATATCAAGTGCCGATTGGTGAACGTATTTACGATCATAAACAAATCGATCAAGTCAGTTTAGAAACGGAGCATCATAAGCATGGCGAATAAAATTAGAGTAGCAACCACGTCACTGGCAGGCTGCTTTGGCTGTCACATGTCATTTCTGGATATTGATGAGCGCATGTTACAGTTGGCGGAAGTCGTTGAATTTGGCCGTTCACCCATTAACGATATAGAGCATTGTACAGACTGTGACATCGGTTTGATTGAAGGTGGCGTGTGTAATTCTGAAAACGTGCATGTTTTGCGTGAGTTTAGAAAAAACTGCAAGATTCTGGTTGCAGTAGGTGCTTGCGCTATTAACGGCGGTTTACCGGCGATGCGTAATTTTATTCCTCTGGAAGAATGCTTGAGTGAAGCTTATCTGGATGGAATTGGTGTTGAAAATGCACAAATTCCGAGCGATCCGGAGCTGCCATTATTATTGGATAAAGTTCGCCCAATTCATGAAGTCGTGAAAATAGATTATTTTTTACCCGGCTGCCCGCCTTCAGCAGACGTGTTCTGGAAGTTTCTGACGGATTTGATTGAAGGACGCGAACCTTTGCTGCCTTATGAATTGGTGCATTATGATTAATCGATTACTTACCCAACCTGCTTTAGTCTCATTACTAAACGGAACAGTTGGCTGCCCACCGAAACAATCGGCTTATGATTGTCGTCTTGATTTATTTTAGAGAAGTGTATGTACGAGCATTTAGAAACAGCACAAAACAAGGAGAATCTGAAACGAGTTGTCGTTGATCCGGTTTCCCGCGTCGAAGGTCACGGCAAAGTCACTTTATTGCTGGACGCGGATAATAAAGTTCAGCAAGCCAGACTGCATATTGTTGAATTTCGAGGCTTTGAGCGCTTTATTCAAGGCCGACCCTATTGGGAGTTGCCGGTTTTAGTGCAGCGTTTATGTGGCATTTGTCCCGTGAGCCATCATTTGGCTGCTGCAAAAGCCATAGACCAATTGGTCGGTGTAGACCCCCATAATCTCCCTGTTTCAGCCGATAAATTAAGACGCTTGCTCCATTTTGGACAATTGTTCCAATCTCACGCCCTGCATTTTTTTCATTTATCCAGTCCTGATTTATTGTTTGGTTTTGAAAGCGATATAAGCAAGCGTTCTATTATTGCCGTGCTGGGTGAATATCCAGATCTGGGTATTCAGGGTGTAAAGATGCGCAAATACGGTCAGGAAGTGATTCGTATGATTTCCGGTAAACGTATTCATGGCACGGGAGCGATTGCAGGCGGCATGAATAAGTCATTAACCAAAGCTGAACGGGATTATTTGCTGGAGGATATAGATCAGATGATCGAATGGTCTGCGGCTTCGGTCGCACTCATTAAAAAAGTGCATTGCTCCAACTTACCCTATTACGATGATTTCGGCACCATACGCTCCAATTATCTGGGATTAATCAAACCTGATGGCGCATTGGAGTTGTATCATGGCGGCATACGTGCCAAAAATGATAAAGGCGAAACAATTATTGATCATGTCGATTATTGTAAATATAACGAGTATATCCATGAAGAGGTTCGCTCATGGACATACATGAAATTTCCTTACCTGGTATCCATGGGCACGGAAAACGGCTGGTATCGTGTAGGGCCGCTGGCGCGGGTAAATAACTGTGACTACATTAATACACCGTTAGCCGAAGCCGAGCGGGTGGAGTTTAAGGCGCACAGCGGCGAAGCGATGGTACATAGTACATTGGCATTTCATTGGGCTCGTTTGATTGAAACCTTGCATTGCGCCGAAAGCATAAAAACACTGCTCCATGATCCTGACATCATGAGCCATGATTTAGTGGCGCAAGGCGAAAAGCGTTATGAAGGCGTGGGCGTCATTGAAGCGCCTCGCGGCACGTTATTCCATCATTATCAAGTCAATGAGAATGGCATCGTCACCAAAGCCAATTTAATCGTATCAACCACCAGTAATAACATGGGGATGAATGAATCAGTTCGACAAGTCGCAGCTGAATATTTATCAGGCCGTGAATTGACCGAGCCCTTACTGAATAATCTGGAGGTGGCGATTCGTGCTTATGATCCTTGTTTATCCTGTGCGACCCATGCCGTGGGAAAAATGCCGTTGCAGCTTGAACTCATTGATGCTGAAGGTAAGTTGATTGATAAGCTGGTTAAGCACAGTGATGGACAAATCGAACGGAAGACTAATGGTTAAACCGGTATTGCTATTCGGCTATGGCAATCTCAGTCGTGGCGATGACGCGCTAGGGCCTTTACTGCTGGAATATATTGAGAACACAGTTAATCTGGACACGATTGAAATACTGACCGATTTTCAGTTGCAAATCGAACATGCGCTGGATTTGGAGAATAGAGCCTTAGTGTTGTTTGTTGATGCGTCTGTAGCCTGTGTCAATGCCTTTGATTTTGCCGTGCTTGCACCCGCTAGAGACAAAAGCTATACCACTCACGCGATGAGTCCTGCGGCAGTTTTGGATGTGTATCAAGAAATAAAAAAACAAACGCCGCCGCCTTGTTTTCTATTGAGCATTAAAGGCGAAAAGTTCGAACTGGGCGAAGGTTTAAGCATTAATGCTGAGCAGCATTTAGCGCAAGCGTGTCAATTTGCAGGGCAATTACTAGGTAATCCTGATAGTGCGATATGGCGGCAACAGGCAGATAATGCTCGAGAAATGTAGCATTCTGCATCGTCTATCAACCATCACGTCATGAACCAACGCCCCCTCAAATGACTAAGGTATGTTTAATAAAGCGCTTTACTCGCTGCACCAGATGCTCTACAGGCTTTTTTTTGTAATGCTTCATAATGTCGTCAACTTTATTAAAGACTTGATCGTGCATGTGGATTTTTTGTGGCATGGTCGTTCTCCTCGTTTTGACTAAGGGTGGTTAATGTGAACGGTAACTGCGCATTTGTCCGACTAACACGCCCTGGATTGCAACTTGTTCAGGACGATAGGAAAGCGCGGTCATGCTGGCATTGGCCGGTAGCAATAACACGTGCTCTGCGGTTTGCTCAATGTATTTCAGGGTGGCTTCTGAATTCTCGATTAAGGCGACCACGATCTCCCCGTTATTTGCATAGTCACGTTGCTCAATGACCACCCAATCGCCATCAAAAATACCCGCTTCGATCATGGACTCGCCCTTAACCTGCAACACATAGCAGGGCTTATTGGTTTTTAGGGCATCCGGTACGGTCATATAATTGATGGTTGCCAATGCTTCAATCGGCCTACCGGCGGCTATTGAACCGACAAAAGGTAAGCCTTGCTCAGAAATAGAATCATCATTCTGTGCCTGAGCGGTAAGGCGAACACCGCCTTGTTTATTGCCGGTAAAAGGCTCTACCAGACCCGCTTTAATCAAGGCCATGATGTGCTTGTACAGCGACCCGCGTGAGGCCATACCCAGCGCCGCACAAAGTTCATCCAGACTGGGCGGGCAAGCAAAACTTTCGGTGTTGTCGCGAAGAAAATTGAAAATTTCCCGTTGCCGCCGGGTTAATACACTCATGTGCTGTTGTCTCTCGATTCGCTTAAGTTTTTTGTAAGTTTAACAAAAATACACTGGAATGCAAGAAAAAGAGAACAAAAAGAAAACAATAAGTATTTTTCATGCCTTTTTTTCCAGATATTGCAAAATAAACTGCACGCTGCGATTGCCCCTGAACTCATTGATGTCCAGCTTGTAAGCCGCCTTGATCTGTCTCAGCCCCAGCCATTGCTCCGGCTGATCCATAAAAAAAGCGATGGCGTCGATCACCAAAACGCCGCCGGGTTTTCTCAATACCAACTTAAGATGTCGCTGGCCAACGATACGCGCCTGTATCACATCAAACACCCCGTCAAAAACCGGTTCGGGAAAGCTCTGTCCCCAGGTTGCCGCATTTTGTAATAAGTCGGCGAATTCAATCGTCATTTCCTGTTCGGTCAACTCGCCGTCGGACAGTATTTTTTGCTCCAGATCGACATTGGCCAATCGTTTGCCGACCATCTCATCAAAAGCCAGGGCAAAGGGCGGATAATCGTGCATGTTTAAACTTAAGCCCGCAGCCATCGCATGACCGCCGAATTTACTTAGCAATTTGGGGTGCATGGCGGAAATATCGCTGAGCACATCGCGTATATGCACACCGGGAATGGAACGCGCCGAGCCTTTTATTAAATCCTTGCCTGCCGGAGCAAAGGCAATCACCGGGCGATGCAAGCGGTCTTTAATACGCGACGCTAAAATCCCTATGACACCTTGATGCCAGTTGGCATCAAACAAACAAACGCCCGCCGGTAAATGCTGCACATCCAGCGCTTTCATTTCACTTAACAAGGCCATCGCCTCATGTTTCATAACGCCCTCGACTTCGCGCCGGTCGTTATTCAACTCATCCAGCTGTAGCGCCATGTCCTTTGCCAGTGCTGGATCATCGGTCAATAAGCAGTGTATCCCCAAGGACATATCATCCATACGCCCCGCCGCGTTCAACCTCGGGCCGAGTGAGAAACCCAAATCTGCGGCGACTATGCTTTGAGGGTTTTTGCCGGACACCTCAATTAGCGCAGTCAAGCCTGGATGGCAACGCGCCGTGCGTATCCGCAATAGCCCCTGATGCACCAGTATCCGGTTGATTGGATCCAGTGCCACCACATCGGCCACCGTGCCCAAGGCGACATAATCCAGCAACTGGGCAAGGTTGGGTTCTTGGCGCTGATTTTTCTCAAACCAATTCTGTTCCCTTAACCGGCTTCTTAGCGCCATTAACACATAAAAAATCACCCCAACACCCGCAAGAGCGCCGCTGGGAAATTGATCATCAAGCAAATTAGGATTGACGATGGCATCGGCAGGCGGCAGCTCCAGGCCGGGTAAATGATGGTCGGTCACCAGCACTTTTATGTCGGCGGCTTGTGCCGCCTTGACCCCGTCAATACTGGATATGCCGTTATCGACGGTGATAATCACGTCAGGTTTTTGCAGCTTGACCAGTTCGACAATTTCAGGCGTCAAGCCGTAACCGTATTCAAAGCGGTTGGGAACCACGAACAGCATCTGTCCTGCGCCCAGTAATTGAAGGCCCTTGATCGCCACGGCGCAACTGGTTGCGCCGTCGGCATCGAAGTCGGCGACGATAGAAATACGTTGTTGCTCATTAATGGCCGTAATCAAATGGGCGACCATGTCTTCCATGCCCGATAACAGCCACGGCGACGGGAGTTTAGACAGGGTTCTATCCAATTCGGCTTCCGACGTTACCCCCCGCGCTAAAAAGATACGCTCCAATAAGGGATGCAGGCCATTTAACCGAAACCGTTTTTTTTCGACGGTGCGGGCAACGATGGTTTTTTTTACGCCTTGATAATACATTATGTGTCCAATAAAAAAGCCGACGGCTGTCGGCTTTACATCAATTAAAGATCAGGAGCAAGTTGAGATCTAATCATCAACACATCGCCTTTAGCCTTTTTCACTTAGCGTATTGCCCATCAGGTCGCTAACCGCCCTATCCGCAACCCCCGCCACTTTAATGTTTTTTTTAATAAAACCGGCATAGTTTTCATGTAGATGACCATGAAAAATTTGCTTCACTCCCATCGTAGCGGCCAATTCGCCGATGACATTAAAACCATGTCGATGAGACCCCGGCGCTTCATGCGACACCAAAATATCCGCTTTAAGCGTCTTTAATGCCTCGAATTCATCATGCCAAATCGCCGATTTGTATTTTAACGGCAGGTCGTCGGCATGCTTGATTTTAGCAGACTGATTTTGCAGATAATGCTGTTTACCCGGCCACTTCGGCTGTTGCGGCGGATACCATACCCTGCCGAGAAAAATACCGCCTAATCCGGCAATCCTTAGCCCCGCTATTTCCGTCACTTTCAAGTGTAAATTTTTATCGGAAAAGGCTGAATTGAACAGATTATTATATTTATCAATGGATTCAAAATCATGATTTCCTGCTATCCACCAGATTTCAGTTAAGTCGACAATTTCCTGTAAACAGCTTTCTAACGGCACGGCCAGATCGTAATCGCCGAGTAAAATAACCGCTTCCGGGCGGTGTTTATGAACGGCGGCTATCAACGGATTGAAGTTGCCATGGGGATCACCCGCAAATAAAATCCTGTTATGTCGGCTCATGTTGCTATCTTCCCTTCTTTTTGATTGATTGGAACCGGGTAATGAAGCGGTATAGGATTTATTAAACTTATCACGGCAACTAATCAATGGAGCACGGATTAGGCGGGTTTACACTTAAATGCCAAGCACTTAAACATAAGTTTTCAGATACTAAATGGAGCACAAACCTAGGTTTGTACTCCAGGTTTGATTTTTAAAAACACCTTTGAAGATAGATCCTGCTAAATTAAACAATTTCCCTGGCTTTGTTAAAAGCCTCTCTGAAATCCAGATAAACGGGTTTATCCGTGGACAGCATTAATTTCAGCATTTCATGTTGAAGCTGATATTTAACATTGCCCACCGCTAATGCGCCGACACCGACTGCGCCTTGCGCATTGATGGCGTGAATTAACGGTGCGCCCGTATCGCTGCGCTTGATACCTTCTATGCCCAACGGCGGAACCGCATTAACATCACCGGCTACTTTTAATTGCCGAGCTGTTTTCAGAACCGCTGAACTCAATACCTGAACACCCGCTTTAGCGGCGCAAAAAATTATATCAATATCAGTCACCAGCCGCGCCTTATCGGCTTCAGAACCGGCGCATGCGCCTTTAAGCGTACAGCCGAACCGTCGATTGTAGGCTTTAGCAACATCGGTTGCGTTATCAAGCAATAAATGGTCGACTAACGCGGTATCTGCTCCCGCTAATGACGCAATAATTCCTGTAGCAATACCGACAGGGCCGGTTCCGCCAAAAACCAGCGCGGTACAATCTTTCAATTCCTTGCCGTGCTTTGCTTTCAGCTCTTTCTCAACACAAGCCACTAAGGCGGCCGCTGTCGTAAAAGCGCCGCTGGGGTCGGCAAAAACAGACACTTCAAAAGGAGGAACCATCGCTTGTTGACTGGCATCCAGCATATCCATCGCCAACCCTAAATCGCGGCCGCCGATAAAAATCCCCGTGCGTTTTACACCGGAAGGGCCACGGGAAAAAATAGCATCTTGGGTGAGTCTATAGACACTGTCTAATTTGACATTGCTATAAGGCATAAGCACATCAAACCCTGCATCCATAGCCATGTTGATATCAAATGGACTATTATTCGGCATAGGGTCGAGCATGTGAAGAATGCTGCGTTTCTCCATTAGAGTTCCTCGTTGTAATTAGTGCGGGTAAGCAAAAGCTTAGCCTGAAGCGTTTGCCTTAATATAATCTCTGGCTACTTCAAAGGCATGTTCAAAATGCAGATAAACAGGTTTGTCGCTGTTGATCATTTTTTTCAACAAACGATTCTGTGCGTGATATTTAATATTGCCGATCGCCAAAGCGCCTATGCCAACAGCGCCGCTGTTCGACCCCTGAATGGGCGTACCGTTATGGAAGGCATCAACACCCGCAATACCGGATGGCGGCACAGCATTAACATCGGCCGCCACTTTCAGGTGCGGAGCCGAGGCAATCAGCTCTGCACTCAATAATTCAATGCCTGCGGCGCCTGTTGCGAACACCACGTCGGTGGTTTTCATGTATTTGGCTTTATCGGCATCAGCGCCGGCGGAAATGGTAATTTTACCGTCACCAAATTCATTGTTGCATAGTTCGGCAATATGTTGCGCTTTATCCAGTTGCCTGCCGATGATCCTTACATTGGCGCCCGCTTGAGCGGCAATAACAGCCGCCGCTTGGCCCACCGGTCCGGTTCCGCCTAATGCAAGAACGTTTTTTCCTTCCAGTGTCGTGTTGAATTTTGTGATTAACTCATGCTCCACTGCGGCGACCATGCCCGCAGCCGTTGTAAATGCGCCGCTGGGGTCGGCAAAAACAGATACCTCAAAAGGCGGAACCATAGAGTGTTTGGCGGTTTTCAGCATATCCATGGCTTGTTTGGTATCGCGTCCGCCTATAAAAATACCGGTACGCTTTAAATTTTTGGCGCTGCGGGAAAAAATAGCGTCCTGCACCAGTCCCTGAACTTCACTGGCCTCAACATTAATATAAGGTAATGCCGAAACCCAGCCCGCATCCAGCGCCATGTTGACGTCAAAAGGGCTTAAGTTTTTAGCAGTGGTCAGCATGTGTAAAATGAATGGTTTTTCCATGATAGCTCCTTGATGTATTTAGCGGATAAGTATAAAAGAAAACAAGGCAGAATAACACTGTACTTACGAATTCGAACCAAAATAGTGCATTATTTTCAGCGATAACAACACTAAAATAAGCTTAAAATTAAGCGCCCATAAACTAAAGACCAGAGGGGAATCGCCGTTGTCATTTTATGATTGGCATATCATGATAAAGAGCGGATCCACATACGCAGCTACAATCCAACAAGGCCTATGTTACTATAGGGCTGCATTTAATATTAACCTGTACGTAAATAAACATGATTGCAATCAACGCAGACTCTCACCGGAATTAAAGATTTTATGGAAGAACTATTTATCGGTTGGCTTAAGGAATACGGTTACGTTATTTTGTTCCTGTGGAGCATCATAGAAGGGGAAATGGGGCTGATCATGGGCGGCATCATGTCCCATACCGGCGACATGCAGTACTTCATGACGGTTTTTGTAGCAGGTTTAGGCGGGTTCACCGGCGATCAAATCTATTTTTACATAGGCCGTTTTAATAAGGGATTTATTCAACGCAAACTGCATACCCAGCGGCGTAAATTTGCGATTGCGCATTTGCTGTTAAAAAAATACGGTTGGCCCATTATTTTTATGCAGCGCTATATGTATGGCTTGCGCACTGTCATTCCCATGTCGATAGGCATTACCAAATATTCGGCAAAAAAGTTTGCTTTGATTAACCTGATCAGCGCCTGGGTTTGGGCCGC
>Ga0182021_10010640_pt1 | contig 10907 bp, 8 predicted proteins | sample 612E3MmetaG_FD_120493 | JGI IMG/M metagenome (GOLD analysis project Ga0182021, IMG submission 120493) | Permafrost microbial communities from Stordalen Mire, Sweden - 612E3M metaG (Illumina Assembly) | ecosystem: Environmental > Terrestrial > Soil > Wetlands > Permafrost | place: Sweden...
CCGCATGGGGAACACTCTGCAAGAGCATCGCTCGATCGTCACCCTTGAGGAGCGTCCCATGTCTACTCAGCTTGGCACCGGCATCCACGCATCGATCCTGGTCGTGTTCGGCCCGACGGGCGATCTGATGGCGCGCAAGGTCGTGCCGTCGCTGTTCTACCTGCGCGAGCGCGACCAGTTGCCCGAGAAGCTGCGCGTCGTGGGCTTCGGGCGAAGGGAGTGGGGAGACGAGGATCTGCGCGCTCACGTGCGCGGCATCCTGGCCGAGCGTGCGACCCACGCCGACCCTGCCGACATCGAGGAGTTCCTGCAGCTCTTCGAGTACCAGCGCGGCGAGTTTCACGACGCGGCCGCCTACATCGAGACGGCGAAGCACCTGGGTCGCATCCAGGATGAGTGGGGCGTGTGCGCGAACAAACTCTTCTACCTCGCCGTCCCTCCCGAGAACTACGAGCTGATCTTCCGCCATCTCTCCTCGAGCGGTTTGACGATCGAGTGCAGCGATGCGACGGGCTGGACGCGCGTGCTCGTGGAGAAGCCATTCGGCGACGACCTGGGCACCGCGCGAGACCTCGATGTACTGCTCGGCAGCCTGTTTCGTGAGGAGCAGATCTACCGCATCGATCACTACCTCGCCAAGGAGATGCTCCAGGGCATCCTGGACTTCCGCTTCAACAACAACCTGTTCGAGCACGAGTGGAACCGCTCCGCCATCGAGTCGATCGACCTGACGCTGCTCGAGTCGCTCGACGCGTCGAAACGCGGCGCGTTCTACGACAAGGTGGGCGCGCTACGCGACGTCGGCCAGAACCACCTGCTGCAGATGCTGGCGCTCGTCACCATGGAGTGCCCGTTCTCTCGCGACGCCGACGACATCCGCGACGCCCGCGCCGCACTCATCGAGTCACTGCGCCCGCTTGGGACGGCGCAGATTGCCACCGACACGTTCCGCGCGCAGTACTCCGGATTCCGCGAGGTCGTGGGCGTGCGCCCGGACTCCGACACCGAGACCTACTTTCAGTTGCGCACGCGCATGAGCGGGACGCGTTGGGCGGGAGTGGCCGTGACCATGGAGTCCGGCAAGGCCATGGGCGAGGCGTGCAAGCGAATCGTGGTCACGTTCCGCCAGCCCGAGAGGTGCCTGTGCGACGAAGACGCCGTCTACACCAACCGAATCGTCTTCACACTCGAGCCCGCCGACCAGATCGAGATCGTCTTCTTCGCCAAGAAGCCCGGGTTCGACGGGGAGGTCGAGGAGCGCCGCTTCACCTTCTTCCTCTACGAGAAGTCGGTGAAGGCGCAGTATGTCGAGGAGTACGCCAAGCTCATGCACGATGCGTTCCTTGGCGACCAGACGCTCTTCGTCTCGACGCGCGAGATCGAAGCGGGTTGGGCCTTCATCGATCCGATCTGCGAGGCGTGGGGTGATGGCGTCGTGCCCCTCGGGCACTACGAGGCAGGTACTGCGGGGATCGTCGCTGTGGCCGACGAGGCGCTGTCGCATCCCGACACGAAACGGCAGGTGGGCGTGTGCGGGCTGGGCAAGATGGGCGCGGGGCTCGCGCTCAATCTCGTCGACGACAGCTGGGAGGTCGTGGGCTGGAACCGCCACCACGAGGTCGCGGAGTCCTTGGCCCCCGACGGCCTGGTGCCCGCGGCCTCGATTCGCGAGCTGGTCGCGGCGCTGCGCCCGCCGCGCACCGTCTGGGTGATGGTGCCGTCCGGTGCGCCCGTCGACGACGTCCTCTTCGCCGAGGCGACCGGGCTTGCGAGCTTCCTGGCGCCCGGCGACACGGTCATCGACGGGGGGAACTCGCACTTCAGCGACGCGGCGCCCCGTGCAGGACGTCTTGCCGAGTTCGGCATCCACTACCTGGACTGCGGGACCAGCGGCGGGCCCGCCGGCGCACGCAGCGGCGCCTGCCTGATGATCGGCGGCAGCCAAGAGGTCTTCGAAGCCAACGAGTCGATGTTCGCCGACGTCGCGCTGCCCGACGGCTACCGGTTCTTCCCGGGGCACGGCGCCGGGCACTTCGTGAAGATGGTCCACAACGGCATCGAATACGGCATGATGCAGGCCATCGCCGAGGGCTTCGAGATCCTGCACGCGAGCGAGTTCGACCTCGACCTGGAAGACGTCACCGAGGTCTACCAGCACGGCAGCGTCATCGAGTCGCGGCTCGTGGGCTGGCTCGACCGCGCCTACGCCGAGTTGGGCAGCGACCTCGAGGGCGTGAGCGGTGTGGTCGGCCACACCGGTGAGGGCGCGTGGACTGTCGAGGCCGCGACCAAGCTCGGCCTCCCGGCGCCCGTCATCTCCGAGTCGCTGCAGTTCCGCATCGACTCCGAGGGGCGCCCCAGCTACGCCGGGCAGGTGTTGACGGCGTTGCGGAACGCCTTCGGGGGGCACGGGCTGGGACCGGGCGGCGGCCCGCGCAGGTAGCCTTTCCACCGGGGGCGTCGCGAAGGCCGGGCGGTGTCCCGGCATCCTCGCCCGCGGCGTGACCCAGGGACGCGAGGCGCGCGCCGGGGCGCTACTCAGTGCAGGGCGAAGTACTCGCCGGTGACGGCCGCCGTCGAGACGCTGAGACGCGCGTGCTCGGCGCTCGTTCCCTTGGGGACGCCGAAGGCCAGGGTGATGGCGGTTGTCGCTCCGGGGACGCCGAACCGCGCCTCACCGGTGGCGGAGACAAGCGTGGTGCGGGTCCCGGGAGCGCCCTCGTCGTCAGGATCGACCAGCGCCATGCCGAGCGGGTCCACGAGCTTGGGGCCGAGCGACGCCACGTCCCACTTCGCAGAGGTGGCGTTGTCGAGTTCCATCCTCACGACGAGCCACTCCAGGTCGTCCTCGTCCACGCCGAGACCCAGCTGCCTCAGGGCCGAGACGTCCGTCATCGGCGCGAAGCTCACTATTCGCAGTCGCACATGCGGGCCGACCGGTGCCCACTGCCCGAGCGGCACGGCGGCGGCGCGGTCGGGCGCTCCCGCAGGCGACGTGATCGCGCTGGTGCTCGGCGCGGTCGTGCCCGACTGAGTGCGCGGGACGCCTCCTGCGCAGCCGCCCATACCGACAACGAGGATCGCCGCGGCGGCCCGCACGAAGCGCCGCATTGCGCGGCCGGCCGCTCCCTGCGTCGGGCTACGCACGTTTCAGCTTCCCGGTCATGCCCCACCAAGCCATCTTCACGCCTCCGCGGGCGAGCCGCACCGGCGTGAGCATCGCATAGATGCGGCCGGTGGTCGTGCCCGGAGACTCGCCGATGAGCGCGGCGGCGCGCTCGCCCACCTCGGCCAGCGGCATCCCGAAGGCGTCGAGTGCGAGCCGCACGTTGCCGGCGCTCGACTCGAGGCGCGGGCTGACGGCCATGTCGCTGTAGAAGGCAGTGTCGACCATGCCGGGCACGAACGCGTTGATCGAGACGTCGGCGATGTCGCGATTCTCGGCGGCGAGAGATCGGGTGAGCGAGCCGACGGCCGCTTTGCTCGCGGCGTAGGCCGTGGTGAACGGCGTCGCCTCGGCCTTCCAGCCTCGCCCGCAGAGGTTCAGCAGGTAGCCGCCGTGCTCGCGGAAGTACGGGATCACGGACCTCGCACCATATATGGTGCCGAGCACGTTGACCGTGATGAGGTCGTGCAGCTCGCGGTAGCTCTCCTCGTCGAGCGGCCGGTATCCGTTGCTCACGCCGGCGTTGTTGACCCAGACGTCGATGCGCCCGTGGGTCGCGATCGCGTGCGCCATGAGCGCCTCGACCTCTCCTGCTTGCGCGACGTTGGCGACGAAGCCGGAGACCGTGGCTCCGCGCGCCGACATCTCCACGACCGTCTGCTCGACTGCGCCGGACGTTCGCGAGGAGACCACGACCGTGGCACCGTGGCTTGCGGCAGCCTCGGCGATCGCTTGTCCGATACCGCGCGTCGACCCGGTCACGACGACGACCTTACCCGCGAGGCTCACGAGTCGTTCTCCGCGCCGACGACACGCGCGACGAACTCAATCGCTTCCTCGGGAGTCGCAGCGTCCGCGAGCTGGCCGTGATCGTAGAACGTGTTGAACGGCACGCCGAGCGGAAAGCCGAGCATGACGACGCAGCGGCCGGCCTTGAGAGCGAGCGCGACCTCCGAGACCGTGCCGGCACCGCCCGGCAGCGCCACCACCGCGTGGCTCGCCAGGACGTTGATGGCGTTGCGCGCGTCGCCGAGCCCCGTGGGGATCGCGACATCGACATGGGGCGCGGCGTTGGCGGTGGTGTCTCCGGGAAGCAATCCCACGACCAGGCCGCCGGCCTCGCTCGCGCCTTCCGCCGATGCCGCCATGACGCCCGCGTTGCGGCCGCCGTTGAGGAGCACCCAGCCGTGCTCGGCGATGAGCTCGCCGATGCGGCGCGCGTTCTCGAGCGTGAGCTCGTCGACCACGGCACCGCCCATGACCCCCACCACTGTCCGCATCATGCCCACCTCCTCCGCGTCATGGTACGACGCAGCCGAGGTGCGCACCATGCGCAGGCCGGAAGCGAGGCGCCCGGCTCACTTGAGCTGGAAGACCACGGTGACCTCCGAGGTGACCTGGAGCTGTCCCGGCTGGATGGGAACGCTCGCCTGTGCCGAGCCCACGGCAGCGGGGGAGCTCATTGGAAGCGGCACGTTCGACACGTTGGAGGAGCTCATGCTCACTACCGCGCCCAGGCTGCGCCCGGCCGCCTTGGCCATCGCTTCGGCGCTGCGGCGCGCGTCGGCCACGGCCTTGGTGGTGGCATCGGCCTGCGCCGGCGAGTCGTCGGCGATGCCGAACGACGGGCCGCTCACGCTGTCGGCTCCCGCCTGGTTCGCGGCCGTGATCAGGTCGCCGAGCTTCGCGAGGTCGCGCGCGATCACGGACACCGTGATCGACGCCTGATAGCCGCTGATCGTGGACTTGCCGCTGGCGCTCGGCGTCGAGTACTGCGGGTACACGTTCACGTCTGCGGTCTGGATGTCCTTGTCGGCGACGCCGGCCTTCTTGACCGCCGAGGTGACCTGGGCGGCCGCGCTCGAGGCCTGGTCGAGCGCGGACTTCGCGTTGCTCGCCTGCCGTGTGACGCCGAACGACACGGTCGCCTGGTCGGGTGCGGCGCTCGCCTTGCCGGTGCCGGTCGCGGTGACGGTGTTGAGCTGGGCGTTGGAGGCCGGCGCGGCGACGATCTCGGTGCGACAGCCGGCGAGCGTGAGCCCGGCAGCGAGCGCGAGCAGCGCAGCAAATGCGATGCAAGTGGTGCGACGCGTGGCGCGCATGGGTCCTCCTCGGCAGGGAGACGCTTTCGGGCGGGGGCGGTGTCCTCTCTCTGTGACGTACCCGCCTTTGGGGGAGTTCGCACCAGCCGCGGGAAGTTCTCCGCGCTGAGTCGAGGGAGTCGCTCGTGCCTCTCAGTGAGCGCGTGGTCCACAGGTCGGCGGACCGCCATGACGTTGTCAGGGTAGGAACAGGGTGTATTTCCGAGCAGCGGGCCGGGGGCTCGTCTCGGACAGTTTGGAGGGGGATCTGATGTTGTCGAAACGCTTGCTCGGTTTCATCGTCATGCTTCTCGCACTGGCGCTCGTCCTGCCTTGCATGGCGGCGGCGGGGCCACTTGGACCGGTGGCCGTGAACGATACGGTGTCCCAGTCCCTGGCGCGGTTCGTTGCGGGTGATCGCGCTGTTGGCGACCAGTTCGGCTACTCCATAGCCGTCAGCGGCAACACGGCGGTCGTCGGCGCTCGGGAGTCCACCAACTCGGTGAGCCCGTCCGGCTCTGGCGCGGCCTACGTCTTCCAGCTGGTGGGCGGGGTGTGGACCCAGCAGCAGAAGCTGACCGCTTCCGATGGCGCCATCGGTGACCGCTTCGGCGGGTCGGTGGCGATCGACGGGCCGACGATTCTCGTGGGCGCGCCGTACAACAGCGAGAACGGAACCCACGCTGGTGCTGTGTACGTGTTCGACCTCAGCGGAAGCACGTGGTCCCAGTCGGCCAAACTCGTGGCCTCGGACGGCGCAGTCGACGACCTGTTCGGTGCCTCGGTCTCGATCGACGCCAACACTGCGGCGGTCGGCGCGTATCACGCGAACGCCGACACGGGTTCGGCGTACGTGTTCGACCGCGTCGGTACCGTGTGGTCTCAGACGCAGGAGCTGACGGACGTCGCGGGCGCCCTCGGCAACCGCTTCGGGCGTTCCGTCGCGATCTCGGGCGGCACGCTGATGGTGGGAGCTCCGGGCCTCGACCCGCCGTCTCCTCAGACGACGACCGGCAAGGTCTGTGTCTTCACTCACCCGGCTTCAACGTGGGCCCAGGGGGCCGACCTTGCGCCGATCGGGCCGACGGTCGGCGCCCGTTTCGGCGGCTCGCTGCTGCTGTCGAACACCCAAGCGCTTGTTGGTGCATGGGGACCGCTGGGAATTCCCACGTACTACGTGTTCGCCGGATCCGGCGCCACGTGGAGCCAGACGTCGGTCGGCACGTTTGCCGATGGACCGATGAACGAGTTCCTCGCAAGCTCGTTCGCGGTCGCCGGTGGCTCGACTGTGGTGGGCTCGGCGACTGAAGAGCAGTCCACCGGCGCGGCCTACGCTTACGGGCCCAAGGTCTCGCTGGTGACCAACGTGAACACCGCGCTCACCGTCGCGGCACCCGGGGTGCTCGTCAACGACTACGACCTGACTGGAGCCAGCCTCGTTGCGACACAGGCTACCGCGCCGTCTCACGGAACCGTCGCCCTCGCGCTTGACGGCGGATTCGTCTACACGCCGGATGAGGGGTTCACCGGAACCGACACGTTCACGTACGAGGCGTGGAACGGGACCTCCTACTCGGGGATTGCGACCGTGACGGTCAAGGTGCTCGGACCCGTCTGGCGCTTCCGCAACAACAAGATGATCGGCAACTACCTGTGGACGCCGGATCCCGCCGAGAAGGCCTCCATCATGGCCCTTCTGTCCGGCACATGGGTCTATGAAGGTCAGGCTTTCAGCATCAACCCGTCCAACCCCCTCAACAGCAGCCCGCTGTGGAGGTTCCGGAACAAGCGGGACTGGACGTACTTCTACACGGCAGATCCGGTAGAGAAGGCGAACATCGTCAATAACTTGAGCGACACCTGGATCTTGGAAGGGCCAGCATGGAACATCTCGCTTGCGCCGACCCCGGTGCCCGTATGGCGGTTCCGCTGCCTGAGGAACTCGACGCACTTGTGGACGAGCGATCCCAACGAGAAGCTTACGATCCAGACGCAGCTGACGTCGGACTATGCACTTGAGGGCATTGCGTACTACATCGGCCAGTAGTGTCCCCTGCGAACGCTACCCGCTCACGCGCGATGCAGCCGGCCTCTCCTTGAACAGAGGAGAGGCCGGCTGCATTCTGTATGACAGCGGCGCAGAGCCCTCGTCCGCGAGGTGAGGCGATAGTGCTTCGTCGCTGCAGAAAGGGCGACACGGCCCAGCCTATGAAAAGGAAGAATGTCACGCACACGCCGAGCATATGAAGTTCTCGTTCACATCGCTCGTGACTCGAGCGCGCGACGACTCCGGGGTCGTGGCTCGGCATGGTGATCTGCTACCCGCGCGTGGGGTGGGACGTTACGGCGTGACCTGGAACTCGGAGACCGCGACCGGATCGCTGTCGAGATAGACGACTACGGCCCAACGACCGGGCGCCCAGTCCTGACCCGCCGAGTAGTGGCTGCGCCACGTCGCCGCTGCGGTCGCTACGCCGATCCCTTTGCTCTCGAACGTGAGCTTGGTCTGGCGCCCCTGCAGGATCCCGGTTGTGACAGGCACCGGGCTCGAGGCCTTGCTCGTGCGGAAGGTGACGTATGCGCCCTTGTTCTTGAGGATCTGGGCGCTCACCTTCTTGATCGGGTCGGTGACTTGGAAGCCCGAGACGCTCGTGCCGACGCGCAGGTCGCTCACTGTGGTGCTCGAGTTGGAGTGCCCGGTCCCACGTGCCACCAGCGCCACGACCGGCTGCGAGACGACGACCTCAGTCGTGCGCGCCGGACCCGCCGCCACGCCGTTGACCATGGTGGTGCTCGTGATGGCCGTGGTCACGCCGGGCTTGCCGTCCCGGTACTTGAGCTCGTAGCCCTTGGGGAGCATGGGGTTGGCCGTGTAGCTCGTCGGCATAGAGCTCGTATGGGTCACCGTGCTCGTCCTGTCGTATGTGACCGTCGTGACCTTGCCGTTCTTCACCACGACCGCCAGGTTGGGCTCGCCGGCGCCTTGCGGGCCCACCTTGACCTGCGTGCCCCCGTCCGCAGCGCTTGCGACCGCGAACGCCGCGGTGTCGAGGTCTGCCGGAATCGCGTCTGTCGGCGGCAGCTCTGCGGCGTGCAGTCCCACGGTCAGCGCGAGCGCCGCGCTCGGATCGCTGGACTTCTTCGCGGCAGCGAGAAACGCCTTGGCCGCAGCCGCCGCGGATGATTGCTGTGACGCGCCACCGCCACCGCTGCTCGAGCTCGCAGTCGGCGGGTTCGAGCAGCCGACGGCCGCAACAAGCGCGAGACTTGCGATTGCCACTCCGATGACGAGCGTCACGCGACGCGCCGTACGCGCTCGGCTCGGAAGCGCTCTCCTTCGGTCAAGCCCCTGTCTTGCGCGACTCACGGGGAGTCCTTCAGGGCCGCCCAATCCACCTCGTAGAGGCGCATCTCGGCGGGACTCGAGTCTGCCAGACCCGATCCGGAGGAGAGTCGTGTCACATGCACTAGCCGAAGCGCAGGAGAGGGATCGGGAGAGCCCGGAGCTTCCGTGAGTACGACATAGCTCACATGGTGCTGGCGCAGGTACTCGGCGAAGGGCAGACCCGAGACGGTCGGATAGCCAAGGATCTTCGGATCGAGAAGGCCTCCCAAGTCGACAATCTGACGATCCGAGTAGTAGCCGACGATACCCATCGCGCTGGCGGCCACCTGAGCGTTGGGAGGTGTGGAGTCGCGCACCGCAAGACCCATCGCACGCCACCCGGCATCGAAGTCGGCCATGCTCTTCATTGAGCTCGGCATGACGACACCGAACTGAAACCACAGCGTCTGGGCGGCGAGGACCGCGACGACTACCGTGTATGCGACCCTGCGGCGACCCGGGGCAAGACGAGAAACGATGGCGTCCAGTGCCAGCAGGGCGAACAGGGTGATGAGTGGGCTCACCATGATGAGGTAGCGCGAGCTGACGAGGCTGCCCAGACCGCGGACTATGTACGAGGTCGGCAACACGAGCATCCACGTCCACGCCAGCCACGTCCGGCGGTCGCCGAGCATCTTCTTCGGGGCTAGCACGAGGCCCGTGCCCACCAGAAGAATCTGCAGAGCTTGAGACGCACCGAGGATGCGGATCGTGCGAACGAGCGTGGGGACGAGGCGCTGCGCCCAGGGGACGAGGTCCCTTTTCGCGTAGAACGTCGTAGGCACGACCGTTCCGAATGTAGCGAGTGCGTAGATCACGTAGGGCGACAGGACGGCAGCGGCGATTGCGGCCTCGATCAAGACACCACGGAACTTGCGTGTGAGCAGCCAACGGTAGCCGAGGGAGAGTGCGAGCAAGACCACCATCTCGGGTCGGACGAGAATGCCCACTGCAGCGAGGACTGTCGACCAGGAGAAGCCGCTGAAGTCGCGTTCTTCCTCTTGGAGGCGCAGGAGCAGCACGCCGAGCACAACAAGTACGCCTGCGGCGCTCTCCATGCCGCTGTAGGGGGTGCGCGACCACCAACCGTCGAAGGCGAAGAGGGCGGTGCCCAGCCAGGCGAGCCACTCGGCGGGCAGCAGCCTCTTGGCCAGCGCGAAGAAGACGAACACTGCGCCAGCGCCCGCGAGAAGGCTCAGAGTTCTGGCGACGATGAGCTGGCCCCCGGTCAGTGCCTCGCCTGCCGCTATCAGGAACACCCACAGGGGCCCCGTCACAGCCGGGGTGATCTGACCCGCATTGAACGAGAAGCCGTGGCCTGTCGCCAGATTGCGTGCGAACTGCAGGTAGATATAGGTGTCGTCGATGTACCAGCGGGAGTAGGGAATCGCCCACACGAGGGTGAGTGCGAGAAGAGCCGCCCACTTCAGATAGCGGTAGCCACGGCTGGTGGCTTCGTTGACGTCACGCACATCGCTCCCCGTTTCGCTCGAACTGGCGGCCGGCCAGCGTAGTTGGCCCAAGCCTTGCCACCGCACAGTGTACTGTCGTTGAAAAGGCTGGAGAAGAGGAATCGGGCCCAGTTGCTGCCTCGGCGGCAGGGCGTCGGGGGCTATCAGCGCCCAATCATCTTGAGGTCTTCCAGCCATGCATCGACGAGCGCGAGCTCATCCTCAGGAACGAATCCTGCGCCCACTAGGCCCTGGTAGCACAGCCGCAGGTTCTCCCCTGTCGAGCTCGGGCCGGGGTGCAGTTCCAAGGCCGCGAGCATCGAGCAGAGCCTGGCGTTCCCAAGATAGCCGGGAATCTCGTCCTCGAAGTCACGCATCAGGTTGTGGTCGTTGCGCTGCTGAAGCACCTCGGCCCCATGGACGACCAAGCCGAAACTCATCTCCCAAAGGCAGCGCTGGGCTACGAAGCTGCGCCAGATGTCGGTCATTCGGAAAGAGCAGAAGGATGGCAGATACAAGAGTGGGTAGGCCTCCGGCCACCACCACGTCGACTGGCTGTTGAACGGAGACCACGTGCCCTTCGGGAGCCAGATGCTGGCCCTCTTGGTAAAGGTGTGCTCGGTGTTGCTGACGAGTCGCCAGACGGCGTCTACGTCGGGTGATCCGTTTGCCAGCCCCTGCTGAATGGGCGCGACTACCTCAACTGGATTCGTCGGTTCGTGGTCGAACGTGTTGGGGTCCGTCACTAGGTCGAGTGGGAATCCGCGTGGCCAAATCACCGGAGATGGATTGAAGACGCGATACACGTTGACCCAGGTTCGCGC
>Ga0182021_10010641_pt1 | contig 10906 bp, 8 predicted proteins | sample 612E3MmetaG_FD_120493 | JGI IMG/M metagenome (GOLD analysis project Ga0182021, IMG submission 120493) | Permafrost microbial communities from Stordalen Mire, Sweden - 612E3M metaG (Illumina Assembly) | ecosystem: Environmental > Terrestrial > Soil > Wetlands > Permafrost | place: Sweden...
CCTATCCCCCGCTTACGGAATCGGTCTTCGGCGCGACTTGGCCGGCCGCCGACGGGCCGAAGCGACCCAGCGGAGAACTTCTTCGTTGGGATTATACCCCCAACCGTCTCACTCGGCGGGCAGTTCCTCCTTTCCGAATCACTCGATCGGCTCAGGAACGGGCAGGCTCCGAGACGCCTGTCCGCGCTCTTTCGTCATCGCCCGGTTGCGTTGCCTGCCGCAGCCTGTGATGCGGCCTGGGCAGCACTGCGAGCGCGGGCTCTGGCTGGCCAGCGGGCCGTCAGCGCGTGAGAAACGCCTGCAGGCCGAGCAGCATGCAGCAGCCAAGGGCGATGACCGCGCCCTGCGGCAGCCGGAAAGAGAGCGGACTGTTGACGTCGAATTCCTCGTTTTTCAGATGCGGGGCGCGGAAGTGCGCCATCTCGGTAAGGATGTGCGCGGTGTTCCAAAGCGTCTTCCGGAAGCGGCCCTTGGCGAGCATCAGAATGAGGGCCAGCACTCCGCCCAGGATGCTGGAGAGGAGGAAAATCGCGATCCAGTCCGGCCAGCCGACCAGGGCGCCGATCGCGGCCAGGAACTTCACGTCCCCCGCCCCGCGCGCGTGCAGCAGGTAGAGCGGAAAGTTGATGATCAGGGCGAGGGCGACGCCCAGGCCCGCGTAGCCTAGGCCATGCCACCACGGGGGTTCCAGGAAGGCGTTGAGCGCGAAACCGACGATCACGCCGGGCAGCGTGAGCCAGTTGGGGATGCGCCGGTAGCGTATGTCGTAATAGCCGCCGACAAGCACCAACACTGCCAGCAGAAGTTGTACGGTCCAGGGCAACAGTCGAAGCATGGCGTTTGTTCCCCGCAAGTATACTACGAGCCGGTGTCGATTTCGACCACTTTGTTGCGGGAGGCCGCGCCCGACTTAATACGTACGTGGGACTTGGGAACACCGTAGTACCCCGCCAGACGCACGATCAGCTCTTCATTCGCCCGGCCGTCCACGGGAGGCGATTGGAGCCAGGCCGTGAGACCGCCGTCCCCCGCCGCTTCCACGCGGGGGTTCTTCGAATTCGGTTTGACCTTGACTCTGCGGACCACGTGTACCTTTATGCGCATGGTGGCCGGGAGAAGTAAAGAGGGGCCGCCCCTCACCGCGCTCCTCGGTTACCTTCGAACCAGCCGCTGAGATCGCATCGGCTCCGCGGACAGTCCGGAACATGCCGGACCGATCGAGCCGGGAGCCGGCGATTGATTTGGCGCCAGACCCTACCAAGAGCCCCTGGACCCGGACGGCGGGGAAGCGCATACGCTGCGGGTTCCGTTCGAAGCGACCAACCTCTTTGCCGGCCAGCCTGGCCGGATCGGATTGGCACCTCGATTCTCCAGGGCGGGAAGAGAATCGGACATGGGACCTCCTCCCAACCGCGCGCGCCCATCCGCCATGCCGTGGCTGCGAGATCGATATCCGTGGAATACAATGGGGACTCGCGGAGCCAAGATGTCCCACACCTCGTACAAACCCACACGCCGCGCCATTCTCGTGGCAGGCGCCGCGGTCCCTGCCGTCGCCGCTTCATTGCGGCCGGAAGGCGCTCCGGAATCGAGCGTGCTCGACGCCGGCCAGGCGATCGACCTGGCGCGCGGATCCGCCGCGGAGCGCTGGCAACCGCACAAAGTGAATCTCGCGCCGGCGCGATGGATCTGGATGCCGTGCGGGCGCGTCCTGCCCAACACTTTCGTTTTGTTCCGTCGCGGATTCGACCTCTCGGCGAAACCGCTGCGCGCCACCGCCCTAATCACGGCAGACAGCCGCTACCGTCTCACGGCCAACGGACAGCGCGCCGGGTGGGGGCCGGCGCCCTGTGATCCGCGGCAGTTGGACGTGGACCCCATCGATCTGACCTCGCTCCTCCAACAGGGCGCCAATACGCTGGGCGTCGAAGTGCTGTTCTACGGCAACGGCGACGGCACCTGGCCCGGGGGCAAACCGGGGCTCCTGTTCCACCTGGCGATCGATCTGCCGGAGGGCGAACGGCGCGTCGTTTCGAGCGACGACCAGTGGCTCGCCTACCTCGACCGCGCGCACACTCCGGGCCAACCCAAACGCTGGTTCCTGCGCGCGCTGCAGGAAGAGTTCGACGCGCGCCGGCACCCCGAGGGTTGGGACCAGGCCGGCTTTCGCCCCGACGCCCTTTGGCTTCCGGCGCGGGCCAGCGACACGCCCGCCGACAAGCCCGCCGCCGCGGGTGTGCTGCCGTTCTGGAGCGGAGACACCGTCGATCAAGCCAATCCCGCGCGGAGCGCGCTCCGCCTGCGCCAGATTCCGCCGTGCCGCGAAGTGATTGTCCCGGCGATGAAGCTGGCCGAATCGGGCCGCGTGGAATGGCTCCGCCCGCCCGAAGACTGGTTCGAGTCGCGCATTCCGGGCAGTTTTCGCCTGGAACGGGCGCAGGTGGCCACGCCTCTCGGCGACGCCGCTTGGGAGTTGCGTGAGCCGCCGTCCGGCGGAGGCGTCTGGGTCACTTTCGAATTCCGCGAACAAGTGGTGGGCTGGCCGCGATTCACCATAGACGCTCCAGCCGGCACCGTGGTCGAGGCCATGGTTCAGGAGTCGCACGATCCGGCGAAGACCGCGTGGATCGAGAGCCAGTTCTTCGCCTGGTCGCGGTTCGTCTGCCGAGAGGGCGTCAACCAGTTCGAGGGTTTCGATTTCGAATCCTTGCGCTGGCTGCAATTGCACGTCCGCAACTCCGCCCGCCCGGTTAGGATCAGTGCGGTAGGAGTCCGCCGGCGCCTGTACGATTGGCCGGTGAAGCCGCACATCGTCTGCTCCGAGCCCGCGCTCCAACGCTTGTTCGACGCCGGCGTCAACACGCTCTACAACTCGGCCATCGAAACGGTGGTCGATGGCATGGCCCGCGAGCGGCAGCAGTACAGCGGCGATGGCGGCCACCAGTTCCACGCCATCCGCTACGCCTTCGGCGAAACGCGCATCGGACGCCGCTTTTTGCGCACGTTCAGCGAAGGACTCTCCAAGGACGGCTACTTTCTGGACTGCTGGCCGGCGCACGACCGTCTGGCGCGCATCGCCCAGAAACAGGTGGATGGCGCGTTCTGGGGCCCTCTGCTCGACCACGGCGTCGCCTTCAACTTCGATTGCTGGAACCACTACTGGGAAACGGGCGAGCGCGAGGCCCTGGTGGAACCCTTCCCGCGGCTGGTCCGTTTCACCGAGTATCTGCAGTCGATCCGCAAGCCCGATGGCCTCCTGCCGGTCGAGGATCTCGGCATCCCTGCCGTGTGGATGGATAGCATTGCCTACCAGCAGCCGCGGCACAAGATGTGCGCGTTCAACCTATACGCGTCGGCGATGCTGGGGCACGCGCTGGCGCCCATGGCGGACGTCTTTGGCGAGCCTGATCGCGCCGCGAGCTACCGCCAGTTGAGCGCCTCGATTCTGGCCGCCGCGGTGCGCCGCTTCTGGGATCCGCGGCGCAGGCTGTTTGTGGCGAATCTGCCGTGGGCTGCCGAGGAGCAGGCGACGCGCCTGTGCGACCGTTCGCTCTCGACGTCGATCCTGTTCGATCAGTGCCCCGGCGGCGGCGTCGAAGCGGCTCTCAAGGCCCTCGCCGAATGCCCGCCCGAGATGGGCCTCTCTTACCCCTGCAACGCCGGCTGGCGCTATTGGGCGCTCTCCAAACTCGGCCGCGCCGACGTGGTGCTGAAGGACCTGCGCGAGCGTTGGGCCGTCATGCCCTCGGTAATCCTCAACAACACCTTGCAGGAAGACTGGACCGTGAGCACCGACTCCACCTCGCAATGGAGTCACTGTGCCCTGGCGCCGATCTTCGTCCTGTTCATGGATATCGCCGGCATCCGCCCCACTGCCCCCGGCTTCACGCGCTGCCGGATCCGCCCCCAATTGGGCGACCTGGAGCAATTGAGCCTGACCGCGCACACCGTCCGCGGCCCCATCCAGTTCGAGGCTCGCGCCAAAGGAGGCGGCCACGAAGTGAGGGTGTCGCTGCCCGCCGGTTGCGTCGGAGAAGTGCTGGTGCGGCCCGATTCGTCCACCTCGAAACGCGAGCTTCTCGGCGCTGGCCAAGCGGGTACGTTCTGGACGGGTGGGGGCAAGTAGGATCACCGCTCCGCCACGGACTTCGCCGACGACATGGTCCTGATGGGGCACGATGGCCAGGGCCACATGGGCATGCAAGGTGGGCCGCTGCCCCCACTGGGCGTCCGCCACCGGAATCCGGCACATCGCAGCCAGGGTCGAGAAGCTGGGTGCGCTGCTGGGGATCCGGCCGACTCCATGCTGTTGGCCGGTTGGGTGCGGGTCTATCTTGTCCGTTCGCCCGTGGCGAAGGTGGCGATCACTTTGCCGAGCAGAAGCTCCTCGGATACCGGACCGAACTCGCGCGAATCCTCGCTGTCGTCGCGATTGTCGCCGAGCACAAAGTACTGCCCGTCCGACAGCCGAACCGGAGGATGGTTGCGGTGCTCGCTCCTGCCGGGAGTGAAGGTGATCCAATGTCCGTCCTCGCTTTCGACCACGGACCCGATCGGATGCGCTTTGGGAACCCATGCAAACTCGGCCGGATTCAGGTCCGTGACGGGGATGGCCCGGCCGTTGACGATGACCCGGTTCTCCCGGATTTCAATAGTCTCGCCGGGGAGTCCCATGATCCGTTTGATGACCGGAGACCTCAGCCGGGGATCGTTGAGCACTTGCACCAGAACGAAGTCTCCGCGCTTTGGCGAACCTGTCCGAAACAGTGTAACCGTGGAATAGGGCAGCCTGAGGCGATAGGCAGCCCGATTCACGATCACTTTGTCGCCCAGAAGAACCGTCGGTATGTCCGATGGGCCGCTGAGCACGTAGGCGCGCAAATACGAGGGGACGAGACTCAGCCCGGCCAGGAACAGCAAGACCCAGCCAGCGTGCCTCTTCAACCAAGCCAGCATTCCATCACTGTAGCCGAACTGCCAGGGGGAGGGAGGTGCGAAAGGCTCCGGGCCCGCCGTTTGGGCTGGCCCGCAGGCCGTTTGGCCTGGCCGGCACGTTTGGGCTGGCCGGCAGGCCCGCCCCGCGGAGTCGGCGCTACAATAGCTCTGCCGGGGTGGGACGGTTCATCCGCCGGGCTGGAGGATCTTACATGGTGAACTTGCCGATGCCGTATCTGGCCGCGGGCGCGCTGGCGTTTGTTTCGCTGGTTTCATCGCCGGCCGCACGGGCAGGCCAGGCCGAGCCGGCCACTGCGCCCGGCCGATTCAGCGTGAGGGCATTCGGGGCCACCGGCGACGGGAAACATCTCGACACCGCCGGCATCGCGAGCGCGATCAAAGCGGCAGCGGCGGCCGGAGGCGGCGTGGTGGTCTTCCCGCCGGGAACGTACCTCAGCGGTACGTTCGAACTGCTCACCAACGTCTCGCTGGACCTCGAAGCCGGAGCGGTGATTCAGGCCAGCGCCAACCTGGCCGACTATGGGTCGTTGGCCGACTATGGCTTCGAGAAGGGCTGGGGCCTGAACAGCTCCGGGGAAGGCGACAAGGTGGGCTTGATCGTGGCCCGGGGCGCGGAGAACATCGCCATCTTCGGCCAGGGGGCGATCGATGGAAACGGCGGCGAGTTCTTCGATTTCGATACGCCTCACATCGGTCCCGACTTCGATGCCCGCTTCACGCGCGACGAGAGAGCCTTCGCGGAATCCATGCACAAGACCGCCGGCGGCCCGGTGCAGGTGAAACCGGCCGGCCGGCCGGGCACGTTGATCATTCTGTCCCGCTCGCGCAACATCGCGATAAGGGACGTAACGCTTCGGAACGCCCCCAACTGGACTCTGCACCTCGCGAGCAGCTCCCAGGCGGTGGTAACCGGGATTCACATTGCCAACGACCTGCGCATTCCGAACAACGACGGAGTCGATTGCATCGGCTGCCGAAACGTCCACTTCTCCGATTGCGACATCTCGGCCGGCGACGATGACTTCGCGTTTGCGAGCAGCCGGGACGTGACGGTTGTCAATTCCTCCCTGACCTCGAACTCGTCGGGAATCCGCCTTGAGGACACCCGCTTCGCCACATTCAGCGACCTCACGATTCACGCCAACCGCGGCATCGGCATCTACGAACGGGGAGGAGGCGTGACCTCGGGTATTTTGTTCTCCAACCTGGTGATCGAGACAACCCTCCTGGACGGGCACTGGTGGGGCAAGGGCGAGCCCATCTACATTGTGGCCGGCGGCGCCGGGAACGCGTCGCAGGGCGTACGCAACGTCCGCTTCTCGAACATCCTGGCAGACGGCCAGGGCGGCGTCGTGATCTACGGCACCAAGGACAGCCCCGTACGCGACATCGAGTTCGACCGGGTGAGGCTGAGGATCCACGCGCCGCGCGAATCCGTCAGCGCCGCAGTGGGCGGCAACTTCGATTTGCGCTGGACGGCGACCAGTTTCGCGGAGGCCGTCTTCGCGCACGACATTCCGGCGATCTACTGCCGCTACCTGTCCGGCTGGAGGGTGCGCGGCCTGGAGATCGATTGGGACAAGAACCTGCCCGCCTACTTCACAAACGGCATCCTGTGCGAAGACTTCGAACGAATCGATATCGACGATTTCTCGGGACGCCAGGCGCCCGAGTCGTCGAGCGCCGTGATCGCGCTTCGGAGGGGCGGCGGTATCTCCGTCCGCAACAGCTCGGCCCTAGCCGGCGCGTCCACGTTTCTGTCCGTTTCGGAGGTTTCGGGAATGGGCCTGTTCGTCAATAACGACATCGCCGCGGCCGCGCGGGCCTTCGATCCCAATGAGGCCGGCTTCACCCTCTGGGGCAACCGCCTGCCGGCGCCGCCCGCTCCGAAGCCGCGCTGATCATCCCAGTTTGTTCAGCGCGAATGCATAGGCGCCGATGGAGACGGCCTCGCTGGTGCCGAGCCGGGAAGTGCCCACGGCCGTGCGCTTGAACGGGTCGTAGGGGATTTTGAGGGCCGATCCGGGAACGGAGATCTCCCTGACTCCGCTGCCCGCGAATTCCTTGAGCTGACCGGGACTGTCGAGGTTGAACGCCTGGGGAATGAGCCGCCGCAATGGGTCGCCCTCCCGCTCGTAGACGCCGTTCATGGCATCGACCAGGGCCGGAAGGAACAGCGGATGCGCGCCGGAAAGGCCGCCGCCGATCACGGCCAGGCCGTCCACCAGCGTCAGAGCCTGGGCCAGGACGTCCCCGGCCACTTCGCCCAGCCGCCGGAACGCTTCCTTCGCCGCCGCGCGGTCGCCTGGGGCGTCGCCCATCCCGATCTCGAAGATCGTCTTGGGTTCCGGCGCTTCCTCGAACGGGATGCCGGCCTGCTGCGCGTAGACCCGCCGCACGGCCCGGATGCTGGCGCCTTCTTCGGCGTTCACGGCGGGCTCGATCCTGTTGCGGAGCAGCCAGACCTCGCCCCCCGCCGAATTGTCGCCCAGAAACAGCTCGCCATTCCGCACGATTCCGCCGCCCAAACCGGTTCCCAGAGTGAGGCCGAACAGGTTGGCGTAACGCTTGGGGCTGCCGGCCTTCGCGAGCAGGTCGTTCACGTAAGGCAGGAAGCCGGCGATGGCTTCTCCGTAGACGAACAGGTCGCCATCGTTGTTGATGAAGACCGGGAGGCCGAACTTCTCCCGCAGCATGGGGCCGAGCGGAACGCCGCCGCGAAAGCCCGGAAGATTACCCAGGTCGCCGATAATCCCGCCGGGGTAATCGGCGGGGCCGGGAAACGCGAAACTGATCGCCGCGGGCGGCGCCGGGAGGGCTTGCCGCACGTCCTCGAAGCCGCGCACGATATTCGCGAGGCAGCGCCCGAGATCGTCCGCCTCGGATGGGATCGAGATCGGGCCGGCCAGCAGCTTGTTGGCGCGTATGGCGGAGAACTTCAGGTTGGTGCCGCCCGCATCGAGCGTCATCACGATGCGAGGGTCGTCGTCGAATCGAATCGGCATAGCTCGTCTCCTTCGCTTAAGCGCGTCCCGTGGGGCAGGCGTTTCCGCCTGCCTGGACGGGCCAAACGGCCTGCTCCACGGCCGCCCCCTCGGCCAGGACCAGGGCGCCCAGGACCCCGGCGCGCGCGCCAAGCTGCGGCGGAACCACGTAGCCATCCAGTCCCTCGGCCAGCTCACTCACCCGGATGTAGCCGTTCAGAAGCCGCGCCAGTTCCCGGCGGATCGTCTCGAACAGGTGCGGCTGCTCCATGACCCCGCCGCCGAGCACGATGCGCTGGGGCGAAAGCGTACAGACCCAGCCCGCCAGCGCGAGTGCGAGATAGTGCGCCTCAAGCCTCCAGGCGGCGTGGTCCGGCGGCAGATCCCGGGCGGGGCCGCCCCAGCGCGCCTCGATGGCCGGACCGCTGGCCAGGCCCTCCAGGCAATCGCCGTGGTAAGGGCAGCAGCCGGAATAGGGATCGGCCGCCAGGTCGTGGGGAACGCGGATGTGGCCCATCTCGGGGTGCATGAGTCCGTGCAGGACGCGGCCATTCACGATCGCGCCGCCGCCGATGCCGGTGCCGACGGTCAGATACAGGAAGTCCGTCAGCCCTTGCGCCGCGCCCCAGCGCGCCTCTCCCAGCGCGGCCGCGTTCACGTCGGTATCGAAGCCCACCGTCACGTTGAGCGCCCTCGCGACAGCGCCCGCCAGATCGTAGTTCTGCCAGGCGAGTTTGGGCGAGGAGGTGATGTGCCCGAACGAAGGCGAACCGGGATCGAGGTCAACCGGCCCGAAGGAGCCGATTCCCACGGCGCTCAAGCCCGCGCCGCACCGCTCGCGAAAAAACGCCGCCGACGCCGCGACGGTCTCATCGGGCGACGTGGTGGGGATGCGAATCGTCTCCAGGTCGGTTGGGCCCGTGCCGATGCCGCAAACGAACTTGGTGCCGCCCGCCTCAATCGCGCCGAATACGCTCATAGGCGCCAGTGTGCCACAAAGCGCGCACCCTTCGGGAACGGCCCGGCAATCTGCTATGATGCAACCGCATGGCTGAATACTCAATTGGAGTTGATTTAGGAGGCACCAACCTCCGCGCGGCGGCGGTAGACCGCAGCGGGATGATTCTGGACCGGGTGTCCGGGTCGACGCAGCTCTCGGCGGGACGCGATGCGGTGATCTCGGACATCGTTGCGTCCATCCTGAGGCTGCGCGCCGACCGGCCGTCCGAGCAACTGGCCGGCATCGGCATCGGCGTGCCCGGCTTCATCATCATGGAGAAGGGCATCATTTCGATGTCGCCGAATCTCCACTTCTTCGAGAACTTTCCCATCCGCGACGAGATCGAGCGCCTGCTCCAGACTCCGGTGCTGCTCGAGAACGACGCGAACGTGGCGGCTCTGGCCGAGAAGTGGATCGGCGCGGGGCGCGACGTGGACGACTTGGTGCTGATCACTCTCGGCACCGGTGTCGGCGGCGGCATCATTTGCGGCGGCAAGGTCCTGCACGGCTTCGTGGGCATGGCGGGCGAACTCGGCCACATGACCGTGGTGCCGGGCGGCAACCCATGCAACTGCGGCAACGACGGATGCCTGGAGAAGCACGCCTCCGCAACCGCCATCACCGCCTGGGCCAGAATGCTGGGCCTGGGCGACAACCTGAGCTCGAAAGAGGTCTACGATCTGGCGGCCGGCGGCAATCAACGGGCGCGCGTGTGCTTCGAGCAGATGGGGGATGCGCTGGGGATGGCGCTGGCCAGCCTGGTCAACATCTTCAACTTCCCGCTGTATCTGCTGAGCGGCGGCGTGCTGGGCGCGTGGGATCTTTTCACGCCCTCGATGTTCGCGGTCCTCAAGCGCCGCTCGCTGACGTTCCGCAGAACCGAAACGCGCATCGACAAGGCCGTTCTGGGCAGCGACGCGGGACTGTACGGCGCGGCTTACCTGCCATTCCAGGCGCGCACCATCGCCCCGTAGGGCGGAGGCAGCGCCGTGGGGCAGGCGGTTCCGCCTGCCTTCCTTAACCGCCCTCCTACCGGCGGCGTTCGCCGGGCAGGGCGCGCAGCGGATCCTCCGGCCAGCGGTGGCGGGGATAGCGCCGGCTCAACTCCCGGCGGACCTCGGGATACAGGCGCCGCCAGAAACCGGCCAGATCGGTGGTGGTCTGCACGGGCCGGTCGCTCGGGGCGAGCAGGTGCAGGACGAGCGCCACCCGCCCCTGGGCGACGCGCGGCGTCTCCTCCATGCCGAAGAACTCCTGCAGCTTTGCCGCGGCCCATGGCTCTCCGTCGCGCGGATAGTGCACCGCCACGTGCTTGCCGCCGGGCAACCGCAAACGCTCCGGTGCATACTCCCGGATGGTGTCCAGACCGCTGGGCGGAAGTCTGTTCCGGAGCGCGCCAAGCAGACCCCCGCCCTGGGCCGCGGATCTCAGCTCGGCAAAACTCCTCCGGCCGTCGCAGAGGGAGACCAGCGCCGCGCGGACGTCCTCCCCCGTCAGTTCGGGCAAAGACGCGTGCCGTCCGGCGAAGGCGGCGCGATCGAGGAAAGCGTCGATTTCGACCGCATCGGCGAAGCGCGCCAGGCCACCTTCGAGAGCCCGCTCGGCAAGAAGACGTGCGGCCGCTTCCTGGTCGCGCGGCGCGACGCGGCTCTCCTCGATCGCCAGCTCCCCATAGAGGAGCGCGCTCGACGCTTCGACGCGCTCGGCAGTGCGGTTCCATTCCAGTCTCTCCTCTACCCGGATGCGGTCCGGAAAAGCATCCAGCAGCCACTCCGGCTGAATGGCGCTGGCCAGCCGGACCAGGGGCAGGCCGCGCTCGCTGCGCTCTTCGATGTCGATGGCGACCAGAAACTCGCCGGCGCAAGCGCCGCTCGCCTTGGAGAGCAGCGCCGATCCGCCACCCGACAACAGCAGTTCCTCGCCGCGCCGGCGGCGCGCGACTCGGTCCGGAAAGGCGGCCAGGACG
>Ga0182021_10010642_pt1 | contig 10905 bp, 10 predicted proteins | sample 612E3MmetaG_FD_120493 | JGI IMG/M metagenome (GOLD analysis project Ga0182021, IMG submission 120493) | Permafrost microbial communities from Stordalen Mire, Sweden - 612E3M metaG (Illumina Assembly) | ecosystem: Environmental > Terrestrial > Soil > Wetlands > Permafrost | place: Sweden...
CACTGATCGCCACCTATGCTCTGCCGGTGTTGGCTCATGGGGGCGGGGGGCCGTAGTTTAACGGGCATTCTAAGAACGAAAGAGGGGAAAGAAGATGAAAAAAATAGCTCTTCAGTTGTTTGTGATTGGTGCACTGATCGCCACCTATGCTCTGCCGGTGCTGGCTCATGGGGGCGGGGGGCCGTAGTTTAACGGGCATTCTAAGAGCAAAAGAGGGGAAAGAATATGAAAAAGATAGCTCTTCAGTTGTTTGTGATTGGTGCACTGATCGCAACCTATGCTCTGCCGGTGTTGGCTCACGGGGGCGGGGGACCATAACCTGACGATCGCATAAACTGCAAGCCAGTGTCGAGGAGAGAGCGCGAATCGAAAGTTTCGTGCTTTTTCTTTTTGTGTAGACGTGAGAAAGGGGGTAAAATGATAAACGATCACACCTGACCTCAATAATCCCTCAAGTGAGAGGCGCTGAACGATGAGCTGTTTTCGCTCGCATGCCTGCGTGTTGGTCTCTTTCCTTCTTCTTGGTTCGTTCCAAGCGAATGGCGAAGCCTTAAAGGAGACCGAGAAAGGTGGCATTTCAGAGGGGCAGCCTCGCCTGGGGGCAATCTACCATATCCCTCTTCTGAACGAACCTCCCACCCTCGATCCCGCTTTTGTTGAAGATTCTTACGGCTTGACCGTTGTCCAGCAAATCTTTGACGGACTGGTGCGATTCAGTCCTGACCTCTTGATTATACCCGCCCTGGCGCAAAACTGGCGGATGGAGGATCATGGCAGGCTTTACCGGTTTTTCCTTCGCCCCAATGCTCGATTCCATAACAATCGCCCGGTCACCTCTCAAGATGTGATCTTCTCCCTGAGCCGTCTTATTCGCGCGAATCCACCGCCGAGCATTTTGCCCCATTTGCTCAAGATCAGTGGTGCGCAGGATTTCAGGGAAAAAAAGAGTGATCGAGTGGTCGGTTTAAGCGCAGAGGATGACCACTCGCTGCTGGTGAGGCTCGATGAACCTTACACTCCGTTTCTGACGGCGCTGGGGATGTATCAGGCCAAGATTGTTCCCAAGGAGGAGGTCGGTCTCAGAGAAGCAACCTTTGGCAAGAATCCGATTGGTAGTGGACCGTTTCAGTTGGCTTCCTGGGAAGCAAATAAGAGAATCCGGCTTCGAAAATTCGACGATTACTATGATGGGGCGCCATACCTGGATGAACTCCAGTTTCTGATCTATCCGGGCAGCAACATGGAAGAGGTCCTGTCGGATTTTCAGAGCGGCAAGCTCGAGGAGATGCCCGCCTACTGGCAATTCCGTGAAAAACTTCTGGGGCATAGCGGTGTGCGATGGGTGCACCGACCGTCTCTAGGTCTTCTGTTCTACGGATTCAACTGCCAGCATCCAACCCTAAGGAGTCCGGAGGTAAGAAGGGCGCTCGCAATGTCAATTGATCGTCAGAAGATCATTTCGGAGGTGTACAAAGGTCAGTTCGAGCGAGCCGGAGAACTCCTGCCACCAGGCATGCCCGGATATCTGCCGCAGAGCAAGATGTGGTACGATGATATGGATCAGGCAAAAGCTTTGTTGAAAAAAGCTTTTGAGACGAAAGAGGATGCTCTGCCAACCATTGAAGTGGTTTCAAACAGCCAATCCCCACTGGCGCAGGCGGAGCTTGACATGGTGCGCGAATCCTGGAGTCAGTTGGGAATCCGAATGGCGCCGAAGTTCATCCCGGATTGGTCGCAATTCGAGCAGTACCTTAAATCTGATTCGTTGCAAGTCTATCGCTATGCCTGGGTTGCAGACATGCCTGATCCGGAAAGTTTCTTACAGCCTCTTGTCGCATCCACCTCGCAGGTTAATTACATGCGCTTCCGGAATGAGGAAGTCGACGCAATTCTAAAAGATGCGAGTCAGATAGTGGACCTTGTCGAAAGGGCCAAATTGTGCCATCGGATTGAAGAAGTGGCCGCTGAATCCTGTCCTCTGATTCCACTCTTTTTCTTGAGTGTCGACCGTGTTTACCAGGCATTTGTTCGCGGTATTGAGGTAACCGCGCTTGGGGAAGAGGCTGTTTCATTCCATCACGTGTGGTTAGAGGCTTCTTCCGAGCAATGATCTTTGGCTCAAAGTCGATTATGCCAAAACGACCGTCAACAAAAAGGCTTCTGAGAAAGCGTCGTTTCATTTCTTTACGGTATCGTTTTATCTTCATTACTTCTTGCTTATTGATTCTCCTTTTGGGAACGCTGGGCTCCATCCTTATCACCCACCAAAGTCTAACGATAAGACAACAGTTGGAGCGAAGAGGCCTGGCAATATCACGAAGCCTCGCCGCTACGTCAAAGGCCTCATTGACCACATATAACTACATTGCTCTCGAACAAGCGGCCAATCAAGCCCAAAGAGATGATCCGGATATTGTCTATGTGATCATCCACGACAAGGAAGGGCGTGTCGCGGGATACAGTGGTAGAGCGGATCTGCAAGGAACTCTGCCGGAAGACGAGCTCAGCTTGAACGCTCTCTCAGCCGAACAGCCGGTCACCCAGGCGACGATCTGGGGTCCTGACAGCATGCGCGTGGTGGATGTAGCGGTGCCAGTCTTCATTCCCGGGTCGGAGCACCGCTGGGGAACAATCCGAGTGGCCATGACGCTGGCGCCCATGCACCAGCAAATTCGTCAGACACAATTGATTATTGTTGGCATTGGCTGCGTCGCACTGGCCATTGCAATCGTGCTCTCCATCTGGGCTGCCCAACGCATCACGCGCCCTCTCGGTACGCTGGTTAACGCTACGGTAGAAGCTGCTCAGGGCAATTTATCCCAGAACATCGATGTGGAAACGGGTGATGAAGTGGAGATACTGGCTTCCAATTTTTCAACCATGATGCGCGAAATCCTTGCTCAAAAGCAGCAACTGGAATTACAGTTATCAGAGATCAAGCGTTTGCAGCTCTACACCGAAAGACTGCTCACCACCATGAGTGACGGACTTATTTCTGTGGACAGGGGTGGAAACATCGCCGCTATCAACCCCGCCGCACGCCGCATGTTAGGTGTCTCCGACCGGGTTGCCATGGACGGCAGTGGCAGTGCGTCAGTGATTCTCAAGCAGGCCCCAATGGTGCTTTCATATGTTGAAGAAGTGCTGCAGGATCCACAGGGTAGAACGCAACAGGAACTGCGGATCAGCCAGGGGAGTGAAGACCAGATTATTTTGGCCAATTCCAGCCTGCTAGCAGACGACGCAGGGCATCCTCTTGAAGTGATCACGAACCTGCACGATATTACCGAGCTTAAGCGCCTCGAGGGACGCATTCGGCAGTCCGAGCGACTGGCAGCTCTGGGCACACTGGCTGCCGGGATGGCCCATGAAATTCGAAACCCGCTTTCCGCAATCAAAACCTTTGTGCAGTTGCTTCCCAGGAAAGTGAGCAAGCCCGACTTTCTGGAGAAATTTCAGCGCACGGTGCCGCGCGAATTGGATCGGATCAATCGCCTGATTGAGGATCTCTTGGAACTCTCCCGAACACCCAAGTACCATTTCACCGCCTTAGACCTTGCGCCCTTTCTGATACAGACTGTCGAATTCTTCGAGGGTGAACTGCAAATGAACGAAATCGACTGTATAACCAATCTGTCACCCGATTTGCCTCCGATTCTTGCCGACTCTGACCAACTGGTCAAAGCCTTCCACAATCTTTTCAGGAACGCCATCCAGGCTATGCCCAATGGTGGTAAGTTGACTCTCGAAGGACGTCGAGAAGCAGGTGGTGGCCTGGACAGACCCACGTCATCCGACCAGGAGGGTTGGGTTTCCCTCACCTTTGCAGATACTGGGGTTGGCATCCCTCCTGAGACCGCCAAGAATATTTTCAATCCTTTCTTCACCACAAAAGACAAGGGTACAGGGCTGGGTTTGGCCATCACTCACAAGGTTATCACCGACCATGGCGGACACATCGAGGTCGTAAGCCGGGTCGGTGAGGGCAGTTCTTTTGTTGTCTCTCTTCCTGCCGGCAAGAAGAAATATCGACCCGCCTTGCACTGACCCCATGCCCTTCAGGCAAAAACCTCGTTCCCGCAACACCTGCACAAACAGCGACCGGCCATGCACTGACCACGGTTGCGTATATTTTGCCCTTCAAACTGTGCAGAAATTCTGCGTCACCATATGGGTTCTCTTTCTCCGAGGGTGTCGCCTGTCCTTATCCTTACCCAACCCGCATTGGTTGACCTCGGTTTTGGCATTGTTCTTGTTTGTTGGTTATTGTCGGGAGCACTCTCAGAGCGTTGTGCTCTGTTGCTGAGCCCTTCCCCCAATGGTCTTGGAAGGATGGTGTTCCTACGACAAGTCGAAGATCAGCCATTGACAGGCTTATTGAACTGTGCTGGCTCCAACCTTATGGAGGACGAGAAGATGAACAGGGAAAATGGAGAATCCATAGTGGTGGTGGATGATGACCAAGGGATCTTGGATTCCTTTGATGCCATGCTGGGGGATGATTATGCGCTTACGACGTTAAACAGCAGCAACGCAGCCCTTCAGTTGCTGCGCCGACAAAGCCCTCGGCTGCTTTTCCTGGATATCAAAATGCCAGGCATGAACGGCATTGAACTCCTGAAGTGGATGCATGACCGGGAAATGGCTACAAAGGTGGTAATCGTCACAGCGCTGCCTCAAGACCACCATGAAGAGATGGCGCGACAATACGGAGTATACAAGTATCTTCGAAAACCTCTCGACGTGGATGAGGTAGAAGACATCACACGCGCCGCGCTTCATTAGACGCAGCAGCAATGCCTTTTGATGATTTCACGCTATTGATTGAAGCGGATTTGATGGCGTTCACTCCGGATTCGGTGGAGGAGAGCGTGCCCAACTCACCGTCGGAGATAGCATCGTCGAGGAGGATATGCGACCCTCTGCGAGCAAGAAAGGCCTCAGCAATGCAGGGAACTCCCGTATTGATTATCGATGACGAGCAGGCAGTCCTTGATGGATTAAGAGAATTTTTGGAAGACGAGGGATACGAAGTACACGAGGCTCAGGACGGTAGCGCAGGCCTTGCGGTTTTTCGCAAAGTGAAGCCGGACCTTGTTTTGACTGACCTGCGGATGCCCGGGATGTCGGGCATTGAGGTTATCCACGAAATCCGAAAAGAGAAAGAGAACACGGCGATTATTGTGTTTACCGGCTACGGCACCCTTGGTTCGGCGATTGATGCCATTCATTTGCAGGTCTCTGATTTTATCACCAAACCTATCGACCTGGGATACCTCAAAGAGGCCCTGGACCGAGCACGAGAAAATCTCCATGCGACTCGTCTGATTGGCGAAGAAATGGCATTCCTTCGCGAACAGCTCTATTCATTTCAAACACAACTGCAGGACCAAATATCAAGGTTTTCGGAAGTTGAGCCGTTGATCCAGACGGGAAAGCTTCTTGCCGGGATCTTGCATGACCTGAACAATCCTCTTATGAGTATCATGGGGCAGGCTGAGTATTTGCGTATCCTTCATCCGGATCTCGAGAATGTCAACGTTATCCGGAGACAAGCCCAACGGATGAGGGAAATCGTGTCGGCGATTATGCAGAGGATAAGGTCGTCTCAGAGCCGAAAGCTGGAGTGGATCCAGATTAATAAACTCTTGCAAGAGGAGGTTCTTTTCCTCGAATGCCAACCTTATTTCAAACACGAAGTTGAAAAGAGATGGCAACTTGCAGAGCAGTTCCCGCTTTTTCGGGGCATTCCCCTGGAGATGAACCAGATTTTTGGGAATATCCTCCGCAACGCTGCTGAGGCGATGATTGATCAACCGGAAAAACGGCTAACCATTAAGTCCTGGCATGATGCCTCGGGTATTCATGTGAGCATCCAGGACACGGGACCCGGCATTCCATGGCACTTGCAGGACCAAATCTTTCAACCCTTCTTCAGCACGAAGACCGCCTCCTCCAGTATGATGGGCAGCGTGGGAATGGGAATCGGGCTTTACTACTGCAACGAACTGGTTCACCACTATAGCGGAAGGATTGAGACCATCAGTGAACCCGGTTCTGGCGCCAATTTTATTGTTCATCTTCCCGTCGCTGTGAGTTATGCTAATATTGAGGGTCGAGAAACTGATCAGTCATCGTGAATTGCATACGGCGCGACGCATGGAAATATAGCCGCTATTTTCAGATCCGTGATGAAGAGAAAATGACATGAGTTCTTACGGAATCCAGCTTGGATGTGAGGTGCTCTTTGAGGAGACACCCGAGTGGTTTTTGTCTCAGCGCTTGGGATTGCTTGCCAACCAGGCGTCAGTTGATGGTTCGTTCACTCATACCAGCAGTCTCATTTCTCGGCATGGAGGAAACCTCGCCTGCCTCTTCTCGCCTCAGCATGGCTTTTACGCGGAAAAACAAGCGAACATGCAGGAATCGATGGATAATTGGGAGTCTTCTTTGCGTGTACCCATCTTCAGTCTGTATGGCGCTGTGCGTGAACCCTCCTATGAAATGCTGGAAAAAATCGACATCCTTTTGATCGACCTGCAGGATGTGGGGACGAGAGTCTACACTTACAGCACAACTATGGGGCTCTGCATGGAGGCTGCCGCTCGGATTGGCGTCAGAGTAGTGGTGCTGGACAGACCCAATCCAATCAACGGAGAGTCTGTCGAGGGAAATATCCTCTGCCAGGATTACCGATCTTTTGTGGGGCGCTATCCTCTGCCGATGCGTCATGGCTTAACGATGGGGGAGTTGGCGCGCTTCATTGTTGAAAAATGTCATGTCCCGTGTGATTTGGAGGTCATTCCAATGAGAGGGTGGAAGAGGGAAAACTACCTGGGTGACACGAACCGCGCCTGGGTCTTCCCTTCTCCTAATATGCCGACCTGGGAAACCGCTTTACTATACCCTGGCATGGTTCTGCTTGAAGGCACCAACATCAGCGAAGGACGTGGGACGACAATGCCTTTTCACATCTTTGGTGCGCCTTTTATCGACCAACGAAAGTTCCTGAGGCACCTGGAAAAGGCTGGTCTGGAGGGCGTGATCTTTCGCCCCGTGTGCTTTGAACCCGTTTTTGATAAATGGGCTGGGCAAACCTGCTATGGGTTTCAGATTCACGTCACCAATCAGAAGGAATTCCGACCCTACCGATTAGGTCTTGCATTGCTTCAGACGTTTTATCGCATCCACAGGGACGATTTTATGTGGCTCCCTCCCCCCTATGAGTACGAATGGAAGAGATCGCCCATAGACATCCTTCTGGGCGACGGGACCCTGAGGCAGAGGCTCGAGAACGGGGACGATGTGAGCACCGTGGAATCAAACTGGACGAAGGAGCTTGAGGAATACAAAGAAACAACGGTCAGTTGCTTTCTCTATCAGTGAAGCAACCTGCCGATGCGGTTCCACCGGACATAGCTCTGCGCGGGGGAAAGAGTGATTTCGCCGTCGCGATTCCAGGACCAGTAAATGACGAAGGCCTTTCCCCGCAAATCAGACATATCCACGAACTTCCAAAAACGGCTATCGTAGCTTTCATCGCGATTGTCTCCCATTACGAAAAGACTATGGGGTGGAACTTCGATGGGAGTCATGTTATCTCTCGAACTGGCGCTCGCTGGCAGAATCCTGCTGTCGTTGTAGACAGCGTAAGGTTCTGAAAGGGGTTGGTCGTTGACAAATACCTGTTTGTTCTGAATTTTCACGTTATCGCCGGGCAGGCCGATCACCCGTTTGATGAAGTCTTTTGAGGGGTCAACCGGATAGCGGAACACAATTATGTCCTGGCGCTTGGGTTGACTGATGTGAAAAAGTTCTTTGTTCCAATACGGGATTCTGATCCCGTAGATGAACTTGTTGACTAAAATGTGGTCCCCAACGAGGAGTGTCGGCTTCATGGATCCGGAAGGAATCTTGAACGCCTGAATTACAAAAGCGCGGATTACCAAAGCTAAGAGAAGAGCGATAATGATGGCTTCAGCATAATCACGAACGACGCTTTTCGACTTGCTTCTTGACACACTTTTCTCGGTTGTGAGCTGCAATGTGAACTCCTATGTTTACAGAGGATTTGGGTCAGTGGTCACCGGCGCATCTACTCTAAAGGGTTTCTTGCATATTTTCAACCGGGGATGGTAAAGTAATAATGTAACCAGTTGTCAATCAAAACCTTCCCTCATTTTCATGCCGCGGCCTCAGTCGCGAACCGTGAAAATGGGCGCTAGCAATGATTGTGGGCATTACCGTGATCGCTGGCGACTCATCAGTGTTGCTCTACGTCACGCATGGAGTGTCGCGTCTCTGTGTTTAAGAAAAAAGAGAATCTAATCGGGTTGGACATCGGTTCTCACTCGGTGAAGGTGGTGCAGCTTAAGGCGCGTGATACGGGCTTGGCGTTGCTCAGCTTTGGGCTGGCGGTACTGCCATCAGAGATGCCTGCCGAAGACAAGGCAATCAAGCCTGAAACGGTTGCCGGTGCGGTCCATGGATTGATGCAGCACCTTGGTATCAGAGATAAAGTTGTCGCTGCGTCAGTTTCTGGTCATGAGGTGATAAGCAAAAAGGTCGAGGTGCCCGTCATGACCGATGAAGAACTGGAAAACCGAATGCATTTTGAACTGGGACACTATATTCCCTACAGCATCAATGAGGTGGATGTCGATTATCAGATTCTGGATACTGCAAAAGAACGCCCCAATTATATGGAAGTGCTGCTGGTGGCAGCCAAGAAGGAGACGGTGAACGATCACGTGAACCTCATCAAACTCTGTGATCTGCACCCAATGGTGATCGACGTGGATTATTTTGCTCTCAGCAATGCCTTTGAGGCTACGCACGGCTTTGGAGAGAAAAACATTGTTCTAATCGACATCGGTGCGAGCAAGGCGATCATGAGTATCATTGGCCATGGATATCCAGTCTTCACAAGAGGAGTATCCATTGGCGGGCGGCAACTCGTGGAAAAGATCGGAGACCATTTTCGAATTTCACTTGAAGAAGCTGAACGTGTCAAACTTGGCGATGTTCCCTCAAAAATGCCATTAGCGGAACTGGAAGAAATCTTCGCAGCCATTGTTAGGAACTGGGTGAGCGAATGCCGGAAGGCAATTAATCTATTTTATACTAATTTCCCTGAGAACAAAATTGAAGAGATCTATCTGAGCGGTGGTTCTTGCAGGATACCAGGACTCGATAAGGTGTTTGAAGAAAACCTCGGTGCTACAGTGAATATTTTCAATCCGCTCGCCCGGTTGGAGTACGATGCACAAGTCTTCGACCCGGCCTACATTGACCATATTGGACCGCAAATGGCGATTTCCCTTGGGTTGGCTTTGAGGAAGGCCAGAGAATGATCCGGATTAATTTACTTCCCCTTCGCGCCAAGAAGAGAAAAGTAACGGTCAGGCATTTTTTCCTGGCCTACTTGGCGACCGTTGTCGCCAGTAATATCATCATAGGAGGTATCGCGCTTTATCAGGAGATTCAAATCCGTAATTTGAATAGTCGAATCGCTCTAGTAAGGGCAGAAGTGGAACAATATGCCAAGTATGAGCCTTTGCTCCAGGACCTGACCAAGAAGAAACAACTCATTGATAAAAAGCTTGAAATCATTAGGGACCTGCAACGAGACCGGGACACCATTGTGCGGTTGATGGCGCTGATCAGTGCGGAGGTTCCGGCGGAAAAAATCTGGCTTGAGAGGCTGGTGCAGTCTTCCAATTCGATGACGCTGGATGGAGTGGCGTTGAGCAATGAAGCCGTTGCTGAATTCATGAGAAATCTCGAATCCTCATCCTATGTGGTAAAGGGGACGGTAAATCTGACCCATTCGCGTCAAACTGTCATGAGTAACATGAAGCTCAGGGAATTTCAGGTGACTTATCAGTTCGTCCGTTTCTCGCAACTGCCAAAATCGCCCAAAAAAGAAGGATCATGAATTTAGATCGCTTTTCACTTGCTGTTCTACAGGAAAAGGTCGCCTCTCTAACGCCCCAGCAGAGGGTTATGCTGTTCGCTGGGACATTCATTTGCATGGTGGCTGCATTCTACTTCTTGCAATACCAGCCGCGATCAGAAGTCATGGCCACATTACAAACAGACCTTACCCAACAAGAAACACGGTTGGGTGTGCTCAAGGAGGCGGCAGCCAAACTGCCTGCACTCCAGGAAGAGCTCGCCAGGGCCGAAGAGGAGTTTGCTCACCTGTTGTCTTTGCTTCCGGATCAAAAAGAAATCCCTGCGCTCCTCGAAACCGTTTCCAAGTTAGGGGCTCAGGCAGGCCTCGAAAATATCCTTTTCCAGCCCCAGGCTGAACAAGCACACGAATTCTACGCAGTTATCCCGATTCGACTCGATCTTATCGGCAGCTACCACAACCTGGGAGCCTTTTTTGACAGTATGAGCAAGCTGGACCGTATTCTGAAGGTTGAAAACCTCACTATGACTCGCCAAAAAGGAGGGTCAGTGCTGCAGGTGGCTTGCACTCTTATAACCTATCGTTTTCTGGAAAGGCCGGACGAAAAAGCGGGCGCTCCCAAGAGCAAATAGACGGCAGCCGGCGCTATGGGAGCTCTAAGACAGGTAAGTTAGACGTGGTTTTTCTCGAGCAATGTGGGACGGAAATGGAGGGTTCATGCGGTATTGCGGAGGGCTAACGGTCGGTTTTTTTGCTGCACTCTCAATGGTTCTCATTTGCTCAGGGTGCGCAGGACAAGGGTCCCTCGGGACGGGCGCCGGGGTCGGTCAGCCCGGAGAGGTGCGTGAAGGTCAGCCGCTCGCCCCGGTGTCGCCGGTGGCCATAGCAAACAAGGCCGACCAAATTCTTGACATCCTTATCGACGACTCTTCCGAAGTAACCCTGGTGAGAATGACAGGAAACGCGCCACTTCAAGACTATGAGTTTCG
>Ga0182021_10010643_pt1 | contig 10905 bp, 10 predicted proteins | sample 612E3MmetaG_FD_120493 | JGI IMG/M metagenome (GOLD analysis project Ga0182021, IMG submission 120493) | Permafrost microbial communities from Stordalen Mire, Sweden - 612E3M metaG (Illumina Assembly) | ecosystem: Environmental > Terrestrial > Soil > Wetlands > Permafrost | place: Sweden...
GTTCGCCGCCGGTGTGGCAGTGACCTTGCCGTTACTCACCTTGAGTGCCGCGTCGGAGGGAGCGACCTCGACCGCCGAAACGATCTTGTCCGTCGTCGCCTTGAGCTTCTTGGGATCGGCCGTCGCCGAGGCGGGCAGGGAAACGCCCTTGACCCATGCGGCCGTGCGGGCTCCGATCGACCCGAAGACACCACCGCTGCGACCCACCTGCATGGCCTTGTCGGCGATCTCCATCGTATCGAACGTCAAATCGACCTGGTCCGACGAGACCGACCACGACTTGGACGTGCCATTGGCGGTGTAGGTGACCTTGACCGGCGCCGAGGCCTTCTTCGCGAGCTCCGTCTTGAGCAGGACCGAGGCCGCGGCCGGCGTCTTACCGCCGACCTTCACTCCGGCGACCGTCACGCCAGGATGGATCCGACCCGCACTCGCGGCGATGTCGACCATCGCGGCCAGAGCAAAGGCCAGCACTACCGCGCCGAGGACCAGCAGGACGGTGCGCGTGGCGGGAGACAGCCCACGCGAGCGCCCGCGACCCGAGCGCGCGGCTGTGGAGCGGCGTACCGCTCCCGTGCGTTGTGTAACGTGCTCACTCACTCCGTCGACGGCTCCTTGTGGTGCGTTGAGATCGCCCACCGCGAACTCGCGGGGGTCGAGCGGTGCATCACTACTGAGGGTATCGGAAGAAATCGCGATGTCCTTTGACCGTCCCCAGGCCGTTGCCGACCTTCGGCATCCGCCCAGGGCGAAGCGGAATCCCCAAAAGCCTAGCAAGCGCCAGACCATTCAAGGGTATGCAACACTGCCAGGGATCCGTGCCGGACCTGCCTCGCTGTGCGGGCGTTTCGGTCAACTATAGCAGATTCGACGCATTCCCGCAGGTCATGGGCTATTTCAGCTTTCGACGATGGCGTCATTGACCACGCGCTGCCACTGCTCCGCGCGTGCTTGCGCGGCCGTGGTCGTGCCCGCCTCGGCCCACACTTGGACGTACGGCTCGCTCGAGTGCGGCAGGACCAGCGCCCACCCGTCCGAGTACCGGACACGGACGCCCTCGGCCAGGTCGGCGCTCATGCCCGCCGCCCGCTCAGTCACCGCGCGCATCACGGCGCCTTTGCGGTCGGCGGGGCAACGAACCGTCATCGCCGTCTTGTGGAACTCGGGCAGCTCGGCGATGAGCTCCTCGAGCGTCAGGCCGAGCTTGGCGAGCATGCGCACAGCCATGCCAGTCGACAGGACGCCGTCGTAGGCCGGGAAGAAGTCGCCGAAGATGAAGCCGCCACTCTCCGAGCCCGCGAACACCGCGCGCCCCTCGAGCACGGCGGCAGCCAACGCGCGCCGCGACCGTCCGGGACGGATCACCGCGTGCCCGTATCGCCCCGCGATCTCGTCGACGACCTGCGATGCTGAGAGCGGTACAGCGATGGCGCCCTCGACATCACGCGTGCGGCACCACAGGTCGACCATGGCATGGAGCTCGGTGTCGGGGTCGACGAAGCGACCCTCGCCGGTGACGAGCCGGATGCGCTCGGCGCCCCAGTCGAACATGACGCCCATGTCGGCGCCGAACAGTCGTGTCGACCGGGCCAGCTCGGCGATGCGCGTGTCGTCAGGGACCTCAGAGGGCGCCGAGGAGGCCTCGGAGTCCACGAAGCCGTTGAGCGCGATGAGGTTGATCTTCCAGCCGTGGCAGACCTCGGGCATCAGGAAGGTGGCGGGTCCTCCCACCATGTCGGCGACGACCTTGCGCCAATCGCCGGCGAGCTCGGCCTGCTCCATCGCCTCTTTGAGCGCCACGCCGTAGTACTCGAGCGGGCGCGGCGGGTAGATGATGTCGCCGATCTCGTCGAAGAACGCGCGGCGGAACTCCTCGCGGAAGTAGAGCCGCTCGATCTTCTTCTGCTCCCACGGTGCAACGTCGAGACCGTTCTTGTCGAAGAAACGGATCTCGAGCGACTGCGCCTCACGCATCGAGCCGGAGATGTGGACGCCGCCGACGCAGCGGGTCTTCTGCGTCGTGAACCGGCTGATGGCCGGCGAGCCGAGCCGCAGGTCGCGCACGTTGATGCCGGCGGCGTTCAGTCCGGCGATCATCGCGCGCTTCACCATACGCGCGGCGCGCGTGGAGTCGCGCGTCACGACCACGTGACCCCCCTTGGGCAGCAGTGTGCCGTATGCCTCGGCGATCTTGAGCGCGAGCTCCGGCGTGATGTCGACGCCGACGAGCCCCTGGACACCCGCGTCGCCGAAAAGCGAGCGCACGCCCGTGGACTCCCAGATGAGCGAGGAGTTCACGACCGCCTGCGACTCGATTCGCTTGTACGGGAAGACTTGGACGTCGGCGCCCACGTGCGCGCCCTGCCCCACGACGGACTCGTCGCCGATGACGGCGCCGGCGCTCACGACCGCGTTACCGCGCACGTCGACGTGCCGGCACAACACAGCGCCCGAGACCTGCGCGAGCTTACCGATGAACGTGTCGCCCCACACGACCGAGTGCGTGATATGGACGCCCTGCCCGACGACGCAGTTGTCGTCGATGACCGTGTAGTCCCCCACGACCGCGTCGGCGCGCACCGTCACGTTCTCGCCGATCACGACACCCTTGCCGAGCGTGGCAGTGGGATGGATCTTGGCCGTCTCCGAGACCCACAGACCCTCGCTTGCGTGCACGCCGGGCACGAACGTCTTGGACTTGCCATCCAGGATGTCCCGATGCACCTCGAGGTAGCTCTCGCGGCTGCCGACATCACACCAGTACCCATCTACCGCCAGGCCGTACAGCGCGTAGTCGTCCGCCATCAGCTTGGGGAAGAGGTCGGCCGAGAAGTCGAAGGACACACCGTCGGGGATGTAGTCGAGCACCCACGGCTCGACCACGTAGATGCCGGTGTTGATCGTGTCCGAGAAGACCTGACCCCACGTGGGCTTCTCCAGGAACCGCTCGATGCGGCCTTCCTCGTCGGTGATGACCACTCCGAAGTCGAGCGGGTCGTCGACGCGCTTGAGCGCGATGGTGACGGCAGCGCCCTTCTCCTTGTGGAAGCGGACGAGCTCGGTCAGGTCGATGTCGGTGATCGCGTCACCGGAGATGACGACAAAGGGCTCGTCAGTATCGAGCAGATGCGCTGCGTTCTTGACCGAGCCCGCCGTGCCGAGGGGGCTTTCTTCGACCGCGTAGGTGATCTCGACTCCCCACTCCTCGCCCGCTCCGAAGTAGTCCTGGATGACCCCCGGCATGAAGGCCAGAGTGGCCACGACCTGGTCGATGCCGTGGTGCTTCACGAGCCCGATGATATGCTCCATGACCGGCTGGTTGACGATAGGCACCATCGGCTTGGGCCGAAGTGACGTGAGCGGACGGAGCCGAGTGCCCTCGCCTCCCGCCATGATGACGGCCTTCATGGTGCCTCCCTCAGATAGAACGGAGGCCGCGAAGCGCGCCGCGGCCGAGCATCACGCCGAGCCGGTCGTTTCTGCCCGCCGCGCCGCAGCTGCCGTGCGACGGAAGATGACCGTGTACTGAACCGCCGAGGCTATCGAGCAGATCAGACCTGCATATACAAACCAGATTCCCAGTACGGCCGGCTGCGAGTCCAGTCCAGGCAGAAGCGGCGTGTTGACGACCCCCAGACCCTGGACGATGGGCCAGCCCAAGATGAGGTCCGCGAAGCCGACCAAGAGCAGCGCCGTGGTGAGCTTGCCGAGGAGGGTGACCCGCATCCGCTGGTGGTACACCTGCTCGAGCCGCCAGATTCCATAGCCGAGGTACACGTCGCGTGCGACGAGCACGAACACGATCCAGCCCGGCAGGCGGTTCACGATCCACAGGCCGAAGACGCCCGCAGCGATGAGGAGCCGATCGACGAGTGGGTCGATCGCCTTCCCGATGGTCGTCACGGTGCCTGTGCGCCGCGCAATCTGACCATCCAGCCAGTCGGTAGATGCGGCCAACGCGAAGATAAGGAACGCAGCGAGGTTGTGGGTGCCGTTGACAAGCGCCGCGAAGAAGATGGGCACCAGGATGAGCCGCAGGACCGTGATGATGTTCGCAATCGTATAGACGTCGCGGGTGTGGTCGGCATCGACCGACCGCGAATCTTCGCCGGCGGGGGCTGGCCCCTGCTCTTCTACCACCATTTCCTCTTCCCGAAATACAGGGCCATCACGCCTGCGATCGCGACCATGGAGACAGAGATCGCCGCGAAAGACCAAGAAGCCTCGACCGGCGGCCACATACCCCGGATGAGGTTCATCCCGTAGATACCCGAGAGCAGTGTCAGCGGCATGAAGATCGTGGCGACCACGGTGAGCTGCTTCATTATCTCGTTCATGCGGTTGTTCTGAGCCGAGAGGTAGATATCCATCACCGACGAAGCAACGTCCTGATAGGTCTCAACGGAGTCGAGGGCGCGCGCGACGTGGTCCCCGACGTCCTGAAAGTAGCGGTAGGCCTCCTCGCTGACGATGTCGCTCTCACGCGCAAGCCCGCGCAGCACGTCGCGCTCCGGCGCGATGACGCGGTGAAGACGCATCAGCTGCCGGCGTACGTGATGCAGCTCGATGAGGTCCTGCTGCCTCGGCTGGTCGAGCATGCGGTCCTCGATCACGGAGAGCTGCTCCCCCACCTTGTCGATGAGTGGAAGCGTCGAGTCTGCCAGCAAGTCGATGATCTTGTGCAGGACCCACGCCGGCCCGAGCGGCATGACGTGAGGCGCTTCGGCAGCGACGGCGTCGACAGCCGGATTCGCCATGCGATGCAGCGTGACCAGGTACGCGGGGCCGATGAAGACCGAAAGCTCTGCGGTCACGACGCCGTCTGCGCGGCGCCGCTCCGGCGTCAACCAGACCAGGAACAGGCCGTCGGGGTAGCGGTCCATCTTCGCGCGCTGTTGCTCGTGCTGAGTGTCTTCGACCGAGAGCGGGTGGAACGCGAAACGCTCCGCGAGTTCACCGGTCGTCCTGGCGTCGGCGCCGGTGACGTCGACCCAGACCCAGCGCGCCGCATCTCGCAGCACGTGCTCGAGGTCAGCGAGATCGCCGACTCCCACCGAATCGTCCGCTTCGTTGACCCAGTGCACGACGACTTGTGACAACGCCCTCTCCCCCTATGCGCTCACCAGTGACTTCAGGGCGCACGGCATGCGAAAGAACGTGATACTCATGCCATCCGGATGCTGCGGTCTCAGCACCGGTGTGAGCATCAGGACGCCGTGCACGCCGCCTTGGCCCAGAAGCTCGAGCGTCTCGGCAACTGCTTGGGGCGCGCATGCGACGAGTGCGATCGAGACGCCCAGGCCGCTCGTCACCCGCGGGATCTCGCTCAGTGCGTGCACGGGTTCGCCGCACACGACCGCACCGGCGTCAGCGGCGCGCTCTGAGAAATACGCGGCGACCTTCAGCCCGAACTCCTCGGCAGGGAACGTGATCGCGAGGCCGCGCAGCACGTCCTGATTGCCCACGACCACGAACGGATGCCAGGCGGTCAGGTCGAGGAAGTCGCGCAGCGCCCGATAGAGCTCCCCCGTGTCGTACCCGACACCCGGCCGGCCGTGGACGTCGATGTAGGACAGGTCGCGACGGACGGTCTCCTCGCTCAGTCCGAGTTCGTCAGCCAGCTCGTGCGACGTGATCCGGGGCTCGCCGCTTCCATGCTGCAGCTCCCCCAGAAAGCAGTGGTAACGGGAGAGTCTGAGCAGCGTCGACTCCGGTGCCTTCGCGGACTCTGTCACGGCCCACCCCTTTCGTTGCGTAGTGCACTCGGCGCACCACCGAGACTACCGCACCGAGTGGCCTCCAGCCACTCGCGATGCGGTCCCGCCCGACGTGCGCGCCATCGTTCCACCGTCTGGATACGAGCTAGTGGTTCGCGAACCGAGAAGTTCGGTAGAATCTGAACGAGAGTTCGCTCACCAGAAAACGAACTTCTGCGAGACACGTGGGGGCTCGGGTCGACCAGTGAAACACAGGAGGGACGAGAAGATGCGGCGAGTCATCATCCTGTTCGCGGTGCTTGGTATGGCCGCCTTGCTCGCAAGCGGCTGTGCGACCTCGACACAGCCGCATGGTGCTGCGGCTCCCAGTTCCGCCCTGCCCGCCGCCTCCGAGTCTGGGTCGATGTCGATGAGCGGCTCCGCGGGCACCTCGAACACGGATTCGGCGACATCCCCGACGGTCAGTAGGACAGCACTCGTCGGCCAGAAGATCTTCCTCGACGGGATAACGCCGACCGGCGCGGTGAAGTTCACGCTCGGGAGCGACGACGTCGGCAACGGCGCGTGCGCCAACTGCCATGGCAAGGACGCCGGTGGCGGCGACGGGCCCATGATCTCGTGGTCGATGCTGACATCCAACGCGAAGATGGAGAACATGCCCAAGTACGCGTACACCGCTCCCGCGCAGGTGGTGTCGGCTTTCACGACCGGCGTCAGGCCCGACGGCACACCGCTCAAGAACGCCATGCCACGCTACCAGCTCACGCCGCAGGAGGCCGCTGCGGTCGTAGACTACCTGCAGGCCCTAAGATAGTCGGCGGGGACCGGCGTGCGCCCGGTACTGCGATTCAGTCTGAACTGCGCGTAGTTCTTGCTAGGTCGGAGCGAGCCACTTCGATGTCGAGGTTGATGACCACCGCCGCTGGCTGGCCGTCACCAGAATGTGCCGGCCCGAGTTCTCCAAGAAACCACGAGGTCGGTAGCCGGCCCAAGGATGAATCAAGCAACCCTGCATTCGTGCGGGCAGCGCAAATGTTGTGCGACGGGTAAGAGAAGGACGGAAGTGAGTTTGGTCTGCGCGTCGCAGGAGGCAGATGTAGCGTGATCGACATGAATGGACCGTTTGGGCGTTCGGGTGAGCGGCGCCAGGCTCCCGGGCGATTCCGGATCGTCGAGCGAAGAAGCGGGTTCGACCGCCGTGGGGACCGCAGCGCTCTGCTCGTACTGCGTGACAACCCCATGCTCCTACTCATTCTCCTGGTCACGCTCAATGTCCTTTCGGCGGTTGACTGGGCGTTCACCGTCCATGCGCTGCAGCTTGGTGCGGTGGAGGGAAACCTGCTCCTTAGCGGTCTGATTGAGGTCAACCCGGCGGCGGCGGCCACGTTCAAGGCAGTGGTCATCCTCTTGGTGAGTCTGGTCGTGTGGAGGGCGCGCCGCTATCGGCTTGTGCTTGCGACCAGTGTCGTGGCGGTCACAGTGTTTGCGTTACTAGTCCCGTATCACATCGTCGCCTTCGCGACCGCCGCTCTGGCGCGATGAGACCGATCCTGAGGCGCGTTGCAGGCGTGCCCGCAAGTGTCCCCACTGCGGTCGACGAGTGCTCACCCAGGGTGAGGGCTTCAGCGCCGCCTCTTGTCGGGAGCACCCTCAGCGGACAGAAGCCGTCCGAAGACGCCGGGCGCGTCCGCACTCGAGTCCGAGTCCCACGATTGTGGTAGAGGACATGGAGGCCGACCGGCGTGATCAACGCGAGAGCGAAACCGCCAAGGGCGATGCCGCGGTGATCGCAGCACAGCTCGCCCAACGTAGAAACGACACGGGCTGGGAACTCCCACTGGACCTGGCGGCCGCCCGTCTCCTCAGGGCTTGCCCGTCACGATCCACACCGCATCGGGATACTGCTGCAACGACACGGGGTCGCCCCTCATCAATCCTTTGATCGGGCACTTCGCATACACCAAAGTTCCGCTATCGAGCAACACCAAGGCGCCGCCAGTATTCTCGCTTGTCGCAATAGCGGTCGAGGTCTCGTACGACTCGAAGGTGCCGATCCGCCCGATCGAAGACGACGAGGTTGCCGCGGTCGCGGTCTCGGTCCGCGGCGGGGCCGCCTTCCGACCCGTTGCCTGCGAGGTGCCGGTCCGCCCGGACGACGACGCGCATCCCGCGGCGAGAGCCACTAGGATCATTGGCAAGAGAAGAACGACGGCGAGCCGCTTCCACATGACGCTCCCCCACCTCTCTCTTCCAGGCCTCCGGCTCTCTGAACGTTCATGCCCATTCCTCATGCACGTCCGTGAGCACTTGACCGGACACCGACGCAGTGATGACATCGACCAATGCGACATTCCGCGATATACCGTTCACGCACAATAGCGCTTGCTGTGCGTCTCAGAGCGGCCATTGCGGCGATAGAACGACGATGGGCTCACGTGGCCCCGATGGGTCCGACCAGAGCTCACGACCAGAGCTCAGGCTCGACCGGGTGTCGCACCCGCTCTCGAGCGCACAGCGCAGACATTCCCCGAGGCAAAGCCCGCCTGCCCGTCTAGGCAATCGCGTTCCTGAAGGCCCGTGTCGCCCACGCTACGACTACCACAGCAAGCGGCACCATGAATAGGTACGCTTCTGCGACCCTGATGTCTGCGATGTGCCCGGCAACCAGCAACCTCCCCGCTTCCACGCAGTAGTAGGCGGGGTTGAGGTGAGCGAGTGCCTGGAGCCACGCTGGAGCGAGCTCCATGGGCAGCAGCATCCCGGAGAGCAGGAGGATCGGCAGGTTGATGCCTTGAACGATCGGCGAGAGCCGGTCTTCGTCACGAAGGAGCAGACCGAGTGCGTTGCCGAACGACGATGTCGTGATGAGCAGCAGGCACAGCAACGGTACGAACACCAGGAAGCCGAGAACGTCCGGCCGGAACCCGAACGGCAGCGAGATCACCACGAATACTGTCACTGTGACGAGCATGTTCACCATGTCGCGCAGCACACGACCCGCAAGCAACGCGAACCTGCTCGTGGGCGTCACGCGGAAGCGCTCGATCACGCCGTTGCGGACCTCGTCGATCATGTTGTAGCCGACGAAGAGACCCGCGAAGAACGAGATAATCACGAGCAGTCCAGGCACGAACACGTTCATCACGTCACCCGCGTCGAGTCCGGGTACACCGACCAGCTTCTGGAGCAGCGGCGCGAACAGCATTAGGTAGATGATCGGTGTCAGCAAGCTGTTGAGCATGTAGATCGGATTGCGCAGCGTCTCCTTCATCTTGCGCCAGAAGAACAGCCGGGTGTCGGCAAGAAGCTTCATCACGCACCACCCGCAATGTTCGCGGCGGTATCTCGGAGCGAGCGTCCGGTCTTTTCCAGGAACACATCGTCAAGCGTCGCTGTCGACAGCGTGATTCCGCCGATTGCGATGTCCTGGGCGTCGAGTGTGCGTATGATCTCCGGTAGCGCCGCCTCGCCGTTGTCGACTGAGATGCGCAGAGCCCCTTGTTCCTCGGCAACGGCCTTGACGACCGATTGGGTTTCAAGCATGCGGAAGACGTCCGAGGCTTGCGCGGGATTGCTCAGTGTAATCCGGATCATGTCGAGCGAGACCTGTCGCTTGAGCTGGTCGGGTGTGCCCTCCGCGACGATGAGACCGTGATCCATGATCGCGACATAGTCGGAGAGAACGTCGGCCTCCTCGAGGTAGTGAGTCGTGAGGAAGATAGTCGTGCCGGTAGCCTTCAGCTTCGCGATCTGCTCCCAGAGGTTGGCGCGGTTCTGTGGGTCGAGCCCGGTCGTCGGTTCGTCGAGGAACAACACAGCGGGCCTGTGCACGATCCCGAGTGCCACGTCCAGACGCCGCCGCTGTCCCCCCGAGTAGGTGTAGGCGATGCGATCGGCGAAGTCTGTGAGGTCGAGCAGATCGATGAGTTCGGCCGCCCGCCTCCCGGCATCCATACGGGGCATGCCGTAGAGACGGCCCTGCAGCACAAGGTTCTCTCGGCCGGTAGCTGGACGGTCCGAGCCGCCGCTCTGACCGACGTAGCCGATGTGGCGCCGAACGTCGTCGGGGTCTCTGATCACGTCGTAGCCCGCTACCACCGCCTGTCCCGAGTCGGCAGGGATGAGCGTCGTCAGGATGCGCAGCGTCGTGGTCTTCCCGGCCCCGTTCGGGCCGAGGAACCCGAACACCTGCCCGGCCCGGACGTTCAGGTTCACGCCGTTGACCGCTCTGACGACACCGCTTCGAGACGAGAAGTACTTCTTCAGGTCATGTGTTGAAACGACTACGTCAGGCATGACCGCTCCTGTCCTTGTGGCGTGCGTTCGATCCGCCTGCCCTCGCGCTCTGACGCGTATCGGACTGCGCCGCCTCGTGCTGCGGGAACGTGGCTTCCAGGACGGCCAATCCTCGGGTGAGCGCGCTCAGGTCCTCAGGACGCAGCGCCTTCAAGCTCTCGGCCAACAGTCTCTCGTTCTCCCGCCTCACTGCGTTGAGCGCCTCGGTGCCGGCAGGTGTCTCGGCGACAAGCACCCGACGCCGATCGCCGGGATCCGACTCCCTCGCCACGTAGCCGCGTCGTTCCATCGTCGTCACCATGCTAGACATCGTCGGGAGACTCACATTGTGGGCAGCGGCCAACCGTCCCATCGTCCACTCACCGCGATGCTCCAACATGCCGAGAATCCGCACCTGCGGGAAGGACAACCCGTCCGGCGTGCGGCTTGCGCCCGCGCGGATGCGTCCCATGATCCGGGGAAGTGTCTCCAGCGTCTGACGGGCCACCGCGAGCGCATCGTTGCGCATCTTGGTTCGCCTCCCTAATAGTTTGGTGCCCTAGGTATCCCCAAGTCGTCACGGAGCGAAACGCGTGGATAGAAGGCGCAGCTAACGAGCCTCCACGCACGAAGGAGCCCACTCGATCGAGTGGGCTCCTTCGTCGCTTGCCTACCAGCTCAAACCACAGCGGTTGTCGACAAGTCCCTAGGTCAGACAGCAAGAAGCGGGCACCGTCACGTCGTCGCACCGAGCGCCGGGACCGTCAGCCCCCATGGAACGGATAGCGTCGGCGTTCGGGCAGCAGATGAGGAGATCAGGGGCGCTACCGCAGAGAAGAATCACGACCTGAGTGGCTCGTCACTTCTGCTCGGCGTGCCAGCCTTAGTACTCGCCTTTGATCACGAAGTATGA
>Ga0182021_10010644_pt1 | contig 10905 bp, 10 predicted proteins | sample 612E3MmetaG_FD_120493 | JGI IMG/M metagenome (GOLD analysis project Ga0182021, IMG submission 120493) | Permafrost microbial communities from Stordalen Mire, Sweden - 612E3M metaG (Illumina Assembly) | ecosystem: Environmental > Terrestrial > Soil > Wetlands > Permafrost | place: Sweden...
CATCAGCGACGGCACCTTCGGGTTGATGAAGCGTCCCGCCGATGCCGGCAAGGGCCTTGACGGCGTGGTCACGTGCGCGCCCGGCTATGACAACCCGGCCAGCACGTTGTTGGAAGCAGGTGCCGGAAAGTGAACGCCCGCGACAAGGTTTCGAAGAAGGCGTCGTCCACGACGTCGCCGGACATCATCCGGCCCTACGGCGACACCACCGGCGACGCCATGGTCCAGGTCTCCTTCACGTTGCCCATCCCGCATGACAAACGCGCCGAGGGCGCCGCCCTGCAGCTGGCCGCAAAGATGGGCTTGGCTCCTGCGCTACTGGTTCATGCCAAGGCGATGGGTTCGGACTTCACCTTCTTCATCGTCTACGGCAGCGTCAGTCATCTGGTGGACCTGCGCGATGTCGTGGTCATCGAACGCGAGTTCGCGATGCTCAGTGCCAAGGACGTCAACGCAGCCATCAAGAAGCGGCTGCGGCGCAAGCTCGTCGTGGTCGGTGCCTGCATCGGGACAGACGCTCACACGGTGGGCATCGACGCGATCTTGAACATCAAGGGTTTCGCGGGGGAGAAGGGCCTGGAGTACTACAGCGAGATCAGGGTCGTGAACTGTGGAGCACAGGTGCTGGTACCCGAGCTGGTGGCCCGAGCCCGTGCGGAGAAGGCTGACGCGGTCCTGGTCAGCCAGGTCGTCACCCAGAAGGATGCCCACATCCACAACACGACGACTATGTCGGCCGCCTTTCGTGAGGCCTATCCCGCAGGGAAGGTCCCGCTGCTGATCGTGGGGGGGCCCCGGTTCGATCAGGGTTCGGCAGCGGCTCTTGGTGTGGACCGGATCTTCGGCAAGGGAACCACTCCCGGGGAGGTCGCGTCCTACCTGGTGCATGCCATTGGTGCAGCGCCAGGGACCGCACCAGAGTCCTGACCCCGCCCGCGACCAGCCGGAGCGCGACCACACATCGGTGTCGGGCCGTGATTGACCTGGTGGGGATCGGGCTGGAGACGGTCGGTGATGTAATGGGCCTTCCCGCGCCTCGGTTCAGTACCGAACTCGCGTCCCGCAAGCACCGCCCCGCAAGCACACTGAAGGAGCAGGAAGATGAGCAGCACGCACGGATCAGCTGCGGTCGGTATGACCGTGACGCACCGTCGCTACGTCCCGTACAGCCACGCCCATTACGCCGGCAACCTGGTGGACGGCGCCTACTCGTTGGCGGCGTTAGGTGACGTCGCGACCGAGATGTGCATCCGCACCGATGGCGACGAGGGCCTGTTCGCCTCCTACAGTGACGTGCAGTTCCGGGCGCCGGTCCGGGCAGGCGACTGCATCGAGATCGAGGCGGTCCTGGTCCGAGTGGGGTCGCGCAGCCGTGAGATGAGCTTCGAGGTCCGGGTCGTGACGCGGGGCAGCTCCGGGGCGGGCGACTCCGCGGCCGAGCTGCTGAGCCAGCCCATCGTCGCCACCACCGCTCGTGGCGTCGTCGTCGTGCCGGCCCATATCTGATCAACACCGGCGTGTCCTGCCCGACACGCCAAAACCTGGAAAAGACTTAGTGATTGCAGCAGAATTCGGCGGGTCCCTGACCTGCGGTTTTGTGCATCGTCGCAGGTGAACGCAGGGTTGACAGCAGGTGTTGAACAGGTATGTTCGAAACGTTGGCCGCCGCTGAATCATCAGTAAAGCGAAGGTCGCAGGGCATGGGTGCACTCCGGGTCCATGGCGGTTCGGGTGTGGAACCGTCATGTGGAACCAGATCCGCGGGAGCCCCTGTCAGGTGACACGTCGCAGGGCATCGGAGGCGGTTGGCGGCAGAGCCGCGTGCTCAGTAGACAACAACGTCGGGTCGGCATCCAGTCGCTTCGCCGTTGGTCCCAACGGCTACGGGCTCTGCCGCATCCGGTGCCTCACACGCAGAACAACGCCACTGCACCGCCCATGCGGCGGTGCAGTGGCGTTTGGTGGTGATCTAGCCTGAACCGGTGTATCGCTACCCCCTTGCCGTTGCCGCTGGCCTGGCTCTGTGGCTGGCATTTCCCTCTCATGACCTCTGGATCATGGCGCCGATCGGTGTCGCGCTCCTTGGGCTGGCGACGTGCGGGGCTTCAGCCTGGCAGGGCGCTGCGCTGGGACTCGCGGCTGGGCTGGCGTGCTTCCTTCCACTGTTGTCCTGGTCGGGTGTCTACGTCGGCGCACTTCCGTGGGTCGCCCTGGCTGTGCTGGAGTCCCTGTACATCGGGCTGCTCGGGCTGGCGTGCGCCCTGCTCCAGCGCGGAAGTTCGCCGTCGGCGGTCGCCAAGGTACGGCCTGTGGTCGTGGCGATGGCCTGGGTCGCCCAGGAAGAGCTACGCGACAACACTCCGTTTGGCGGATTCCCCTGGGGACGTCTGGCCTTCAGCCAGGCCGACTCGCCTCTGGCCAGACTGGCCACCCTCGGCGGCGCTCCTGGGTTGACGTTTGCCGTGGCGCTGGTGGGTGGACTGCTCGCCGCGGGCATGGTCCGGCTGATGAGCAGCCGTCGAGCATCGGGTCAGTCCGGCATGGGCAGCAGCGGTACGGCCCGTGGTGTCATCCTTGGCACGGCGAGCTTTGCCGGCGCGATCACCGTCATGGTGCTGCCCCTGCTCATCGTCATACCGACCGGTGGGCCGACCGGGCAGTTTCTGGCAGTACAGGGCAACGTGCCTCAGCCCGGTCTGAACTTCAACGCCCAACGTCGGGCCGTCCTGGATGACCATGCGAAGGTGACCCTGCAGGCGGCCGAATCTGTGAAGGCCGGGACCTTGCCCAAGCCAGACCTCGTCGTGTGGCCAGAGAACGCTTCGGACATCGACCCGCTACGCAACCCCGATGCTGCCGATGTCATCGATGGCGTCGTGGGTGCCATCAACACGCCGCTTGTTCTGGGCGCCGTCCTCGACGAGCCGCGGCCCATGGTCTCCAACGCCAGTCTCTTGTACCTGCCGGGCCGCGGCCTGACCGCCCGATATGTCAAACGGCATCCGGTTCCCTTCGCCGAGTACATCCCCTACCGCTGGTTCTTCAGGATCTTTAGCGACAAGGTCGACTTGGTCTACTCGGACTTCACCGCGGGCAAGACCGTCGGCGTGTTCCGGGTGCCCGCCAGAAACGGGGCGAAGATTGCGGCCGGGCCCATTATCTGCTTCGAGGTGGCCTACGACGGCTTGGTCCGGGACACCGTCGACCATGGCGCCAACGTTCTGCTCGTCCAGACCAATAACGCCACGTTTGGGTATACAGACGAGTCCGCCCAGCAGCTTGCCATCTCCCGAATCCGCGCCATCGAGCATGACCGGTCGATCGTGCACATATCCACGGTGGGGGTGAGCGCGATGATCACTCCTGATGGAACCGCTCATCAGCGCAGCGCGTTATTCACACCGGCAGTGCTTTCTGCGAATCTTCCGCTGCGCACCGATCGCACGGTGGCGGACCGGGTTGGCTTCTGGCCTGAGAACCTCGCCAGCGCGGGTATCGCGGCTCTGTTGGCTCTGCTGGCTTTGGGACGCGTGCGCCGCCACAGATAAGGTCGGTCACTGGTCCAACGAAATGCCCCGTTCCTATGAAGGAAGTTCATGACACAACCGAAGGCCCGGCCGTCGATCGGCAGGATCGTGGTGCTGATCCCGACCTACAACGAACGCGAGAACATCTCGCTGATCGTGTCCCGGTTGCGTGCAGCGGTGCCTGAGGCCGACGTCCTGGTCCTGGACGACGACTCACCGGACGGCACGGGGGCCGTGGCCGATCGGCTGGCAGCTGACGACAGTCAGGTGAGGGTCCTGCACCGCACCAGCAAGGAGGGGCTAGGAATGGCCTATCTTGCTGGCTTCGCCTGGGCCCTCGAGCGAGGCTACGACGTCATGGTGGAGATGGACGCTGACGGATCCCATCAGCCTGAGCAGCTGTGGTCTCTTCTGCTGGCCTTGGGCGACGCCGATGTGGTGCTTGGTTCGCGCTGGGTTCACGGCGGGTCGGTAGTCAACTGGCCGTTGCATCGCAAGGTTCTCAGCCTCGGTGGCAACCTGTATGTTCGCGTGCTGTTGGGGATGCCGATTAGCGATGCCACCGGGGGGTTCCGCGCCTACCGTGGGTCCGCGCTGCGAACTTTGGACCTGGACCAGGTCGCCTCACAGGGGTACTGCTTCCAGGTCGACCTCGTGTGGCGCGCAATTCGCGCAGGCCTGAAGGTGGTTGAGGTGCCGATTACCTTTGTCGAACGTACGATCGGAGACTCCAAGATGAGCCACGACATCGTTAACGAGTCGCTGCGCAGCATCACCGTATGGGGCGCACGGTACAGGCTCGGTCAGGTTCGCTCAATCGTTCACAGGGAGCCACGGTGGCACCGACTCGACGCCTGACCCGTCACGGCCGGCGGCGTCCGCGGTGGGGGTGGTACGTCTTCCTTTCGCTGCTCATCGTTCCGGTGGCCGAGATCGCGGTCATCATCGCGGTGGGCAACGTAATCGGCGGCTGGCAGACTCTTGCCCTCCTGCTGGCCGAGTCGGCCCTAGGTGCCTATCTGGTCAAACACGAGGGGAGCCGATCGTGGCAGGCTCTGAAGGTTGCCCTGACCACTGGTCAGATGCCCGGACGGGAGCTGGCTGACGCGATTCTCATCTTGATCGGTGACACCCTGTTGCTGACCCCGGGGTTTCTGACCGACATGGCGGGCTTCTTCTTCATCTTGCCGTTCACGAGGCCGATCACCCGGGGTTGGTTGCAGCGAGCGGTTGAGCGCCGCCTTGTCGGCAGGTCGGGCATCATCCGCGGCGAGGTTATCTGAGCGCCGCTCAGGAGCTGGGCGCGTGGGCAGCAACAAGCCCCACGGCCCTCGGAGGGCAGCGGGGCTTGTCAGTCAAAACCTGGTTCAGGAGGCTGTGCGCTTGCGGCGCGGCTTCTCTCCGCGCGACGCCCGAAGCAACGCGAGTCGTTCCTTGAGCAGCTCTTCGAGCTCGGGGATGGAGCGGCGCTCGAGCAGCATGTCCCAGTGGGTGCGAACCGCTTTGACGTTCTTGTACTCCGGGTCGGGTCCGTCCACCAGCCGGGCCTCGACGCCGCACCGGCACTCCCAAACGGAAGGGACGTCCGCTTCGACAGAGAACGGGAGCTCACTGATGTGCTTCTCGGGGCATATGTAGCGGACGATCTGACGCTCGCTGAGGACGACGTTCGTGTCGGTCTCCATGCTCAGCGCACTTAGATTGGTACCGCGAAGTGATCGTTCGGCCATAACGGGTGCTCTCCCAACTTGCTGCCACGCAAGTCTGCGCGGGGGTTCACTGGGCACAACGCCGCAGTCAGGTTCAATGTTCCGGCTTCGGCAGATGCCGACCAAATGCCATCCTACCGCGGTTGGGGGAGCCGGTGACGTGACCGCGGGGGGACACCTTCCTGGGGCAACGACGGCCTCGCCTCGTAGAGCTGTGGTGGCATGAACCTCTGACGCGAAACGAACCGTGCGAACAGAGAGCCGGCGGTTGGAGGCCATGAGGTCAAGACCTTCCAAGCCAGATCCCCAGCCTGGTCTGCGCGCACGCCATCACCTTAGTGCGCCCACGTCTTATCACCGCCCAGGGTGATCGCCGCCAGATCGACATGTTATTCCGGTAGAGCCGGCGAAGCTCTTTCCCCAGCTGGCATTCGGCGTCTGAGAGTGGAACAGCAGTCGATCCTGGAAAGTTTTCCTAGGCGGTATCCACTCGGCTAAAGCGATTGAATCGGTCGTGGAACCTGGTTCGCAATCCTCGCCGCCCTGCGTGTGGTGAGTGCGTGTCCTCAAAGATGACCCACAGCTTTTCCCCGCACTCGCAGGACAACTCGTTCTCTTGGCCCGTCAGCCAGATCTCCCCGACCGGCCGGAATTGGTGAGAATGTACTTCACCCATCGCCCCTGTCCCTTCGGCGACACACCCAGAACAAGGAAAAGAGTAAGCGGTCCTTACCTCCGTGGGCAAGAGATCCGGAGATGGAATGAACGACGTGGCTCATGGCTGAGGGGACTGCTTGAACTCACCTTGTTTGGCTATGAACTGACGTTGTTTTGCTGGAGAATCCTGGCGACACCTGGGATCTGCTGGTAGCCCGACACCCGCGTAGGGCGGCACCTGGCGTGAGAACTCAGCTCAGTACTCGGGCGCGCTGTGGGTGGGTCAGACCTGGCTGAAGGGTGCCGACCCAGGTTCGTGGAGCTGAGGGACCCCTGGTACGGCATAACGAACAGAGTGAGCGGCCGATGACTACGCTGCACCAAGGGTCTGTTCACGGGTTCAAGGGCAGGAGGATGCCATGATCCACGAGCACGTCGTGGTCTTTGGGGCTACCGGACGGGTAGGTGCCGAAGTAGTCGACCAGGCCCTGGAAGCTGGGCACCTGGTCACCGCCGTGGCCCGTGATCCAACCAGAGTGACTCGTCGCCATGACCGGCTCCGGGTTGTCAAAGGAGACACCCTGGACCCACCCACTGTTGTCGCCGCTCTGACTGACGAGGTCTCACCCGTTACGGCGGTCGTGATGGCTGTCGGAGATGATCCGCACAAGGCTTCCACCCTGGTCACCAACTCTGTCATCAACGTCATGGCAGCCATGACTGAGACCGGTGTCCATCGGTACCTGGGGATCAGCGGCACCGCCCAGATGCCCGCCACCGCACGGGGTCGAGTGAGGCAGCTGGTCGGCCAGTCGTCGTTCAAGGCCGCCGCTGATCACCAAGGCGCCTTCGACGTCATCGCGGCCAGCTCCCTGGACTACGTGCTCGCCGGCTGTCCCCGCATCAAAGAAGGACCCACAACCGGCCATTACACGCAGCAGCCTGGCAGCTTTCCCGGCGGCAGTAAGACCATCACCCCTGACGAGGTCGCAGACTTCCTCGTCCAGCAGCTCCAGACTCCTAGTTACCACCGACAGATCGTCGGAATCTGGCACTGACATGGGCATGTCAGTGCGTTGTTTGTCGATGCCATCATCCTGTCAAGGAGCACCTCATCGGATCGGTGAGATCCCAGCCGGCCAGGACATGAGGCACGTCCAGGGCGGCTCAGACAAGGTCGACAGGTAGTCGTGCATCATCTCAGCTTCCTCGGCTTCGATCCCAGTCAGCGCGGCGAGGATGGCGCGTCGCAGTCCTGAACGGATCTCAGCCTCGGTAAGTCCTGCGATTCGCGCTGAGTCCCCAGCGAGGATGTACGACAGCAGGTTGTCGGCCAGCCCAAGCGCCTTCTCGACGGATCGAAGCTGGACCTCAGTAATCGTCCAGTCGGCGTTGAACATCTGGTAAAGCGTGGAGGGCGACAGCGTTGCTGCCTCGGCAGCGTCTTCTACCGTGCCCTGGAGCGCGACCTCGTTGCGGACGAGACGGCCGACCAGTTTGCGCTTGTTGATCTCTCTTGTGGCTGCAACGATCTCGTGCAGTCTCATGTCCCCCTACCCCCCAGCCCGTTACCTTGGGCCTCGTGTAGGTAACCCCCTGACGAGCCCGAGATGCTTTGCCTGTCTATCTCTATTCGCTCATGGCCGCAAGGGATTCGGCGGATTTCGCTTGCACCCCTGGCCATGATTGCGAACCCTGGCTTGTCAGGAAGCGACTAGACGCAACGGGCGCCGACATGGGACCCGCAGGAGGGCCGCCTGGGCCATGGGCCCGCCTGGGCCATGGGCCCGCCTGGTCGCGGTGGCGACCTCACGGTCCGGGGGAGACATAGAGACTTCCGTTCGGAGGTCAGCAGAGGAGACGTCTCCATGGCGATGATCCGCGGCGATCACCGTCACGGGGATGCCCGCCTTGATCTGGAACAACGGTGGGGGAGTGGGTTGGAGTTGGTGCTGCTGGAGCTACCGGTGACTGGGCTGACGACGGTGGACGACCACGGTCGGGCGCAAACGAGGCGCTCGACGGCGCCTCACCGACTATGTCCAAGGTCGTGGCTGCCCAGCATCGCTGCTGGGGCGATCAGCAGGATGACCCCAAACGTGCGCATGCCTCAGGGCGACGCACCCAGCGCCAGTTACGCCGCCAAGGCCGGTGAGACCTTCGCAGCGACGGTCCGCTGAATGTTGGCCTAGCCAGTCTCCCCGCTCACCGGCAGGGTAACGAATTACAGTAATTTACCAACTAGCTCACCTGAGCGCGGTAGCTTGAAGAGAAGGTGCTGTGCTCAAAGCGTCGTCAGCGCATGGCCCGAGGGCGTGTTCTGTGTGTGCGGCACCGCATTGACCTCGGGCTGAGCTCAACGAGTTTGTTGACTGCGAACAAGCACCAGAAGGCGTGATAACGGTGGGTGCTGGGTCGGCTGTGGCCGTGCTCACATTTAGCCGATAATCTACATTATGTCAAGTTGTTCTGATTCTGGGTGTCAGTCACCGCCGCGGCACTCCCCCTTTCTTTAGGGACCACCAGGTGCAGGTGCACCTCCGGGACCGCCAACTCCTGCTGGTGGTCCACCGGGCACGGCACCCGAGCCTCCTGAGCCCGGTGGTGGTCCACCGGTACCTCCGGGACCACCGATGCCTGACGAGCCCGCCGGACCGCCACCAGGGCCGCCCAGGCCTCCCGCGACCAGGTTCGGGTAGGACCGTGCGCCGAGACCGACCAGGACGACCAGGAGGAGAACAGGCAGCCATCGGGGCAGCTGCACAAGCAGCCATGCTGCCAGCAGGGTGATCAGCCCGAGCGCCGGAAGGTAGAACCTGATGAGGTGAATGTCGCTGCCAGCGGCCGAACCCATCCGCACCGTCCAGTCGTAGGCGGCGTACAGGCCCCAGATACCGATCCAACCGGCTGCCAGGACGGCACCTACAACCATGTCGCGCCGATAACGTGCTCGTGGCTCGGGCGCGTTGTCTCGCCGCCGGGAGCCCACGGCGCGCACCGCCATCCACCCCAGAGCAACCAGGGCCAGCACCATCATCGGCATGCTGGTGACCAGACGAGCGGGCATGTGTTGCAGGTTGGGGATGACCGAGGCGAGACTAAAGGTGATCTCACCTGAGGAGTAGCCCGTCTTCAGCATGCTGCCGTATGCCAGGTAGTCGTAGCCGAGGACGCTGGCGATGAGCACCGCGACCGAGCCAAGCCACCAGAGCGCTGCGCGCACGGGTAGCGCGGCGCGCCGGCAGAGCAGGATCACGGCCAGCACCGCGACAGCCAGGATGACTACGTTGGTGTACCGGACCAGGACCGCAGCCTCGAGCGCGACAAACCCGAGCAGACCAGTCACGATGCGGCGCCTCACGGTCCGTTCCGTGGCGAGCATCGCCCAGAGCAACGCTCCCGCGCCGGCGGCGATCAGTGAGGCGTCGGTGAAGGTGGGCATCGTGGCCCGCCACGCGAAGGCCAGTGCCGCTCCCGAGCTGCAGAACAGGACTACCGCCCAGGTGCCGCCCCAGGCGCCCAGCCAGCGGCGGGCGCCGGCGAACAGCCCCAGGCAGCCAAGGGCCCCGTAGAACAACGGTGCCGCCCGCAGGATCCCCAGCGCCTGGAACGGTGCGGCCAGGAAGGGGTAGCCGGGGTTCTTCTCGCTGATCCAGGTGCCGCTTGTCGTGTGCACCCACTGGGCGATGCCCATGCCGCCGCCACCGCTGAGCGCTTTGAGCAGCTCCTGGTACTGCACATTCGTCAGGCTCAGGAGGTGACCCTGGGTCAGCGCGATGATCGAGGCCCGGTACGCATAGTCGTCCGGCTCCAGGAGCTGGACGGACCTGACGAGTACCGCGACACACAAGGCGGCGAAGGCCAGCACCGCCACCAGAACCTCAGCCCGGCCCAGCCGGTGATGTCGTCTCTCGGCTCCTGGGTTCGCGCCGTGCGCCAGCGCGTTGCCTCTGCCAGCGGGGAGCTGTTCTGTCACATCCAGATGCCGATCGCCCATATGTTGATCATGGCGACTCCCCCTATGGGTAACCTCTGAAACTCCACAGAAAGTGCGCATGAGCTGAGCAGGTTCGCCTGCCCCGAAGGGCTTCCCTGGCACCGTTCGGCCTGAGCTCATCGACGTCTGGGCCAGGCCATCGGCGTTGGGGCCAACCCCTGGGCGCCATGACCGGGCCAGGCGAAAACCAGGGTGATGACGACCACTGCCCACCCCAGATGGATGACCCCTACCGCCTCTTGATGGGCGAACCACCAGTGAACCAGCCCGGTTGTGGTCTGCAACGCGTGGGGAATGTCTGTGAAACCGGTGACGAACGGCTGCCAGAACAGGACCACCGTGGCCAGCGTGGTCCAGGGGATCGTCCAGTCGGTGGCGAGCAGGTCGAAGACCACTGCGGCCAGGGCTGCGCTGCCGATGTAGTAGGCGTTGTTCTTCGGATCCAGGGCCAGGCGTACCGCGACCGATACGAGCAAAACTCCCGGAGCCCCCCTCATCAAGGCGGCCACGGTGGCCGTCGCCGGTGACAGAAGAAGCTGGGCCGTTCGTCCCCACCGTGGCACCAAGACGCCGCGGGCGCCCAGTGTGTGCAGTCCCGACGAGGTTGCCAGGCCGACAGGTGGGCTCAGGGCTCCCAACGTGGCCGAGTTGGCAAGGACGAAGGGCGCCCAGGTCAGGGCGACTCCCCCGGCCGCGACCAGCGCAGCTCGCAGGCGGCCCCAGGGCAGGACCAGCAGGAGCGGCAGGAACCCGACCGCCCACGGCTTAGAGGCGATGGCCAGGGCCAGGGCTGCGCCCGCCAACACGGGACGGCCTGCGGACACTGCTCGCAGAGCCAGGATGGCGAAGACCATGGCCAGGACGTCATCCAGGTGCGCCCACCGGACTGACAGAACGGTCCATGCCGGAATCAGGACCAAAGCGGCGATGAACATGCGGCGCCCTCGTCTGGCAGGGGCGACCATCGGCTGGAGAGCGGCGATGAGCAGCGGGCCGGCGGCGGTCATCGCCACCA
>Ga0182021_10010645_pt1 | contig 10905 bp, 11 predicted proteins | sample 612E3MmetaG_FD_120493 | JGI IMG/M metagenome (GOLD analysis project Ga0182021, IMG submission 120493) | Permafrost microbial communities from Stordalen Mire, Sweden - 612E3M metaG (Illumina Assembly) | ecosystem: Environmental > Terrestrial > Soil > Wetlands > Permafrost | place: Sweden...
TACCAAACAACGACGAGCTCCGATGGAACTACTCAGACAACGACATCCAGTTACGGCTGAATTCAGGAGACAGGATTGCACAAAAATGGCAAAATTACTCAACTGGACTACAGTACTCTTAATACTCGCCGTTATAGTAGCAATAGCAGGAGTGAGTTTTTTTGGCATATCAACCCAATGGCTGGTTATAATCCTCATTGTTCTGGCGTTAATATCGATTGTCATAATGGGGCGACATCGACGCTGGCCTTTTGGACTATAGGCCTAATCAACGTCCACTAGATCCAGGTAACTTCGGCGATATGAAGAGAATGCGAAGGAACTAAGGAGGCATGGTGTTTAATGAATAAGAGGAAAAATGGATCATCGCCATGCCTCCATAAAAAGTCTCAGCCGGTGGCTAGACTCTTCCCCAAGATATCCCGTTCTTTCTCGAAGAATACTTGTTCCAGAGCGTTATATTCATCCATATTTAAGCAAAGCAAATTTTGCATCCACATCCATTTTTAGTGCACCGGTAGGATCGTTTCCCGCGTGTACCAATAAACGGGATGATGTCCACCATGCTTCATGCTAACATTTGGCATGTTACACCTTTTATAAAGCTCCTTTAAAACTATGCACCACGATTCGTATTCATTATTCTTCAGATCACCAACGCCGGACTACTTCTCCGCGCATCCAATCTTCCGATAGAGATGCGCTACGAACAGCGTCCTCTGGCTCCTCGATTTCTGTCTGAAGAAAAACGATGTTACCCTGTTTAGAACATCTCTAAAGCTCATTCCAAAACCGAATTCTGCCCTTGGATGAGTATTGTACCACTCTACGATAATACCCTCAAATTTTGGCAAATTTCGCTGGTCTAGGAAGGGAATATGAGAGTACCGAAGGCCCCAAATTTCTAAGCTTCATTTCAAGAACAATAGATGTAGCAAGGATGTTATGGAACGGGCATCTTTGAAGGAAACTAAGCATAAGGCGATACAGGATGCCCTTCCAACATGCAGATTTTATACACTTTAGATATATATTTCTTTTGCTAAAATGCCCTAAAATGGGGTACACTCCTCATTTAGGTGTAAACTAAGAGCATGAAACACTTAATGTACTCCCATTGATCATTTATTTAAGGTGAACCAATGCTAAAGACGCATAATACTCTTGAGGAAGCCATCGCAGCGCGTCATGTAATTCGTATGCAAGAATATAGAGTGTCAAACCAGTACTGGGAATGGTGTTCCATTCATGCAAGGGCTTTCAATTCAATTACTATCGATGCTCCGAGAAGTCGTTATGCAATGGTAGAGCTGGACCTCTATGGGCTGGGTGCCGGGGGTTTCGATCGGGAAGCAGGCCAAGAGATTCTGCGCACTATCCTGACCCAACCGCTTAAGCTCTTGTCAACCTTTTTTGTAAGTCCAGTTTATGTATACGCTGTAGTTGCGGAGAAATCTGCGAAACTGCTAGCCAGTCACCTTTTCTCCAGCGCGCAGGAGGCACTTTCCCTTGATCAGATAACACATGATGAATGGGTCAAGGGTGAACTGGAACGGACGAATGCAGGCGGTCGTAGAAAGAGTGCATTTGCTCCCGTCAGTGGCATAGCACGACCTATGGCGATAAAGGCTCTGCTCGAAGACTGTTCCGTTTTCAAGTGACTTTCTGACGGAAATGACGAATGGATGAGCCAATACCCTTTGGCTGAATTCCGTCGTCGTCACTGCACACTGAGCAGCAATAGATAACTTTCATGTTCCATATGCTGATTATGATTCAATTTTAACACGCTCCAAAAAATATTCTAGCTCGTTGGGTACGGGCTAGATCTTTTATCAAAATACACTCAACCGATGACTCTCGATCTTGCGATAACATTAATAATAATATCTACATCCTTCTTCGCTCTCTAAAGCCGGATACTCTTCGAATAATTTATCGTCTAGCAGACTTCGAACCTCATCCATTAGGTCTACTGCTCTTTCCAGCTTCAGGATAGGCTTCTTTGTTTTGCCATATATATTGGCAAGTTTATTGCTATTCACTACAAGCCTATTGCGGGCATCTTGCAGAATTCTTCCCAGTTCTCGATGCTCATCTAAGGTCATCTTATGGTTCTTTATTGTTGCTTCAGTTTTAATCATATTATTCACCAATCAAAATTTTTCCAATATTACTATTTAATTTCATAAAAAATACCTCAACATGCCAGTTATTTAGCAGACAATTATAAGCAGATACATTGCTATGAACAAAATATATAATATTCGCATCATACACTATCGCTTCCATTAGCTATAGGCTTGATTACCAGACAGTTCCCATCAAAAATCAGGTCTAACGATCCGTATCGTTCCCATGACAGTGCAATCGGCCTCGGAATCGTGATCACCGAGGATTTGTTTCCAATTGATTTGGAAAGTTTCCGTTTGAATGTTAAGTTCATCTTTCTATCTCCTGAGAAGATTTTTTCCTTCTCATAATACATTTACACGTAAAATTTTTTATATTTTTTATATGAAAATTTCATTCAAAGAAGTTTCATGAAAAGACGGAAATATCGATTAACCTTATTTATCAAGGAACCCTTCAGAGAATGGTATCGAAATCCAACCTGACTATTTGGATTCGATAGACTCAATGAATGGGAGGTTCAGATTCATGAGAATTGGGATATTGATACTACCATCTTTACTTTTGTTTGCTTTCTTTGCCATAAATGCATGCTCCATTAAATGGGATGACCCAGGTTCCCAATCAATTGATCAAATGTTCACCGGAGATAATAGATCCATTGCTGATACGGGATCTGACATGACTAATACCGGATCATTCAGCTCAGGTCCTTCTAGCACGGAATCTTCTGATACGAGCTCCTTCGGTGCAGGATCTTCTGGGGATGTCCAGACTGGTCAAGAGCCAGCTAGTGCGAATTCCGATGCCCAAACCCAACCACAGTCATCAGTAACCACAGCAATTCAAGGAAAGTGGTCGATGGAGTTTAATTTTGGGTCACCTCCAAAGGCAACATTGAACCTCTTTCAGAATCAGGATAAGGTCTATGGTACAGGCGCTATTGTCCTTGATCCCAAGACTAATCTAGAGGTTGCAGCCGGCGGAACAGTCACGGGCAATCAAATGAACCTGGATATCATATCATTGGGAAATGTTAGCCTTTACAGCATTTCCATGACTGTAATCGGAAATTCCGCATCTGGAACTTATACCGCCTACAGACCTGGAGCATCATCACCAACAAGCGGTACAGCTACTGGGCTTAGATCAGCGACTTAATCCAAAACATGACCTGTAGCACCCAATCGGAGCTTGCATCTACATCTCTTTTTTGGATAATTGAATGACCTCGCAGAAAGGATTTCCTAAAAAAGTACACATTTTCCCTATAATAACTGTATCTTATAATAGGGGAATTGTAGACTTTTTATGGAATTCTTCTTAACTATAGCCATTAGATATTATCTAGTTGCCAGATTCGGGTTCATGGGCATAGTATCTTATTTATATCCTGAAAGAAGTATATCTATAGCGGAGGCGTTGGTGATATGGAAGAAACAGCGGTTGAATTGGAATTCGGCGTGAAAGCAGGCCTCGTTTGGGAAGCGCTCAATAAGAATGGTCCTAGCACTATCGGAGATATTTCGCAAGCAACATCCATAAGGCGAGAATTGGTCTATGGTGCATTGGGCTGGTTGGGTCGAGAGAACAAGATAACTGTGGAGAGACGCGGAAGAGCAATGGTCTTTTCATTACGGCAATAGCGACGATCTTGTGATCATGGGCAGATTAAGCGATGAAGAGAATCGACTGCGAAATCGAGAAGGTAACGTTCAAGATAGGCTCAGATGTGAAAAGTGGTGAGGTTATATTGGCAGAAGAACAACCTCACATTTGTTGCTCGAACGTACAACATTCTCATGACTCTTTTCATCGTACCACGTCTTTAAAAATGTAGAATCTCAATATTGGGTTTGGGCATATATTTACTGAGTAATTATATCTTAAGATGTCGGTTTTTGATAGAAAAATCAGCCATGTATTGATGCGTCGTCTTCGGCAAAGTACTTTGCTAATAGAGAATCCATCTACCATAAAACCCACATTCCGCACTTTGACTTTCAAAATCGAGTAATTCCATTGCTAGCTATTTTTGAATATAACTATAATTTCTATTATTTATATCTATTAATATTTAGTGCGGAACATCCTCACATTTTCGGCCAAAGGAATTCTGACAACATATATCTGATTAAAAAATCAACGAAATGCAAAATACTAAAATTGAAAATTCTTAATAAATTTAAATAATTATATCAAACTAACTAAATCGATAGCTACAAAAATATGAATTGATGACTCGAAGTGCGGAATGTGGGATAAAATCCCTCCATCTACACCTCATCCCACCGGCTTCAAACCTTCTATGGCCGGGTTATGTATTCATCGAGGGAGGTGATCCGAGCCGTAAAGGTCATTTTAAAATTAATTTTCCTTGCTTTATGAAAATACACGAACTTGGGTTCTGATTAAAAATACTTACTAAATATTCTAATTATTTTCTCATTAGCTCCGCGAGGACTACTAATTTAAGTCGAAGAATGCACCATGCGGAGTATTATTCTCTGGTATTTACAGATTTGTTATTTTTAAAATGCTTTTTATCTAATGATCTGGCGTGAGCCTTACGGATATCATTTACAATCGTGGTAATCGCTCAGCGAACATTTTTTAACTAGTCCTGCGGAAAGTAGAGTGTACCGAAAACTAGGCCGATAGCAAAGGAAGCTATCTTACAGAAAAGGAACGAGGGAAAGGGCAAAAGTCGTGAGGTATGTCGGAATGAGTGTTTTTCGCGGCTTTGCCCAACTCTTATATTAGCTTTTTAAAGATTTAAAGACGTGGTACAGCCTTGATTAACCGCAAGAATTACACTTTGGATGAAGGGAAAGGAGGCAAAAATCAATTGATGTTAGGCAGAGGAAGTGGACGCGCGACTCTTGTCTGACTACCTTTTGACATTTAACACATATAAAGAAGTGGTATGCTAGGACTAGGTATTCTCTTTCGGCTGGCCAATCTTATCCTAGATTTCGGACAGCAGGAATGTTGCTGGCGGTATTTTTAGAGCCTGTTTACCACTATCTGCAAGGCGTCATCGAACGTCTTTGATCCTCCAGATCCGGATGCATCAATTGTTGCCTTATATGTTCCTGGTGCTTCGTTGTCGTTCCATATCCCAGCATATTTCTCTCCAGAGGTGCGCTCTAGATTCACTTTGCCAACCTCTACACCAGCCGAGTTTTTGATGGTCGCATATGCAGTCAAATTAGTCTCGGGGATGCTCTGAGAGTTTGAACTGATGTTTCCGAAACTTGCGGTGATCATAACAGGGCTTCCTGAGTTTGCCGGATTTGGCCTAGCGTTTATGTCTTTCAGACTAATATTGAGCATTGGCGTCGTAGTGTGTGTTGGCGTTACTGCAGCGTTGCTTGCCGCTGGGTTACTTGCCTGATTTGAAGTTTGACCAGAACTTTCACTTAGCAGACTCGAATTGAATTCTGCATTTTTGAGCCTCCACTGTTGCGGGTTGCTCAAACTTGATGGCGTATCATTTATGGGCTTGCCTTCTATAAAATTGGCTGCACTCGAGGCCCAATCCTGATCAGGAGCATCGCCGCCCCAATGCGAACATGTCGCGAATGCAATCGGAGCCAAACTTGATGTAACCACAACTGTGAGAATCAGTAAGATTCCTGTTTTTGTCATAACATCTCCTCATTTCCTTGTTTTAGGCTTAAGCAAAGTTTGTCGAAATATGCCTTAACTACCTGCTCGCCTTGCAATGATTTTCAGATACTGGGGACCCATTCACCATTATTTTCAATCTGGAAAGGGGTCAATATACCGGATTTATTTAGCGAATACCAAAGCGGAGTGCCACCCCAATTCCAAAGATTGGTATTTGTCGAGGCGTTGGTTTGACCGGAATTCGCTGAAGTGTTATTGGTTTGTATTGGCAGCACTGCTATTTGGCTCAAAATAGCTTGGCCGTTGCTTCCACTTAGCTGTACCGGCGCAGTTGCTTCGCAATTCAAGGCTAATGTCAAGAGGATTATAACGCATACGACTAAATTTATCATATTGTTGCCCTGCCTTGTATTATAATGTCGAAGTTCATGCCACTCTATTCCTTCTAGCAGCTCCGGACTTTGTCTGTCCGTCGACTTTGAACACTGTAAATGAACCTCCAAGCGACGGTCTGGCGATATCCAAAGATACTACATACAATACTGTGCCGCTTGCAGGAACTACAGCAAGTCTTAGGTTATTGCCAGAGATAACTCCATTGCTTGCGGCCCATTGAGAAGTCGTGGCTGACGTTACGCTGCCTTGGCCGAAGACCACAGTTCCTGACTGATGGAGGACCACGTCGATAGCCATGCCATCTGTGAGCTCGAAATGCCAGCTGCCAGCTGCATTTGAGGTCGTGATGGATGGGACGACTTTGCTTGTCACAGGTTTAGCACCGATGTTTCCCATTGTTGCCGAGTGCCTTATTACTACAGGACCAGGTGACACGTAGTTACTACCTGGGGATGCAAATACTGGGTACGTGAAATACTGGCCAATCTCACTACTATCGCCATAACTCACATATCCCCCATCCAAATAGTCCTGTCCTTGAGAGACAGCAATAAGAACGGTTAATAAGGTCAAAGCCATACAAACTTTGATCATAATATCACGAATCTGAATATAGATCGACAATAGTCTTAAATCTATCCGTCATATACGAGATTGGGCATGTTGTTAATAGATCTGTCTAGGTGTATTCCTCCTGGTGAGTTAAGCGAGTGCAGAAGACTCGGATATGATTGGATGGGCATGCAATCGAGTCTCACATTATATTACAGATAAACACGACCTTCTCCAGATCCTTTACTGGCTTGTGGCTGGCTGAGCCTAATTTAAAGGAATATCTGGCTTGTTCTGTTGCATTAGTGGCCTGTACCATATTTGTGCTATTGGCAATCGGGAATGTATACAGGACGGAGGAATTCTTCATTGGTGAGGATATGTTTGTTTCATTATCGAAAGAGACTGCATAGGAAGTCACATTACTTGATTTCGCAGTCGCATTGTTTGGAGTAGCATTAATATTTTCCAGGGCAGGCGCTGAGGGCAATAAAATTATCATAACGATTGCCAAACCCAGGATTACTTGGAGGAATCTGAATTTCTTGAGCATATGAAATCGCCCCTCTATGCTTGTACCTCTCGGGGCGAAAAGGATTTCGATGGTTGAGCGATATCTCAACGCCTTTAGGATGGCTAGGCAAAGCTATGTTCTGGGTGTCTGGTTAAGCCTATATTATCCAAAAAAAGGTTCTGTGACAGATTATAGCCTCATTAGTCAGATGCAAATACAGCATAGCATACTGAATTCAATCGATTTGTTGCGCAGGATTTCTTATTTTCACGTAATACACATTCTAAGTTAGTAGTTAAAAGATGGGGAATAAGGAGGGGGAGGGCAAAAGCCTAGTGATGTAGGAGGAGATGTATCAGAAATGTGATCGGACGACTTTTGCACTGATTCTCTAATACGTCAATCAACGTATTTAAGAATGTGGTACCAGACGATTGCGCAATTCTCCAAGATTCTGAAATCCTGCTTTACATGCCGGAACCGACACGTTACCAGTATCTGACCAGAAATGTCAATAGTCTACTCGACGAAGGGCCGAGAGCTACGACGAAGCTTATTTCGAAAGCTTATCTAAAAGCGCAGAATAGCCAGACAACCCTGGAGGCCTATACTGATTTTGTAGGACTTGTAGAGATATCTGGAGACTTACAGAGACTTGTTAAGACTAATAGAAACAAGATGGAAAGTTGAAGTGGTAGAGTTCGCCCAGATGTGAGCGGCTGTGGATGAGAAGGTTCAAAGGCATTTGCCAGCCTTAAAGAAATAGGCAAGAAATCTCAGTGCTAAAGCTGGCCGAGATGGCAAGAAACACCCCAGCGAGGCCTTAAGCTTCCGATGATACTTCAGAGCAGAGGCTAGGGTGTCGGATAAACTATTCGATGGATATATCTTTCTGAACAGTAATAAGGAGAAATTATGGTTGACGATATCGTCAGGCGCAACCAGACGGATGAGGCGATGCGAGATGCGAACCAGCTTAACATCGAGATCGTCTCCCAGGCAGGCGAAGGGATCATCGTTTACGATCGGGACCTGCGATATGTAGCCTGGAACCGGTTCATGGAGCGTATGACAGGGGCCCTAGCTGAAGATGTCATTGGCCGGAATGCGATGGACCTCTTTCCACATTTACATGAAAGAGGTGTGGACAAGCTTCTCGAGCGTGCATTGAACGGAGAGACTGTCACTTCGCCTGACATCCAATTCTACAGCACTTTCACAAATCAGCAAGGCTGGGTAGTAGGAACTTATGCGCCACATAAGAACGCTCGCGGCGAAATTGTGGGAGTCATCGCTACACTGCAAGATATAACCGAACGCAAGCGAGCAGAGGAATCTCTAAAGATCTCGGAATCGAAGTATCCTCTGTTGCATGACACCATTATGGACGCATTCGCAAGTGTGGATATGGATGGCAGGATCACTGAATTCAACGAATCTTATCGTAGAATGCTTGGCTATGAGCCAGATGAACTCTACGCTCTCACCTACAAAGATTTGACCCCGATGAAATGGCATACATTCGAGGACAAGATCGTCAATGAGGACGTATTGACTAGGGGGTATTCAGACATTTACGAGAAAGAATACCGCAAGAAGGATGGAACGGTATTCCCAGTGGAGCTTAGGACGTTCCTGCTGAGAGACGAGGCTGGAGATCCCACTGGCATGTGGGCAATAGTTCGCGATATCACAGCACGCAAGCGGGCCGAGGAGGCGCTGCGAGAATCCAAGGATTATTTGGACAAAATAATCAATTCAATTGGCGATCCGATATTCGTTAAGGACAGGCAGAACCGATTTATTCTGGCAAACGATGCTTTATGTGCACTGATGGGTGATACTCGCGAAGAAATCATTGGGAAGATGGATTATGATTTCTTCCCAAAGGAGCAAGTTGACGTCTTCTTGAAGAGAGACGAACTCGTTTTTGAGACGGGGAAAGAGGATGTAAATGAAGAAACAATTACAGATTCTAAGGGAGTCATTCGCACCATAGTAACCAAGAAAACCTTGTTCACGGATGCCTCTGGTAACAAATCAATTGTTGGAATCATCAGGGATATCACCGACCGTAAGCATGCAGAAGATGCATTGCGGGATTCAGAGAATAAGCTCGCTGCAATAATTGAGTTTCTTCCGGATGCAACCTTCGTCATCGATCAGGACGGAAAAGTTGTCGCCTGGAACAAGGCAATGGAAGAGATGACCGGAGTAAGCAAGGACGATATGATCGGGCAGGGAGACCATGCCTACACAGTTCCCTTCTACGGTGAACGACGGAAGCAGTTACTGGATCTCCTGGACATGGATGACGAGGAGATCGCTTCCAAGTATTATTATGTGAAAAGAAAGGGTGATACGCTATGTGCTGAAACATTCGCACCTGCGTTGCATGGCGACAAAGGGGTATATGTTTGGGCGACGGCAGGGCCAATCTTCGATGTTCACGGAAATCGCGCTGGTTCCATAGAGTCCATTCGAGACATAACTGAACGCATGCAGGCGGAAGAGGAGCTTAAGAAGGTCCAGTCAAGCTTAAGGGTCGCAATGGATCTGGTAAAGCTCGTGCAATGGGAATACGATGTCGAAACAGATATGTTTTCTTTCGACGACCAGTTCTACTCGCTATATGGCACAACCGCCGAACGGGAAGGCGGGCTGATAATGTCATCTCAGGAATATGCCCGAAGATTTATTCCTCCAGAGGAAGCTTCGATTGTGGCCGAAGAGACCAGCAAGGCATTGGCAACCACAGACCCGAATTTTACAAGCCAAGTGGAGCACCGGATTATTCGCGCGGACGGAACAGAGGGGGTAATAGCCGTTCGTTTTGGGATCATCAAGGATAGCAAAGGCCGTACCATTAAGACCTATGGTGCAAACCAGGACATAACCGAGCGCAAGAAGGTAGAGGAGGAGTTGCGCCAGAATCGAGACCGTCTGGAGGAACGTGTCAGAGAACGGACATCGGAGATGGAGAGGTTCATATACACCGTCTCTCACGACCTTAGGTCCCCCCTGGTGACGGTGAGCGGCTTTCTAGGCCAGTTGAAAGAAGACTTGGAGGAAGGGGACAGCCAGCGTGCAGTTACCGACCTCATCACAATAAGCGAAGCCATAACCAAGATGGATTGTCTGCTGCTCGATACCCTGGAACTGAGCCGGATCGGCCGGGTAGCTAACCCGCCAGAGGAAGCATCCTTCGGTCAGATCGTTCAGGAGGCTTTGAGGCAGACGGAGGAGAGGATAAAGTCACTAGATGTGGCTATTTATGTTGCAGGGGATATGCCGAAGGTCCGCGTTGACGTGCCCAGGATTGAAGAAGTGCTGGTCAACCTGCTAGAGAACAGCGTGAAGTACATGGGAGATCAGGCATCTCCGGAGATAGATATTGGCTCCAGAAAGGACGGTGGGGAGACTGTATTCTTTGTCAAGGACAATGGGATTGGTATCGACCCTGGGGAGCATGAGAAAGTATTCGGCCTATTCTACAAAGTGAACAAAAAGAGTGAGGGAACAGGCGTAGGCCTGGCTATCGTCAAGCGCATCATCGAAGTTCTTGGTGGGCGGATCTGGATAGAGTCTGAGCTCGAGAAGGGATGCACAGTATGCTTCACGTTGCCTCTTGCGAATGTTTGATGAAGGTCTTCATAGCCGGTCTTACTAGTAATGGA
>Ga0182021_10010646_pt1 | contig 10905 bp, 10 predicted proteins | sample 612E3MmetaG_FD_120493 | JGI IMG/M metagenome (GOLD analysis project Ga0182021, IMG submission 120493) | Permafrost microbial communities from Stordalen Mire, Sweden - 612E3M metaG (Illumina Assembly) | ecosystem: Environmental > Terrestrial > Soil > Wetlands > Permafrost | place: Sweden...
CCTGCGGGTAGGACAGTGCTATCCTAATTATTACGTTGCGAGATTGGCGAGCAAATTTGTTAAAGTAGTGCTCTCCGGAGCAGGGGGTGATGAGCTTTTTGGAGGATATCCCTGGCGTTATTACCGGGGCATTAGCAGCAAAGGTAAAAACGATTATTATCAAAATTATTACAATTTTTGGCAAAGATTGGTGGCAGACGAAGAGAAGGTCAAATTATTTAATCCCGATACATACCGTCAAATTAAAGATCACTCCACATTCGACGTGTTCCGGGAAATAATACAAAGAGCAAATCTTCCACTCGATAAACATGCAGATTATGTCAACGCTTCGCTCTATTTTGAAATAAAGACCTTTTTACACGGCTTGTTGGTCGTGGAAGACAAGATAAGCATGGCTCATTCTTTGGAAACACGAGTGCCATTTTTGGATAATGACCTGGTCGATTTCGCCTGTCGTCTACCACCCGAGTATAAAATTCGAAACCTCAATCAGGTTGCAAGAACTATTGATGAAAACGAGCCCGGAAAACGGGTGCTTTACGATCGCCAGAGCCAGGACGGGAAAATGATTTTGCGCGAGGCGATGAAGCGAGTCATCCCTGCGGATGTCACCGAACGTGTCAAGCAGGGTTTCAGCGCCCCAGATGCCAGCTGGTTCCGCGGCGAGAGTATTAATTATGTGAACACGCTTTTAAGGAATCCCAAAGCTCAAATTTATAATTATCTTGAGGCCGGTTTTGTTAATAAATATCTCGACCAGCATAGCACGGGCCAAAAAAATCATCGTCTGTTCATTTGGTCGCTGCTCAGTTTTGAGTTATGGCTGATAAAGTATCTTGCCTGATCAGTAATAAAAGGAAAATAACTATGGAATTGGACGATATTCGCAAACATTGGGAAAAAGAAGGTGAAAAACTGAATCTCTCGGAAAGGGTAACCATCACTAGCCGAGATCCATTCTTGGGGAAACTCGAGGAAGAATTTATACTCCAATATCTAAAGCACGATCAAGACGTGTTAGAAATTGGCTGTGGCGATGCGGCACACGCAGTTAAATATGCGAAGCAAGTTAATTTTCTTTGGGGGCTAGATATTGCTCAGAGTCTGATCAGCCTAGCTCAACAAAGAGTTGTATTGGCGGGGTTGTCCAACATCAAATTTCAAGTCGGCTCAGTCTTAGAAATCAATTCCATCATTCGCCGACCGATCGACTGTGCTATCTCCCAACGTTGCCTGATAAACCTCCCTGACTGGCGCTATCAACAACAAGCCATTGTTGAAATTTGGAAATTGCTGAAGCCCAAAGGCTTATTCCTGATGACAGAAGGTTTTCAAGATGAATTGGTGAATTTGAATTCCCTGCGCCAAAAAGCAGGGCTTGATTCAATTAAGACAGTAAATTACAACCGCAATCTAGTACATGATGAGTTCGATGCATTTATTCAACATTACTTTATTGTTGAAGCGGTGCATCATTACGGCCTTTATCTGTTTTTGTCACGTGTATATCATCCATTGGTTGTTTCCCCCGAACAACCTAAGCATGATGCGCGATTGAATGAGATAGCAAGTCTTTTGTGTAAAATGGTGGACGCTCCGGAGTTGAAGAAGTTTAGTTATAACCTCTTTTATGTACTCAGAAAAAGGGATGAGGATGATATGCTGAAATGAGCGACATAAAACGATATCAATTAAAAGATTTTATATGCGAGAACTATTACCGGCCCCTTCACTTTGCCAAAGTATGCTTGAACAAACCGAAATAACCTTGTAGCCAGATTATGAGATAACCGGATGACCATTAGTTCTGAACCTTTATCAGAATATGATATTGTATTAACTCTCGACATTGATTGGGCTCCTGATTTTGTTATTGACTTTGTAGCGGAACAGTTACTACGAAAACAGGTTAAAGCTACATGGTTTGTTACCCATCTCAGTCCAGCGGTTGAGAGACTCCAGCAGCACTCTCATTTGTTCGAGCTAGGCATTCATCCAAACTTTCTGCCTGCTTCGACACATGGCCGCACACCGGAGGATGTTTTGCGGCATTGTATGACACTGGTACCTGATGCCACGAGTATGCGTACACATGGACTTTTCCAGTCCACGCCATTGTTAGAGCAAATTATGTCTAAAACACCTATTGAAGCCGATTTCTCTCTCTTCTTACCACATGTTCCTCATCTTTTTCCATTTGAGTATCGAATGAATGGAAAAATTCTTTGGCGGGTCCCTTATTTTTGGGAGGATGACTTTGAAATCGAGCGGTTGAGACCGAGCTGGCGACTCTCACCTTTGTTTACTCGCGATAACGGGCTTAAGGTTTTAAATTTTCACCCTATTCATATCTATCTCAACACAGAAAAGAAGGGCGCATATCAGATACTTAAGCAACTCGTACCCAAACTAGACGACGCAACTTTCTCCCAAATAGATCCTTTAATCAATCATGAAGAAGGCACACAAACACTTTTCAAGGAAGCGGTCGAATACTTAGCGGATAAACAGCAGTCATTGCTTGCTCGAGATATTGTTAACTCATTATCAGGGTTAGGTATGGAGGATGCACTTTGAAATTCGCCGGTTTTGGACGTAGGCAAAGCTTTATGATGCAGTTCGGGGGTGCGTTGCCCAGAGGCATCAGTCAGTATTTATTAATAGTCGCTTGTCTGGCAGCACATGTTAATGTCAAGTCGTATTTTCAATCAGGTGATGGGATGTTTACATTCTTCATGAAACTGGTAGAGCATTTAGCAACTGCCGGCAGTTGTTGATTATTTATGTTATCTATTCGATTTGACATGAAGAAGACAGTTAATCGGAGATAAGCGGTGACTTATACCATTGCTGTTATCGGAACAGGTTATATGGCCCATAAACAATGCAGTATGATCGCGGCGCATCCGTCTGCAAGTTTGCACACTATTTGCTCGACTGACAAGAGCCGGTCAATTGCTCGAGAAATGGCGGAGAAATATGGATTTCGCAAGATGACGACGGATTATGGTTTGGTTCTATCAGATCCGGAGATCCAAATTATTTTCATTTGTAGTCCGGACCAGACACACCCAGATTATGTGATCGCGGCTTTGCAAGCGGGAAAACATGTTTTCTGTGAGAAACCATTAGCGCGAACAAAAGCAGAATTTGAGAATATTCAATCCTTCTTAAAAAGTGATCTGGTTCTTCAGGTTGGTATGAACTGTCGTTTTCGTGAACAGTATGCTATTCCCCAGGCAAAGGCGTTTTCCAATGAACTTGGCGGATTAAGGTTTATCCGGAGCACTTATTTGTACAATATGGTTCAAGTCGTTCACGCAGGTGAGAAGAAGTGGTCACTTGAGTTTCCACAAGATGTTTATCCATTTTTACACGGCGGTGGAATTCATTGCCTGGATTTGATGCGATGGATTGGTGGTGATATCAAATCTGTTTTCGCGCGCGCTTCTGGTTTTGAATTGGAGGCTGAATACGCGATGGACACTTTTTCCATTTCTCTGGAGTTTGTAGGTGGCGCGTTAGGAGAGCTATTGGTATCTTCCAGCGCTTTTCGCCCCAACGACTTTGACCTTGAATTGTGGTTTAGCCATGGCAGTATCATAGGTAGAAAAATCTTCAATCGTATTGGCGATGGTGTAGCCTCGCAGGAAAGTGAAATCATTGTCAATCAAAAGAAATTAGATCTTATACTGCAATATGAAGATATGGTGCGGGCTATTGCAACGCGTGGAGCACCTTTAAACTCGTTTGAGGAGGCTTATGCAAATTTTGATGTTACTAATGCAATAGTGCAATCCATTCGAGATAGACGAGAAATTTATCTCGCCCCACAGCATCGGAGGTAATTGAGGATGGCCACAAGGACGTATGGTGCGCAAGAAATTGAAAAATTGAGGCAATGGCTGGACACGAACCAGGACAGTGCGTCAGAAAAAATGGTCGGGGAACTGGAAGAAGTAATTGCCGTTGATTACCCATCCAAACGCGTTGTTGCTACAAACTCATGCATGGGGGCGCTACATATTGCCCTACAAACAATAGATGTTGGTCCGGGTGATGAAGTTATCGTCGACCCAATAGTTGTTTTTGCAGGGATGGCTGTTATGTACAACAATGCGGTGCCCGTATTTGCAGATGTTGATCAGGACACATTCAACATGAATCCGCGATCACTTGTTCAAAGAATCACACCCCGCACGAAGGCAATCATCTGCACCCACCACTTCGGGAATATTTGCGAGATGGAAAAAATCTTAGAAATTGCCCGAGAGAACAATTTGCCAATTATTGAGGATTGCGCCCATACGCTTTTTGCCAAGCGAAATGATCGATATGCCGGTCTCTGGGGTGATTTCAGTGCATTCAGCTTTAACCATCGTAAACAACTCAGTACAGGCCAAGGCGGTTTCTTGTTGGTAAATTCCGAGGAATATGCTGAGAAATCCAAGGATAAGAGTTTTGGTCGAATCCCTTCACGACTGACTTGGAATTATGCCATGCCAGGTATCGTTGCGGCTCTCGCCTTGGCGCAATGGGAACAGTCAAAACAATATGTTCAGAAAGACCATGACTTGGCAGAGCTTTATTCTGAAGCGGTCGCTGGATGCGATTGGCTAATCCCACAGGTAATTCCTCAAGGAAATTGGTGCGCAAATCATATTTGGGCTGCCATCTATAAGGGTGATGAAGTTGGGATTGACTATAGTTTTTTCATGAAATCATTGCGTGAGAATGGTGGCGATTTCTTTTTACCGGCGTTTATGCCTTATGGTGCATTTGGACTACAGCCCAGTCCGGTGTATCGCTACCCGATCTTTAATGAGCCGCGGGCATATGCCAGGCAGTGTCCCATCAAGTGCCCGCATTATGAAGGGCAGGTGAATTATTCCGAAGGGGCGTGCCCGAGCGCCGAATACCTAGTGCCTCGTCTCTTCAACACAGTGATAAGCCCAATAAGGAACGAGAAGGTCGAACAATATGCGAAAGCCCTTCATAGAACCGTTCAACAATTTTTATAACGTCCGAGAATGAAATGAAAACGAATTGCCCATTTACATTAACCGAATATCGTAGTCTGATACGATTAGCAAGGTCTCGCTTTCAGATCGTGGATTATCACGATTATTCCCGTCATGACTCCTTCATCATCTGGCGGCACGATGTAGAGTACAGTTTAGCTGAAATGAGTATACTTGCCGCGATTGATGCCGAGGAAGGCATGCAGGCAACTTTCTTTCTCCAATTGCATAGTGAGACCTATAACTTCTGGTCCAGGGAAGTTGTGGACCAAGTTATGGAATGGCTGCGTGCAGGCCATCGGCTTGGTCTTCACTTTGATGCCAATTACTATGGCATAAAAGACTCGCAAGATCTGGAAGATCTAATCCAAAAAGAGCAAAGGATACTCGAGGAGATTTACGAGACCCGTATAACTGCATTTGCATACCATTCTCCAACCCCGGCTATTTTGGGTTGTCAGGATAATTATGCGGGCCTAGTGAATACTTATAATACTGATTTTTTTGGGGGAAAAATAATTTATGTCTCTGATTCCAATGGGCGATGGCGAGACCGCACAATACGTGATGTGTTGGAAGATCCAATGACTACCAGGGCCCAAATTAATACACATGACACTTGGTGGACGGATGAGCGTATTCCTCAAATCCAAAAACTTGAAAACGCGTGGCGCAGGCAGGCAGAACACTATATCCAGGATTATCGAAAAAACGCTCACATCGTGGTTGACGAGGTTCTTTAATGCTATTACCGGATAGTCTGAAACAATTTATCGAGACACGTTGGTTGGACCGTGGCCACAATCCATATAAACTGTTGACTCGGTGTCCCTTATGCAATAGTTCGGACCTCCGCCAGTTGTTTGCCAAATGGGATTATGACCATTTGGAGTGTCAGGGATGTGATCTTGTATTTATAGCTCAAGAACCTTTGCAAGAATTTTTGGATGATCTTTATGAGAACTTCGAGTATTTTTCAGCCAAGATACGTCTGATAGAAAAGCCGCGCCTCGAACGAGGCGAAGATTTCAATTTCACAATGAATGTTGACAAGTGGTATAAGTCCATTGTAGACCAGGTACTGCGCTGGCAACAAAAAGGCATATGGTTGGATGTGGGAGGGGGAACCGGACGTTTCCTGCGCTTTATCAAGAGTTACGCGCCGAAGTTTGAAACGCGCTTATGTGAGTCAAATACACTTGCCGGTCAATTAGCTGAACGATACTGCGCTACGACGACGATTTCGTGGGAAGAATTGGAAAGTCTTGACGGGGCTTTTCAGGTTATCTCATGTATTGCTGTTTTCGAGCATATATCGGATTCGGTTGAATTCATGCAACGCCTTGGAAGGCTCCTGACACCGGGAGGTGTTTTATATATGACGATGCCTCGTCTGGGACGACTCGCGCGGCATGTCAGTCGTTCCACGTTGTATGACATTGCTCCGCCTATGCATCTACGATTCTTCTCGGATAAGTCTTTGCGATATCTTGAAAGTCGTTTGAACGGCACGCTCCGTTTGTGCAAGCTGCACCAGACCCATGGAAAGACTTTTCAGTTAGGGCATTTCTTCAGACCCGAATGGTACCAGTTCGTAGACGTGGTTCCCGAGGCTGAAGGAGAAATTCCTTCCAAGATCGTAATGGCTTCCCCCTCCACGCTTTGGGAGCGAGGCATTTTTCGACTTCTTGCTCTAATAGACTGGTTGGTTGCCCCCCTGACGCGAGCGCTTGATGGACAACGGGTGCTCCATGCGATCTGGCAAAAACCAGTATGAGATAAAAGGCGATGATATTATGTAAACGCCCGGTTAATCAATCTTGGAATCAGTTGATAATAATATGAGAATCCTTGCTTTTGGAGATGATATTGGAGTACCACAATTATTCCGACATATGCCTGCGGATAGTGTAGTCGGCATTGTTTGCGCGTCTATCAGACCTTACCAACAAAAAGTACTCAGGATGTTGGCGAAGTCTCAAGGCGTGCCTTTGTTAATACAACCACGCGCAACAGAAAATGAATATTCACAGTTTTTAGAGGATGTCCGAAACCTCAAACCAGATATTATTTTTGTTAATTCTTACTCCATGCTCCTAAGAAATGAAATTCTCTCAATTCCTCCTCTGGGAGGCGTGAATATTCACGGTGCTCTCTTGCCGCAATACCGCGGTGCCAACCCAATCCAATGGGTAATCATCAACGGTGAATTCGAGACCGGCGTGACCATGCATTATATGGACGCTCATTTTGACACCGGCGATATTCTAGCGCAACGACGCGTCCCTATATTAATCGGCGACACCTGGGTTGATCTACAACACCGCATTACTGAGGCGGCAGAGCAAATACTTTCCGAAGAACTTCCAAAGATTCTTAACAACACCATCGTGAGAAAACCGCAAGATGAATCTTGCGCGCATCATTACCATCGCAGGAAACCCGAAGATGGTCTTTTTACATGGGACGCTAACCTGATCAATATATACAATTTAATTCGAGCACTTGTAAAACCCCATCCCGGCGCCTTTTATTTTACCGGCGGCGGCGACAGAATTGTGCTGGATGAATATGTATCGCTCCCCAAATTGGCAATTATGAAATATGGCACGGAGGGGGGCAAAACTTTAAAAACTATAAATATAAAGTTACAGCCAGTCACAGATGATTATTTAGAGAAGCAAAAAGAATATGAATATGGTTACTCTAACGAGCTTTGCATTGAAAATCAGGCTAATCAAGCTGCCTTAAACCAACCACTCAAGGTGTGGTTTGAATCTATTCTACAGCGCAATGACATATTAATCTTTGAGATCCATCTGCGCACATCAGGAAAATATATCGGTTCCTGCCAGCTGCATAACATCAGCTTGAACCAGCATACTGCTGAATTGCAAATTCATACAGGCCACATAGCCGAGCATGGTCACGAATATAGTCCCCAAATAATAAGCCTTTTATTGGATTTCGCCTTCAAAGACCTTAACTTGAACCGCGTATATCTTCACGTTTTCAGCAACAATGCCGCTGCCATTCGGGTATATGAAAAAGCGGGCTTTGTGCGCGAAGGGATTTTACGTCAGGCAGCCCACATCGATGGAAAGTATCTCGACGTAATGGTAATGGGAATCCTCAGGCAGGAATTATGACAAAGCCTAAAGTTGCAGCCATCCACCAACCCACCTTTTTTCCCTGGCTGGGCTACTATGATAAAATCGCCCGCTCAGACGTGTTCATCCTGCTGGATAATGTGCAATTCCCAAAGACCGGCGGTACATGGATCAATCGCGTTCGTATCCTCATCAACGGTCAACCGGCATGGATCACGGTGCCAATCGTGCGCTCTTATCACGGCGTCAGGTGCATTGCCGATATGGAAATAAATAACAACCTGCCATGGCGGGAAAAGTTAATTATGACTTTTAAGACAAATTATGCTCGGGCCCCGTATTTCGATTCTATTTTTCCGATTCTCAAAGAATTGGTGGAACACCCGGTTTATTTGCTTTGCGAATATAACATAAACGCCATCAAAGCCGTCATGGCTCTCCTTGGTCTTGACCAAGATAAGCTGGTTCTGGGCTCGAGCTTGCAGGCGAAGGGCCACGCAACCGATCTGCTGATCGAGCTGGTGCGGGAAGTCGGTGGCTCGGTTTATCTGTGCGGCGGCGGATCTGATGGATACCTGCAAGAAGAGAAATTTTCGGAAGCCGGTCTCGAATTGATCTATCAGAATTTTGTGCAACCGGTTTATCTGCAGAACGCAACTCACGAGTTTGCAGCAGGGCTCTCCATTATAGACGTCCTTATGAATTTAGGTGTTGACCAGACTCGTCAATTGCTTATTGGGCAGGCTCAGAAATAGGAGCATGGTATGTCTGACCTTCCAATGATAGAAGTAAAAAACCTGAACAAGACCTATATCATTCACGACGTGTTGAATGACAGGGCGAAAGATTTCCTGGGCGTTAAAAAAAGCGGGGTTCCATTCCAGGCGTTAAAGGATGTTTCATTTCAATTGCAGCAAGGCGAGGTGCTCGGTGTGATCGGTCCGAACGGGGCCGGAAAGAGTACCCTATTGCGCGTGATCGGAGGCATGCTCACTCCCACCAGTGGAGAAGTGATCGTGCGCGGCAAGGTGCATGCCTTGTTCGAGCTTTCCAGCGGTTTCGGTCCGCATTTAAGCGGGCGGGATAACGTCTTTCAGAAAGCGTCCATGCTCGGTTTATCAAACGCCGAGACGCGCGCCCGGTTTGATGAAATTGTGGCTTTCGCGGAATTGGAAGATTTTATCGACCAGCCCTTACGCACTTACTCCATGGGCATGCAAGCCCGGCTTGCCTTTGCAGTGGCCACCTCAACCGACGCAGATATTTTCCTGATCGATGAGATCCTCTCGGTGGGCGACGAGTATTTTCAGGGCCAGTGCCGCAACCGCATTCGTGAAATGATCACACAGGGAAAATCGGCCATTTTGGTAACTCATGCTCTAGAGGCCTATTTACGCATGTGTAACCGCGGTATTTATCTCGAACACGGACAGGTGGTCGCCATGGGTGACCCCCTGGTAACCGGCGAAAGTTATATTTCAACATTTCCCAATTACAATGTAGCGCGTCCAGCCGGGATAAAAATAACCCGCTTTGAGGCAATAAGGGAGGCGGATGAACTCCAACTGCGTGTTCATTATCATACCGACCGCCCCATTCCTGATCTGGAAGTGGCCTTTGCCGTCGAAAAAATCGACCCACACAGTGGATGGGAGACCTGCCTGCTACAAAATACCACGAGCGCCGGGTTGAAAATGGAAAATATCGGTGCGTATGAAAATGGTTCGGTCAGCATGCGGCTTCCGCCGAAGCTGCTAACCGGCAAGGGCCGCTACTATATCAGTGCAACTCTTCGTCCGACAACAAACAAGCTAAAAAGCCCGGCAGGGTATTATGACGCAATCAGCTGGACGGTGAAAAATTTCGAGAGTTATTTTGAAATCGAAAACGGCGGCGAGGCGATCTTCACCATCCCTGCGCACTGGGAACATGATGGTCGAGGTGATAATTCCCAGCCATCCATTCGGAAGATCGCTGCGCAGGAAAAATTATGATGCAGACTTATAATACCAAGCCCGCGCTGGTGATAACTAACCTCTCCAAGGCATTTAATCGCAGCCGGACACAAAACCTGCCCAGCATTATTTGGGATGGCCTGGGAAGACGTGTTAATAGACCCACGACTTCCGATGGGAATATCTTCTGGGCCATCCGGGATGTCTCATTTTCGGTACCATTTGGCCAGATATTAGGGATCGTGGGCGAAAACGGCGCAGGGAAGACCACGCTCCTGCGTCTGATGGGCGGTCTATCTCAACCAACCAGCGGCGAAGTGCGAGCACAGGGCCGCGTCTCAGCCATGCTTGGGTTGATCACTGTGCTGAACCCAGACCAAACCGGGCGAAATAATATCGAGGCCTCCGGCGTATATTACGGTCACAGCTGGAGCCGGATCAAAGAAAAACTGCCCGGTATTGTAGATTTTGCCGACCTGGGAGAATTTATCGATCATCCGATCCGTACATACTCCTCAGGCATGCAGGCCCGGCTGTCTTTTTCAATTGTGACCGGTTTTGGCTTCGATGATACACTCCTGATCGATGAGGCGCTCGGAGCCGGCGACGCACGTTTTGCCGCCAGGGCCGCGGCGCGCATACGCGAGATCATCGAGCAAGGCCGGACGGTGGTGGTGGTTTCACATAGCATGGGGACGGTCCGTGCATTGTGCCAGCGTGTGATCTGGTTGGAGCACGGCATGATCCGCATGGATGGCGATCCCGAACCGGTGACCGATGCGTACAGGCAAACCACATCGCAAAAAACCGAACAGA
>Ga0182021_10010648_pt1 | contig 10904 bp, 26 predicted proteins | sample 612E3MmetaG_FD_120493 | JGI IMG/M metagenome (GOLD analysis project Ga0182021, IMG submission 120493) | Permafrost microbial communities from Stordalen Mire, Sweden - 612E3M metaG (Illumina Assembly) | ecosystem: Environmental > Terrestrial > Soil > Wetlands > Permafrost | place: Sweden...
GCCCAGTGAATCCCACGCCGACGCCCGACGCAAGCCCGCACTACTCATGCGTGACCGTCTGTGAGAAAGGCGACGCTATGGGGTGCAGATGGGCGGCAAGCACTCCCGACGGCACTCCATGCGTCGACGTTTGCACCAACGCGATGGCGTTCGGCATCGGCTGGGACCTGGCCTGCAGGAGCACGGCGCCGACGTGTGCCGCGGTCGACAAGTGCCCATGACGTTCATCATCCGCGCGAACGCCATCTGCGCCCACCGGCTTAGCGTGTACAGCCGCTTGACCGGCAAACCCATAATCCCGCCGACACTGGACGAGCTGGAGCCCATCGAGCGGGAGTTGTGGGAGCTGGTGTTCGATCTGGACGCAAACACGAAATGGTTGGAGCAAAGGACATGACCGAAGCCGAAATGCGCGCCCGAATCACCCAGCTCGAAGCTGACCTGACGCTGTGGCAGGACGCCTATCGGCGCTTGGCCGAGGGCATGGCGAAGCCGCTAGAGCAGCCCTGGCCCTATGTCCCGCCGCCGGCCAAGATGCCATCCTTACCGCCGCATTTCGTGGCCTACGCTTGCGCCTTTCCCAATAGCGACACCGGGCATACGTTCTCCTACGCCCCTGTCTCTGTGGATGGGAAAATCGCCTACACGCCAGTCATCGTGACCAGCACGCCGCCGAAGGGCAATGAGCCGTGACCTACGCTCTCATCGCTGCTGCTGCATTCATCCTCGGCATCGTGGCCGGGCGTCTGTCGGCGGGAGGCTGGCCGTGATCAAGATCGCACTCGCCGCCATCGTCCTCGGCTTCAAACTGGCTGTGCTCTTCGCCCGTCGGTGCTACTGGCAGGTCCGCGTTTGGTTCGCGGTGCGGGAATTAGAGAGGAACATTCGACGATGACCAAGACCGCGCACGCCCTGCAACTCATCGCCGATGGCCACAAGACTCCATACGTCGCCAGCCATGCGGGCGTCACGCACGGGACCGTCTACGACCTGCGCTTCCGACTCAATCACCCTGGCTACCGGCGCAAGTCGAAAGCTTCGGGTCCGGTTGTCTCTCGGCAATCCCGCGCCGACCAGGCCTGCGAGCTGGCCGAGCACATGCCGGTCGCTGAGGTCGCGGAGAAAATGGGACTCACCGAACGCACCGTGCGCCAGTACGTCACGCCAGCAAGAGAGCGCGAGATGGCGGCGAATCTCCCGCGCTGTGCCTGTGGCTTGCTGCTGCCCTGCAGTTGCGGCGGAATTCCACGGCGGGCGGAAGACTTCCTTGGCCGGCGCGGCGAGCAGGTCATAAATTCCATGGGCAGATAACATGCTGGCTCTCTGGATCGGCATAGTGGTTGTGGTCGGCTTCCTGGCCTGGTGGAGTTGGTAGTGACCCGTGAATTTCCCTGCTGGCAGAAACGCCGCCTGCCACCGGTGCACGTGCTGAAGACGCCGGCCGAAGCTGCGGCGGCGCAAGTACAAGCGCGGCTCGATAGACTGCGGGAGTTCGGATACGTAGAGCCTACATACGAGGAGCGCAAGCGGAACCAGTTCGTCAACGTGGACTTGCTGCTGCACTTGCCGAGGGAACGATGAACATTCTCACCCAGACCGCGCTGAACATCGCCCGCGGGTTGGTGGGCGTGCAAGAGGTTGGGGGAAACAACCGCGGTACGCAGGTCGAGGGGTGGCTTCGTCGAGTAGGACAACCTCCTGGTAAATCCTGGTGCGCGGCTCTGCAATGGTGCATCGCTGACGATTCGTTTCGCAAGAACTCCTTCCCGAATCCGATTCGCCCGTGCGCTTCTGTGGTGAAGCTGATTGCGTCGCTACCAGCCGCCTGCAAACTCGCGGGGCCAGCGCCTGGGGCTTGGTGTGCCCACGAAGACGTAGATGAAAACGGAAACCGCACAGGTCTCGGGCACATGGGGATGATCGACGCCCTCGACCCAGCGAACGAAGGGACCTATTCCATCGAAGGCAACACGAACTCCGAGGGATCGCGCACCGGCGGAGGCTGCTGGCGCCACACCCCGCGTGTGCGTCCCTTGGCATACTGGAATCTTGGCTTCTGGGACTGGTCAGCGGCGGTTCCGAGTTGCCTGCCGCCAATCATCGACCCGGACGCAATCCAGTAGGTTCAGGCATCCAAACAACGTGAGGTGAAACCATGTCCCTAGTAGCTCTCATCGTGTTTCTGATTGTCATTGGCGTCCTGCTCGAAGTGCTCAAGAACTTCATCCCGATGGACGGCACCATCCGCAAGATCATCATCGTGGTGGTCGTTCTCGCGGCGGTGTTTTTCACCCTGTCGGCCTTCGGCGTCTGGGACTACATAGGCGGGGTATCTGTGCCACGCCTGCACCGCTAGGCCCGTTTCAGCGTTTGCTGAAAGTGCCCCATCCGCTAGACAGCCGCGCCACGCTCGTGCTACCATGACCGATACGGCCAAAGTCCTCCCTTTATGGAGTTTCCATCATAGGCCGTCGCCATGCCAGGTAAGGCGATGAATCCTGGCACTTTTGAATGACTGATGTTGCAGCCATAGTTCTCGCTCTTTGCGGCCCGGGCGCTGTCCCGCTCGCCCCGCATTTCGCGCACGCCGCCCACAAGTACCACGTGCCGCCGGCAGTCCTGGTCAGCGTCGCGAGGATCGAAAGCCGTTGTGACCCGACAGCAGACGACGGTGACTCCGACTACGGGGTCATGCAGATTCGCGAAGGCGGCTCTGCGGCGCACGGTCGCACGAAGGCGCAGCTCCTGAACGCGCGCACGAATATCATGCTCGGCGCTCGCCATATCCGCTACTGGTGGACTCGCTGCGGGGACTTGCCGGCAAGCTTGGGGATCTATCGGGGCTCGCACAACTGCCACGACGGCCGACATAGCAAGCGGGCCAAGGACGTCATGCGGCTGGCAGAGCAGGCCGGGCACGAGCCGGAGTCGTAGTTTGCACCACGGCCGCCGCGATAGCTGCCATGCCCCGATCCGCAAGGCCCTGCGCGACTGCGGCCTACTGGTGCACGACATCGGCGACGTGGGGAAGAATCTGCCCGACCTGATGACCGCTCGCCACGGTGTCACATACCTGATGGAGTGCAAGGACCCCAAGACCGGCGAGGAAAGCGATGGACAGGAACAGGCGCGCCTCGCTTGGCTCGCGAAGGGCGGCGGCCCGTGGGTCGTGGTGCACACCGTGGCCGAAGCGCTGCGCGAAGTCGGCATCAATCCAGCGGCCACCACAATCGGCTGACCAACCGTCAAGAAATCCTTGACCGTTGCCGGCCAGGCCGCACGCTGCGGGCGCTACTTCACGAGCGTCGGCTTCCAGGGGCCAGGACTAGGCGCCCATGGTTGCGTCCAGGGTACGCCAGCTTTCACCTGGAATTCGCGCAAGTGGACGTCGCAGAAGTGCTGGTCTGGACCGACCTGGCGAGCGCACGCCGAGCAGAGATTCAGATCGCAGGTACGGCCATCGCCCATCGGGTAGTCGCAGAGGAAGTCTGCCACGTAGCCGCAGGCGCAGACCGGAAGCGGGAGAGCCTCGCCACATGACATGATCGGCCCGTGGTCTGGCGCCATGTCGTTTTCGCGTCCTTGCGCTTTCAGTACGCTATCGTCCCATCCTGCAGCCCGGAACAGTTGGCCCAGAGTACGTGGCCGGTGGTGAAGAATCTGGCAGGGCATCGAACCTCCTGGCACTCTCGTGCTCTCAGATCGCAGTGGGTGGGCACAAGTTTCACACCCTCTAACCAGCTACTCCGGAGCAAAACGAAACGGCTGTCAACACTTTCCTTTGCTAGTTCAAGTGGTGGATGAGAAAACCGCCGGGCGCACCTAGAAATCATTGGCGTTTCAGACGGCGCGAAGTCTTGCCAACATGCGCGAATTCTTCAAGGTCTACTTCACGGCCGCCAGCGGCAAGTCCAGGAAACGGCAAATAGTTAAAGGACTACTTGAGATATTGCCCACCGACCAAAGTGTCTGCTCTTGGCGAACAAGTGCCGACGTTTCGTAACAGGGAGCGCGCGCCAAGGTGGCTACTTCGAATCAAACTGGCGACTTGAGATGCACGCCCGTCATCGTTGCAGCCTTTCGATATCCTCAGCCGTCGGTGGCACGTCGAATGTCTCGCCGCAATCCGGACATCGAAAGCGGCCATCTTCTGCTGGCAGCATATTCTTGCCGTAACGGTGCAGGCACTTGCCCGGGCCGAAAGCGGCGTCGAAGTCGGCCTTGGTCCACTCGAAGATCGTTTTGTCTGGGTTCATGGTTTGGTCCCCTTCACGGCGCGCGCCCCGATTGCACACTTACACTGGTGGCCCCATCGAAAACCCCGAGAATCGCGCTGCACCATTTCGCAAGTACGCGTAACATTGGGCGCGCGCCACCTGGATGGTCACGATCTGTCTCGTCCCGTTCTCGCGATACTCAGCAGGAGCTCGGCGAATTCGGGCGGCGTGGCCTGTCGCTGGCGGTGGCTGAGTTGCTGGCAGATGCCCGTCTTGATCTTGCGTGCGCGCTCCTCTTTTGAGTGGCAGCCCATGTCGAGCTTTGCCGTGGCTGGTGATTTTCCCCAGCGCAGTGATGGGAGCACGACCCCATGGGCATAGAGCCACGTCGCCTTGCGCGCGCGATGCCCGTAATGTCCCTGCTCCACGCAGCACGTCCAGCCGCCCACGCAGTCCGCGGGGATCCAGCCGCCTGTTTTCGGAGGTGCAAGCAGGCCATGGACGCGCCACGCGTGCGACGCCTCCGGGTGTTCAAGCACTCCGCCCCACCGCCGCACGGCTGCGAGCGCAGAAGCGAAACAGCCTTCGTCGTCTCCGAGTTTGCGACGCACTTTCTCGGTGGGCGCTCCGCTCCAATACCGCCCCCAGCGTGCGCAGGGTGGGTGGGCGACCACGGGCCAGGGCCCGGAGTACTTGCGGGCGTCGCGCTTCTCGTCCCAGGGGTCACAGTCTTTCCGGCCCGAATAGACCCCGTTGTATAGCACGTAAAGAGCGGCGATCACAGCCCGCCCCCATTCGCCAGCCGATCCAGGTTGCACTGCCTGCAGTCGCACGGCGGGCGGGTAGCGTCTGCCGCGTCGAGGGCTACCTCGGCAATCTGGCGGCGCGCTTTTGGTGCCAGCATCCAGGCGTATTTCCCCTGCTGGGCGATGGCCTCGACGATGGCGGCGATTCTTTCCTCGCGGGTCATGGCTTCGCTTTCTTCCGGCAGTTGACGACCCAGCGCCGCGCCGAATGACCGGCGCTGATTCGGCTGCGGCCGACGACGCACTTGCAGGCGGTCTGCCAGTGGAAATGGCCGAGGAGCGTCGTGATGGGCGCGCTCTTGCAGAGAGGGCAAAGTAGTGGCTTGTTCACGGCTGCACGACCTCGCCGAATTCGTCCAAAATCGTGACGTGGCAGCGCTGGCTGGGCACCTTCACGACCTTCACCGCGCGCCCTCTGCGAACATCACGGTGGACGCGATCTTCGTAGATTTCGAAGGCAGGCTCATCGGGCGGTTTCGGCGCGGGGATGCTTGCAATCTGCCCCAGTGTGAGCACGCACGCGGGCGCCTCTGGGATATTGGCGTCAGGGACGTACCGCGGGGGAACGGGGATGCTTGCAATTGGTGCCGACCTCCCAGCCGGCGTGCCGGGGGTCGGTGACATATAGTCCCCTAGACCCGGTGGGCAGGATCGAGACTCGCCGGGCTGCCCCATGTTCGGCGAATCCGCGCGGGGGTTTATGCGGCCCGCGACCGCTCCGACACTAGATAAGGGTTCCTGGCCGCCCGCTCTAGTCGCTGAGCTATGGGAGCCCCTTCCGAGGCTCCCAGCGGGACTCAAACCCGCGACCGCACGGCCAGGAAACTCCACGACCGGCAAGCCAAGCTGCTTCGCCTCGCGGTCGACGTCGGCCACGGCCATGGTGATGGCCGCCTCCTGGGCCCGGCGGATGTTCGCGCCGGCGCGGTATCGCACGACCACGGCGCGGCATACCTGGGCGGCTTGCGCCACGCGGGCAATGTCGCTTTTTGCTATCTCAAGGCGCGGCATTGGCATGAATTTTGACACCATCGGCGTTTTGTGGCATCCTACCAGTATGGGCCAGGTCTCCACGCGCTACCGCCTCCGCTTCGTCGTGCTGGATGAAGACGCAGAGGCGTGCCTGGATATCACCTTGGCGCACGAAGGCCTCGCCACGCTCAGGGTAGGCAGCGGTGACACCATCCCCGTGCGGCTCACGGTGACCGACCGTCAGCGCGTCCGCCTTGCACATGGGGCAGATAGTAGAACTCACAGCCCGCCCACTTTCGCCGACCGCTCATCCCGGCACTGCCGGCACTCGCACGGATCGCGGGTGGAATCCGCGGCGTCGAGTGCCGCCTCGGCGATTCGCCGCACCACCTGATTCGCGATCGCCTCACTGATGACACGGGCCGATGACCAGCGATCGTTGTGGAGGGTGCGCACCAGCGCGCACGCGACGGCGTGGATGCGCGACTCGCGGGTCACCGCTGCACCTCGCCCGCGCGGTCCAGCTCGGCGCAGACATCGCGAGAATACTCAGCCAGATCTGAGTCAGCGTCGTCGATCACTCGGTCGATTGCCCGGATTCGCTCCAGCGCCTCGGCCGAGTCCAGTAGGGCTGGCAGGCGGGCCATTGCGGCGGATAGATACGCGGTACGAGTCTGCGCCGACGGGGCGGCGAGCCAGGCGGATTCGAGGCGGCGTAGGTCGGAGAGCGTGGCGAGCGTGAGGGGGGATGGCATTTGCCGAAGATGCGCTCGGCCCGTGCGAAATGCAAGAACTATTTTCGTTGCATTCTATCTTTTTCTATGCTATCCGTCGGTGTATGAGTGCAAAAGCCCGTCCGCAGAAACTCCATCGTGGCCGACCAGCGTTGCCGGCCGAGTCCCGTGCTAGCGAGCCCGTCACGGCATGGCTCACACCGGCCGAGTGTGACCTCGTGACCCGAGCTGCGTCCACGGTGCCAAGACGTAGCATTTCCCGCTGGTGTGCTGATATAGTAGTGAGCGCAGCGCGGAACGTGCTCGGCGCTCACGGCCTGGAATAGTCGCAACTCCTTGCGGACCTACGCAAAAATGCGCCACGTAATTACGCCATTTAACTTAATGCGCGAAACAATTTACGGCTTAACGCGGATGGAACGTGGCGCGAAACCAAGGCCTACAACTTGGCCCTTTCTTTGCTATAGAGTATAGGTAAGATGGCAACGCAGAAAACAGACACGGAGGCCCAGACCATGACGACCCACGAGCACACCCAGGATAGCGATTGCGCCGGACACATCGTAGACGGCGAGTGCCAGGTCTGCGGCGTCTGGCATAACAATGAGTGCCCGGAGTGCCACGGCCACGGATTCCACACGTCAGAGTGCCCAGACAACGACAACAACTCACACGACGGCGCGGTGGTATGCACGTGCGGCCCGGACTGCGGCAGCGACTCCACGGCGTGCGGCGACTGCCCGGCGTGCGCATGCGAGCCGGAGCCGAGCCACTGCGTGTTCGATGGCGAGGAGGTATAACATGACGACTTTCCACTCAGCCACCAAGAGCGCAACCATCGACCGCAGCACGCTGACCGTCACGACCAACGACGGCGCGACCACAACTCACACGACGCTGGCCGATGCCACGGCGCGAGCGCTGGCCCATGTGGCGACGCCCAAGCCGACGCCGCTGCGCCTGGCCCTACTGGACGCCATGGCCCGATCAACGACATGGAGGGACTGACGATGCCACGACCCACGACCCTGGAATGTCTGAGAGCAGCGGACGAGCACCTGACCCGCGCGCTGAACTGCCTGCGCGACGCCCGCGAGAACGAGCTGGCCGAGGCTCGCGCCGCTGGCAATCTGCCAGGCGCCAGCGGAGCCGACGCGCACGCCCGGCACCTGCTCTGCAATCGCGCGCTCATCGAGGCCGAGCGACTGGCGACCGCCGCGCGGGAGATTCTGTCGTGACCGCCCTGGCGCTCGCCCTTCTCCTCGCCGGCCCGCCCGCCTCTTGGTCTGACCCATTCGTGCCGCCGGTCGAGCGCTTTGCGTCGTACTGGCCGACGCACGCACAGGCCCCGAAGCCCGCGCCGCTCCCCGCTCGCAAACTCACGCGCGCCGATTTTGCCGACGCGCCCAAGCCGCGCGCACTGACCGCGGCCGATGCCCGCGCGCAGGCCGACGCGCTCCAGGCCGAGCTAGCGGCCGAGGCTGCGGCGTACCTGGTGCTGTCCAATCGACGTGACCGCGCGGTAGTTTTGAGTGCGCTTTTGTGCGACGCCCGGCAGCGCGCTGCCGATGCGGCTGCCAAGAATCGCTCTGGCACCCTTGATCGGCCCTTGGCGCTCGCCTACGTGAAAGCGGTCGAGGTGGTCGAGGCTACAGAGCTGCGCTTGGCCGTGCTGGACGTGCGGCCGCTGGTCTGCTCGTTGTGGCCTGTGGCCCGCATGGTGTCCTGCTTGGGTATCACCGCGCCGGCAGAGTGCGAGACGGACGCAGAGCTGGCGGCCATGGTTCGCGCGGCGGGAAAGCTGGGGGCGCCGTGACCGCCCCCCTTCCACCCTGGCAGATTCGCATGCTTCCACCCGAGGAATGCCCGTACTGCTGCCAGGACGCCGCGCCCGGGGACAGGCTCTGCCACGAACACAAGCGCATCGGGGACGACGATGCAAGACAACGGCACGTTGAATTTATGGAGGACGAATGACCGCCAAGACAGCCTTGGAGAACTGCCGGAAAGCCGCCGCGTACTTTCGCCAGTGTGCCAGTCGAGTGCAGCCGCATCAGCTCGGAGTCGCGCAGGCCATGGAGTACGCAGCCGCTGTGTCGTGGATGGCCGCGACATGGACCGAGCCCGGCACCGACGCGCAAATAGCCGTAGAAGTCCAGGCACTGGCCCGAAGGCAACTGGCGGCCATGCGAATCCCGGCGGAACACGTGCGACAACTGACGAAGGGGAAAGCGTCGTGACGTTCTGGGCATTGACGGGCGATATTTGCGGAGGTGGCGCGAGAATCTTCCTTGACATCGGCCGCACACAACGCATAGGATGCACACATGGGAAAGCCGAACGAACTGCTGGTAATGAAGTACGGCGCCGAAGGATTTTGGACTGTCGCGGCTACCGCTGACGTCCTAATGCGCCCGGCAGCGACGCTGTATTCATGGATTCGCCGCGGCAGATTGAAGCGCGTGAGGCGCACGGGTGGCAGCGTCTTTGTCCATTACGAATCTGCCGCGCAACTTGCCAAGGCGGGGTTCCCGGCGCGCAAGCGGCTAGCCGGAGGCGCCAAGTGAAGCCCGCCGCGACTGCGACGAACAAGGAGACATGACCATGAAGCCGTTACCCGAAGAGGTTGCAACCTCCGTCGATGAGGCGTTGACTGAAATCGACGACAGCGCTGATGAATACATTTGCGCGGCCTGTGGCGACCCGATGAGCATACCGGGCGACCTGGATCCAACAGTGCTTTGCAATCCCTGCGCGCAGGCCATCGCGGTCATACTGGCCAAGTTCATTCGGGAGAAACACCAGGATACGCAGCTCAAGCCCGAGCCCGTCGCTCCCGTGACTGTGGGCAAGGAGACATGACCATGCTGGCCATCGGCCTTCACGAAAACGTCCCGCAGGACGTCTATTTTGCCGACCCCAGTGAGCGCCCATCGCTATCCAGTCACGTTGCTAAGGTGTTGCTGTCGCGCTCGGCTGAGCACGCGCAACTGATCCACCCACGCTTCGGTGGCACCATTCCCGAGAAGCCCACCGACGAGAAGGACGCGGGGTCAATTATTGATAGCCTTCTACTCGGCGGTGGCGCTGACCTTGAGGTGCTGAAGTTCGACGATTACCGGACCAAGGACGCTAGGAGCGCCCGCGATACAGCTCGCGCTTCTGGAAAGATCCCAATCCTGGCAGAGAAGCTGGCGCCATTGAAAGTAGCGGCTGAGAAGATTCGCAAGCGGATGCCCGTCGACTTCTCGGCCGCACGGTGCCAACTGACCGCCATCTGGGAGAGCGACGGTTGCCCGTGTCGGGCGCGGCTTGATTCGCTATTTGGGCCTGATGGCGGATGGCTGATTGCTGACTTGAAGACCAGCGACGACATTTCAATTGCGAGTGCCGCTCGCACTATCTTTTCCTACGGATACCACATCCAGGCGGCGGCGTATCTAGACGCCTTCGAGACGCTGCGTCCTGATGAGGCGGGGCGCGTGAAATTCCGCCTGCTATTCGCTGAGAGGGAGCCTCCCTACGGAGTTCTGCCAGTGGACCTGGCGGGAGACTTCGTCGACTTGGGGAAACGTCAATGGCAGCGTGCCAAGATGCTCTGGGCACAGTGCCTGGCTACCGGAGCCTTCCCCGGATACCCAGCGAGCAAGACCGTCAACGCGCCCACGTGGGCCATAAGTGAAGAAACGGAAGTCTCAATTCTGGCCGCTGGCCCGACTCCATTTTGAAAGGACACAATGCAATCGACACAGCGAACATTCACGGATATCCCGGCCAAGCGCGACCGCGTGCCGCTCATCATCGGTCTATCAGGCCCGAGTGGGTCCGGTAAGACCTACTCCGCCCTAGAACTGGCGACGGGGATTCAGTCCGTCGTCGGTGGCGACATCTACGGCGTGGACACCGAAAGCAAGCGGATGCTCCACTATGCGGACTACTTCAAGTTTCGGCACGTCCCGTTCACTCCACCCTTCGGTCCCCTCGATTACATGGCGGCCTTCCAGCACTGCATCGCCAAGGGGGCCAAGATCATCATTGCGGACTCGCTTTCGCATGAGCACGACGGAGAGGGCGGCGTGCTCGACCAGATCGACGCGTTCTTGACCGCAAAGGCCGGCGATGACTGGGACAAGCGCAACAGGTATCTCATGCTCGCCAACGCCAAGCCCAAGGCC
>Ga0182021_10010649_pt1 | contig 10903 bp, 10 predicted proteins | sample 612E3MmetaG_FD_120493 | JGI IMG/M metagenome (GOLD analysis project Ga0182021, IMG submission 120493) | Permafrost microbial communities from Stordalen Mire, Sweden - 612E3M metaG (Illumina Assembly) | ecosystem: Environmental > Terrestrial > Soil > Wetlands > Permafrost | place: Sweden...
AAGCGAAATTGGGGACAGTCACCTTTTTCGCCGCGAGTATCTTGGAAGATTCATGAAGGGATGGCGAAAAAGGTGACTGTCCCCAATTTCGTAAGGGAGCCTACTGGAAGACGTGCCGCTCCTGTAGTATCTTCCATTGCATGCCTGCACATTGACAAGTCTGAAAGGCTGCACAACAGTATTTCCTAAACAAGAGGAACACCCGGAAATGTCTCTTCTGCCTCGACCGCGAACCACCTTGGTTCAACTGCAATTGCGAGTCGCCATAATTCTTTTCGCCGGCTTCTTTCTGGACGCGCCGAACACAGTTCTATCCCAGACCAAGATCGTCCAGAAACAATCGTCGGCCGGCGCACGATCGGCCGCGCCCACAAGTGAGATAAGACCCTCACTTGATACGCTCAAAGCGCGGGTGAACGCGTATTGGAGCCTGCTGGCGCGCGAGCGCAGGTCGGAGGCACTTCAGTATGTGGAGCCTTCAAAGCGCACGGAATTCCAGGCTTGGCACATGCCGCCGTTTTCCGGACCACGAATCACGATCTTGGCGCTTTCTCCGAAAGTCGAAGAGGTTTCTGTCACGGTCGAGGTAAAAAGGGTCTTTCCCCCCCCTATGCCGAATACGCCATTCTCGTGGCCGATAACGGAAAGCTGGGTGTTTCGCAATGGCAACTGGTTTGTTCTGGCGGAAAACCAGGCCGCGGCGGTTCCATTCTCCGCCGTGTCCGGACGTCCGAATGTTTCCCCCATCAGTCCTGCAGAGACTGCAAAGCGCCAAAACGCAATCCAGGATGCTCTTCACTTTGCATCCGCGGATTTCGATTTCGGCACCGTGCGTCGCGGCGACAGCGTCGCCCTTTCGCTGGCATATGAATTGATGGGCAATGAGGCGTTCGGGATTTACTTCAAGGACTTTCCCGATGATTTCTTTCTTCGGAATCCCCCCGACAGAATACTGCCGGCCGGAAAGGCGCAGCTCAAGGCGGACTTTCTGACGAAAGCCTATGCGGGCGAGGTAAATGAAAAGCTTACCGCAATGATCAGCAGTCACGATGTCGAGGTGCCGTACGAGTTCACGCTGCACGGTTTTGTGTACACTCCCGTTTACACCACACCCATGACATTGCGATTCCTGATCGGTGAGCATACGAAGGAGATACAGGTGCGGAATATCTCAAAATCGGAGGTGGTCATCACTGACGAGCTTTCCAACAGCGAGTTCGGTGTTACGCCCCTTCCGCAGACTATTCCTCCAGGGGGTACATGCACACTCAATGTCAGCATAATCAAGGAAAGACAGGAAACAAACCTGAAGGACACCCTTTACCTGAGTTTCAACAAATCTGTCGAGGATCTGCCTGGATTGGATGTTGGCATCGTACGCAACTATCAGGAGGCGCACCAAAAGTCACGGGCGGAGGAGCTGCAGGAACTCTTGAAGAAATCCGGAATACTGATCAAGAAATGAGGGGCGGCGAATGACGGATGTTGTTCCGCCATTCGCCGGGCAAAACCATTCGTCACTTCCCGATGTTTTGAGGCGGGATGGCGCTTAACGAAAGCCCATCATAGCTCGCAAACAGCGAAAAGCTCAAAATCGGCTGATCAGATGTGATGTGTATCCATCCACCCGACTGGCCGGCTGTTGCCGGCATCAACTGGTGCAATAGCTGCGCAACCCTTTGACCCGGCTGCAGCGTAAGCGATGCCGTGCCCACGGAGGTGCCGGCCGCGGTGAAGACCTCGATGGAAACCGAAGCGGCCGTCGCATTCGTGTTCAGCATTGCAATGCCGGTATAGTAGACTGCGGACTCAGCCACGTGAGAATAGACGAAGTCGGACACCGCGGGGGTGACCAGCGAGAGAGCGGCAGAGCCGGAGCCGTTCGCCGCGCTGAATCGTAGCGCTCCCACAACAGGGGGTGTGAACTGGAACGGCCCGACGAAAGTGGTATTGACGTCAACGCGAACATATCCGGTGGTCAGATTGGATGGGTTCAAAGCCGGGAAGAGACTGCTGATACTCTTGATTACCTGGCCGCCCAATTGAGGAACGGATAGGGGTGCCTGAGCGATCTGGTTTCCATTGGTGTCGAACAATGTAATGGTCAGATTTGCGGGCACATTCGGAGTGGTATAGAGATTGATAAAGGTCAACTCCGTCGTATAGCCGGCGCCCGATGCAAAGTGCGGCCAGAAGAACGTGGACAGAGTCTGAGTGGCCTGCCCTGGGAGAACGTTCGAATCGAGGGCATTCCCGAAAGTCTCTCTCGCGATCACCGGCGTGTCGGACTGGCCTGTCACATATCCGCCCGACAGCAAGCTGAGATTCAACAATGGGAATATCTGTTGGATGCTCTGCGTGACCGATCCGGATGGCGGTATGCTGAGTGCAACCGGCTGAAGGATCTGTGTTCCAGTGGAATCGAACAACTTCAAGGTTACATTCGCCGCGGATGTCCCGGGGTTAAACAACTCGAGCGTAGTAAATGGAGAAGGTGCCTGGTGAAATACCGCGGGCCATACCCAGTTGGTAAGGGTATTCATATCCGCGGTGGCGCCATCCAGCCTGGATCCGTTGTTGTCACCCAGAAGGTAAAACCCCGGCAAGATCGGTGTACTCGCTGCTGCGACAATGGTGCCCGAAGACCCAATATTGAAATTCGGGCCAAAGAGACCAGCGTCGGTGGCCAGTTCTGAAATCTGATTGTTTGGAGGAAGGCTCAATGTCTTTGGATTTGCCAAGGTATTGCCCGCAGTGTCGTAGGGTGTGAGGGTGACATTGACGCTGACGTTCAGGGGATTGGTAATGGCAATACCGGTGTAGGTTGCGTCGCTCTGGATACGAAATGGAAAAGCCAATTGTACGGAACCGGAGAGGCCCGGCAACAGGGATGCATCGGGCACCAGGCGTGCCCCATAGCGTGGAATGTCGGTCGATGGATAATCACTACTCGGCACCGCGATTCCAACGGGAATCAGTTCTGCCTGAAAACCGATAACACCGGATTGGGACGATGAACCCGTCAACGTAGCGGTCATCGTAAAGGACTCGACCTGTGTGCCGCTGCCGGGGGCTGCCGCAAACTGATACATGACCTGAGTCGATCCATCGGAACGTGGAACTGTCTCGGCGACGCCGGAACTCGTATTGAGGGTTGCGCCGGAGTTGGCACTTATCGTCGCGGGGAACGTGACGGATAAACCGACTGGTATCGCGGGATAAGGTGTGAGCTGAATACTGGTGGGAACGGTCTGCCCGAAGGCTCCTACGGCGGGTACGACAGTGCTGGTGAAGGCGTTGGCGTAGCCTTCCGTGATGACGAACGAGGTCGTGGCATTCGTTATTGTTCCCCTGCTAAACGAGAGAGGTGTGGTGCCGCTCAGGTCCACCGCGAAGGGTTGAACAACCGCATTGACCACTGTGATGATGCTACCCCCTCCCGCGATCGAATTGCCTGACCCTGACGGCGAGCCTATATTGACCGTGACGTTCGTATATTGCGTTCCCGCTAGGGCCACACGTACGCCTTGAATCCGGATCGAGTTTCCGATGGTGCCGCCTGCCGGCACATTGATCGCAATGGAATTAGTACCTGCGAGAGTTGGGTGCAAAGCGATCCCTGCCAATCCGCCGTTTCCTGTCACCGAAATCTCTGTGGCGGAATTGTTTGTGATCGCGGCCGAGTACTGGAGGATGAACGACGCAGCCGCCGACGTTCCGGAGGTGATGGTGAGAGCAATCTGGCCCGCCAGCTCAGCGACCCCGATATCTGCCACGGTATTCGGCGATGACGAGATCGAGAAGACCGCCTGACCGAACATTGGGGCGGCGCAAAGGGAAAACAAACAAAGGCCGACAACTACCCTGAAAAACTTGCGATGGATCATTGCTTTTTGCTCCTCGCGACCAAGCCTTCCGGGACGAACTCCGGAGCTTGTCATTTTAACTCTCGACTCCACATGATGTCTGGGTGATGAACCGCTCCCGCTCCGGGGGTGGCAGGAAGGCCACGAATGACCGACGCCGTTCATCGCTCCCGCCAATTTCCACCAATTTCAAGACGCATCTGTTCCACGAATATAACACAAACACTCCGCAGAACCCGCTATCTCCGGAAGCTCGAATGAGGCTGCAATCGTGTTTCTATGGCATGATTTGGTTATCTCAACATGTTCACCCGGCTGATCCTGCGCGGGTGACCTGATGGTATCACAGCCTGTGATATTCCCAAAGCTCCTTTGCGCTCGATGGTCCACGTCTGCGTCACGGTTCAGGTCCAAATCCAGGACGGATAGCGAGCATCTCTTTGCGCTTCTGGACTCATGTCGCCTCTGGACTTGCCAGTGCCTGAACCACAGAGGGAAGCCCCGAAGAAGCCGCTGTCATCTCCACCCTTGGACGACGACGGTCATTCGTGTCCATCTTTATATTTGTGTGGCCATGGTCTTTTGCTATCATCACGCCTCGTGTACAACAACCGCCGCATCACCGTGATCATACCGTGTCTCAACGAGGAAAAGGGCATCGTCCAGATCCTGTCGCGCATGCCTTCCTTCGTGGACGAAGTCATCGTCGTCGACAACGATTCGACCGACCGCACAGCTGAGATGGCTCTGAGCTTCGGGGCGCACGTCATTCACGAGAAGGTCCGCGGCTACGGACGGGCCTACAAGACAGGACTGACACAGGCGCAAGGGGACGTCATTGTCACTCTTGACGGCGACCATTCCTATCCTATTGATGCAATTTCCTATTTGCTGGAGGCCTACCTGCATTCCGACGTGCGCTTCCTCTCTGCCTCGCGTTTTCCTCTGAAAAACAAACATGCCATGTCTTTTAAACATTGGATCGGGAACAAGATCTTGAGCTTGCTGCTCTCAGTTCTCTACTTCCGTTGGGTGAGAGACTCCCAATCCGGCATGTGGGTCTTCGAGCGGGAGAGTTTGAAGGAGATGGATCTGCGAAGCGATGGCATGGCTTTCAGCGAGGAGATCAAGATCGAAGCGATCCGCAAGCGGAAGATCGGCTTCAAAGAGATATACGTCGATTACTCGACTCGTATGGGGGAGATCAAACTTCAACCCTGGCGCGACGGCTATCGGAATCTGACGTTTCTGGTCCGGAAGCGCTTCATGCGCAGCCGCCTGCGCTCGGCTTTGCAAACAGGAACCTCCAGGCAAGGATAAACGATCTCGTGGCCGCAGAGCGCTTCATCGATGAGTCTGGCGCAATGCCCAAGTGTCCGATATGCGCGGCTGACGGCGCCCCTCTGTATGTCGTCGCCCGGGACCGGCTCTTCGGCCTGGCGGCGGGAGCCTTCCGCCTGCATCGCTGCCCGTCGTGCTGCTGCATCTTCCAGCATCCGCTTCCCGAACCGGCGGCCATCGCCTCGTTTTATCCACGCGAGTATTGGTGGTCCGGAAATCCACAATCCGGGTTCTCCGGCGCGATCCACCGCTTGGAACGCGCCTATAGGGAGTTTGTGGCACTGGATCACGTGAGATTTCTGGAGCGCTGCAGTGTCGGTTCGGGCGGGCGGTCACTGCTCGATATAGGATGCGGCGGCGGGCTTTTTTTACATCTGGCGAGGCGACGAGGCTACTCTCCTCACGGCATGGATGCGTCGGCTCAAGCCGTGGCTGTGGCGCATGCCCAGTACGATCTGCCGGTGCGCCAGGGCGAAATAGGCAGTCCGGTTTGGGAGGACACCCGATTCGATTTCATCACGATGTTTCATGTGCTGGAACACCTGATCGACCCCGGTATGGCCTTGGCGTATGCACGCGAACTTCTACTGCCCGGAGGGACCATGATTCTGCAGGTGCCAAACGCTGCCTCGTATCAAGCGCGCCTCTTCGGGGCGCGATGGTATGGGCTCGATGTGCCGCGTCACTTGATCAATTTCACGCCACGATCTCTCGCCCTGCTCCTGGAGCGTGCAGGTTTCAAATACCAGGTGGTGCAGAAATTCTCATTGCGCGACAACCCCGCATCGATGGCTTCAAGCCTGGCGATCGGCCTGGATCCGATCGGACGGCGAGCGCGCCGGAAGCGCGCCGGCGCCGTCGTCGAAGGCACACTAGAATTTGCCTATCTGGGTCTCACGCTGATTGCCCTTATGCCGGCTTGGATCGAGAGCATCTGCGGGCACAGCGCGACGATCTGGGTTCGCGCGCAGCGCACGGACGGCTAGGACGAAATCGGTGAACGATCTGTTTGCGCTTACATGGGGTGTCAAGGTGCGAGCCTGAAGCGTCGGCCGGAGTTTGGCGACTTTGAGTGCCCGAAGGGGCGAGGCGAGAATAGGTCCCATTTCGCGTCCCGTAGGGACGAGGTGAAAATAGCCCGGCACTTCAGTGCCGGGATTATGCATCCAGTAAGGAGCGAGTCCCATAGGGACGACTGACGCGGAGAACACCGAGGCAAGTACAAAACCCAATAACATGGAAACTCCATATGGGGATGACTCAGCCGTCCCTACGGGACTACTGGTGGAGGCACCCGACGGCCCCGGCACTGAAGTGCCGGGCTATTCTCAATGCGTCCCTGACGGGACGCAGGATGGGAAGGCATGAGGCCTGAGTTCAGACTAGGGCAATGACCTGGCACAAATTGGGCCAATGACCCGGTGCAAACTTTTTCTCGACGATCTTTGCCCGCTTTGCGGTTATAGTTTAGGACTTGCCGGAATCGTTAAAGGAGCTGCGATGCAGGCGAACAAGCTGTCAAAGGCAAGGGTGTTGGTAACTGGAGCGGGCGGTTTTATCGGCAGCCATCTCTGTGAACACTTGCTTTCTGCGGGAGCTCACGTGCGTGCATTCGTGCACTACAACTCCCGGAACGATTGGGGCATGCTCGAGGACGTCGGGGACCGGAAACTGAAAGAGATAGAGGTCGTTTCCGGGGACCTTCGGGATCCTGAAGCCGTGCGCCGCGCGGTCCGCGGCTGCACCAAGGTGTTTCATCTCGGAGCGCTGATCGGCATCCCGTACTCGTATGCCAATCCTGCCGATGTGGTGATGACGAATGTTGTAGGGACTCTTCATGTCCTGCAGGCTTGTCTCGATTCCGGAATCAGCCGGCTGATTCAAACCTCAACCAGCGAGGTTTATGGCACCGCGCAATACGTGCCAATGGACGAAAGCCATCCGCTCCATCCTCAGTCGCCTTACGCAGCAGCAAAAGTGGGCGCCGACAAGCTCGCCGAGAGCTATCACTGCGCCTTTGGTCTGCCGGTGGTGATCGTGCGGCCATTCAACACATACGGGCCTCGCCAGTCGCCCAGAGCGGTCATTCCTGCCATTATCACGCAAGCGCTGGAGTCATCGTCGTTACACCTCGGCAACCTGAGTTCCCTGAGGGATCTCACTTTTGTGCACGATACCGTGGCTGGTTTTGCCGCGGCAGCAACGGCGCCGGATTGTGAAGGACAGACCATCCAACTCGGCACGGGAAGGGAGACATCGGTGGCAGAGCTTGTGAAGATGATTGGTTCCCTCATGCACAAGCGGCTTCGCGTTGTTTCTGAATCAAAGCGGAAGCGACCCAAGGCAAGCGAGGTGGAACGCCTGCTTGCATCCACGCAAAAGGCAGCCAAGCTGCTTTCCTGGCATGCCGAAGTGGCCTTGGCGGAAGGCCTGGAGAAGACAATTCAATGGTTCAGTTCCCACCCGGCTTGTTACAAGCACCAAGTCTATTACATATGAAAACAAAGGATCCCAGAATTATCGTCGTGTTGCCGGCCTACAATGCCGCGCGGACTCTCGAACGCACATACGCCGACATACCCAAGGACCGCATCCATCACATTATTTTAGTGGATGACGTGAGCCAGGATCAGACTGTTGAGATCGCTCATGCGCTCGGACTCTCCGTCGTGATCCATGTCCAGAACCGAGGCTATGGAGGCAACCAGAAGACCTGTTACCTTGAGGCCCTGCGTGAAGGAGCCGACGTTGTCGTAATGTTGCATCCGGACCACCAGTACGACTCCAAACTCATTCCCGAACTTGTGGCGCCCATATTGGAGGGCAGGGCAGACATGGTTATGGGATCGAGGATTCTCAATGGGCAAGCGCTCCAGGGCGGGATGCCGAGCTGGAAGTATATTGCTAACCGGGCGCTCACAATCCTGGAAAACCTTTGCTACGGAACCCGCCTCACCGATTGCCACAGCGGATTCCGCGCTTACAGCCGCAAGCTTCTCACCACCGTTCCGTTCCTGCTGAACTCCGACGATTTCGTGTTCGACTCGCAGATGATCGCACAGGCGGTGTGCTTCGGATTCGGCATCCGCGAAATTGCCGTGCAGGCCCGTTATTTTCCGGAAGCCTCCAGCGTCAATTTCCGGGTAAGCACAAAGTATGGTTTCAAGACCCTTCAGGTCATGACGAGCGTCGTGCTGAGGCGCCTGGGGTTGCTGCGTCCGAAGATTTTCCAGTTCACCCTGCCGGAAGTGGTCAGCCGATACTACCATGACGCCATCTTTGGCACAAAATCCGATTCCTGAAATGCGGGCTAAGATTCAGATGGCGGAATTGGCTCCGGACACGGATCTGAGAATCGCAAGCCCGGGAGTTCAGGGACTTGTCTCGGTTATCGTCGTCAATTGGAACGGCATGGCTTGCCTCGAGGAATGCCTCCTTACGCTGGAACACCAATCCTACGCTTCCATGGAATGGATCGCCGTGGACAATAACTCCGATGATGGCTCGCTACCATGGCTGCGCCAAAGGTGCCGCGACAAATGGCATTTGGTCGAGTTGCCATCCAATCGAGGGTTTGCGGGAGGCGTCAATGCGGGCATTCGAAGATCTCACGGAGAGTTTGTTGCCCTGCTGAACAACGATGCGGTTGCGGAGCCGGATTGGGTTTTCCACCTCATCGCATGCATGTCCGATCCCAGAGTGGGGATGGTCGCATCAAAGATCGTATTTTATGACCGGCGGCAGGTGATCGATAAGGTTGGTCACTTGTTTTATCCGGATGGTTTGAATCGCGGCCGCGGTGCAGGAGAAATCGATCACGGCCAATTCGACCGCTCCGAGGAAGTCTTTTTCTCCGACGGCTGCGCCGCGCTGTATCGGCGAGTCATGCTTGCGGACATCGGAATCTTCGACGAGCAGTTTTTCGCTTACGGCGACGATGCCGACCTCGGCTTGAGAGCGAGGTGGCGAGGTTGGCAATGCAGGTACGCTCCCAAAGCTAAAGTCTATCACCGGCATTCGCAGACGCTCGGGAAGTATTCGCCCGAGAAGGCTTTTTTGGTCGAACGCAATCGATTCTGGGTGGCCGTGAAACTCCTTCCTCTGCCGCTCCTCCTGATTTCTCCGTTTCTTACCTTGTGGCGATTTTTCTGGCATCTCATGAGCATCTTCCGGCGCCGCGGGCTCGCGGGGGGCGTGACTCGCGAACACAGCGCTGCCCGCCTGCTATGGGCCTTGCTGCGCGCCTACGTCTCAGGTCTGAAGGGCATGGGCAAGATCTTGCGGAAGCGCAGAGAAATATTCCGCAACCGGCGCATCAACAGCCGGGAATTCTACTCGTTGCTCCGCAAATATCGAATATCCGCCAGAGAACTCGCGCTCCGCGACTGAGCGACGGCGCGCAGCGCCGGCGCTTAATAGATAAAAGGAAGAATTTTGTAACTTTCCTTCCGATAGGCGATGTACTCCTCGCCAAATTCGCCCACCAGGAAGCGCTCCTCCAGGTTGATGCGGAAGAGAAGGCTTGGAATGCCGATCAGGAGCATGTAGAGCAATCCGTACAGGCTGCAAAAACTCAGCGGCAAGCCTAGGAAGGAGAAGATCATTCCAAAGTAGCTCGGATGCCGGAGCCTCTTGTAGATTCCTTCACGGATCAGCCTCCGCCCTTCGTTGACACGCAGGTGAGCGGTAAAAAACCGGCCGAGCGTGCGAATGGACACGTGGCGTATCACGATCCCTGTTATCAGCATTCCTATGCCGAGACTCCGCAGCCAGGCCACGCGCGGCAGTGTCTCGGGAAGGTTATAGAAATCGAAGATCGGGAAACTGCATCCGATCCAAAGCGACAATGCGGGCAGCACCATGGTGTGCTTTCCCGGATCCTTGTGGAAGCGGTAGTGTTTCATGCCGATGCTGACGTGTTCGTAAGTTCGCCAGATAAGCACGAGAGCGAGCACTGCCAAAACAAAGGGATCCGCCAACGCGTCTCTTGGGTGCAGGGAGGCTGTGAGAAATATCGCGATGAAAAACAACCAACGGAGAGGCAGAAGAATTCTCTCCCAGACCGGTTCAGGTATCAGTGTCATAAGCTCGCCTTCGGATTCAGTTGAATTCAACAGCAATCGGTTCGAATAATGACTGGTGATTAGGGCCTGTCAATGAATAACGTTTGCACTTTGCTGCTGGCCCCCAGGCCCGATGGCGCGGCGCGAGCGACGAGCATACTCTTTGGTCTGTAAGGAGCGAGCAACAAAGCCAGCGGGCCTGCGGGCCGCAGCCCGGAGGGGCGCGGCGGCGGGCGGGCATCTGCTGCGTTGCCGCTCCTCGACGATACGCAACGGCATCGCCTGCGTCGCGGCGCCTTGCATCTACCCGCCCGGCGCTCGCGCCAAAGTGTAAACGTTATTCATTGACAGGCCCTTTGCTGTCAGGTCTGGTTCAAAAAACGAAACAAATCAAAATCTAGATTGCAGGCAGACCATCTTTTTCAGGAAACTGCGTTATCGTTTCAGTGAGGCACGATCGTGATTAAATATGGCGCACGGATTGCTCCCTTGTTGTTTGTCTTTTGCATAGCATGTTCCGAGACACCTGGCGGACCTGGAGGCTACAAAATCGCTTACGTGCCGTACAAGACCGGGCAGCACGGCATTTTTTCGATGAACTCCGACACCAGCAGCGCGAAACTTCTATCCACG
>Ga0182021_10010650_pt1 | contig 10903 bp, 4 predicted proteins | sample 612E3MmetaG_FD_120493 | JGI IMG/M metagenome (GOLD analysis project Ga0182021, IMG submission 120493) | Permafrost microbial communities from Stordalen Mire, Sweden - 612E3M metaG (Illumina Assembly) | ecosystem: Environmental > Terrestrial > Soil > Wetlands > Permafrost | place: Sweden...
CACCACCTTCGGCGCCGCATTACAGATCGACCCCATCCTTCCCGTCAACATCATTTTCACACTCAAATTCCCCGACGGCCGCACCTTCCAGACCAGCGGCGTCTCCGACGCCTACGGTTCCTTTTCAGGCAAAGACAAATGGGTGCTCGACACGCCGGGGATCTACCAGTATTGGATCGACGCCAATTGGAACAGTTATCCCGCGATGATGCCAGGGCTGCCGCCACAAGGCGGCGAGCTCTATGTGCTGGAGGCTCAGCCTCCGCCCAACGCCAAGGGCATCCAGGTAACCACACCCGACGGAACTACGTTCGACCCGGTGGCCGGCACACACATCGTCGGGCTCAGCACCGCCGACACCGTGCACTACACCGTCGTCATGCCCGGCGCCGTGCTGGACCAGGGCGATCTGCCGGTCACCCTCGGCCACTTCGATTACTACTTCAACCCCGCCGGCCTGCACAACCGCGCCCAGACCTATGACGTCACCGACCGGACCACCGGCAAGCCGGCTCTTGGCGACGTGGTTCACCTGACCCTGTTCTCCGTGGAAAAGACCGCCGACGGCCAGAGTTACCATTCCTTCGTGCGGGTCATCGTGCGCGGCAACCAGGTGAGGGTGGCCAGGTAGAAAGAGCACGCCCGCAAGCGGGGGTTGGCAAGCTAAAGCATGCCCCACCACTGCAAATACCTCTCGCGCGCGCCAACTGTTACACTACGCTCGCCATGTACATTCGGCGCCCAGCGGTGCCGGGGATGCGCGCCGTCGCGTTCTTCGCCGCCTTTGCGATCTACGCCTGGGCCGGCATCGACACGCGGCTGATCTATCACTGGCAGGGTCCGGTCTTCACCACGATCCCGGGCTTTCCCGGCGAGTTCCTGAAGTACCCCGGCGGCCCGGCCGACTATCTTCAAGCGCTGATCGCCCAAACCTACGCCTGGCAGTTCTGGGGGGCCATCGTCCTGACGGCCCAGGTGGCGGCCGTAACAGCCTTCACACAGGCGTACTTCACCACCTTGGCCGGCAGGAAACTTTCGGGAGCGGCGGGCACCCTGTGCTTCATCCCGGCGGCGTTGCTGCTGTATCATCTCAACCTCTACTACGACCGCACGCCGATCATGCTGTCGCTGCTGTTGGGACTGGCACTGGCCATCCTCATCGTCCACCTGTCGCGGCGATGGGGCAGCCAGTGGGCGCTGGTGGGAGCTTCCGTGGCGATGCTTGTGGCGGCCTACTATCTGGCGGGCATGGCCATCGTCTTCTTCGCCCCGGCGGCGGCGATGGCGTACTTCGCCGGCCGGCGCCGGCCTTGGCTCGGGATCGTGCCGCTGCTCGTGGCTGCGGGCTTGCCGGTGGCGGTCGAAACGCTTCGCCTGCTATACCTGCCTGCCTCTGCCCGCGATTGGTTTCTGGATTCCGACGTGCGCCGGTCCATCGTCTGCTGGGGCTTGTATCTGTTCTATGCGGTAAGCGCAGCGGCCATACTGTGGCGGCGTCCGCTTCCGGCGGCCCGCCAGCGGCGGATGCCGGAACTCGTGGCGGCCGCGGCTCTATTGTTGAGCCTGGCCGCTGTGGCGGTTGCCTCGTACCGGCTTAACAGCCGGGACCGCCGCCTGACGGCGCTGGATTACGACTCGTACCACGAAAACTGGGCCGCGGTCATCGACGCCGCGCGGCGCCTTCCCACCAGCGACTTCAATTCACTGACGCGCTACCAGGTCAATCTCGCCCTGCACGAGACCAACCGCCTGGGCGACGACATGTTCCGCTTTCCGCAAACCGGTCCCATGCTTCTGGAATTGCGCACCGACGCATTCCTGCCGTATATGATCCGGATCGCCGACATGTGCCTCCGGTTGGGGCGCGTCAACGAGGCCGAACGCTTCGGCGGCGGGGCCATGGTCTTGCAGCAGCACGATCCGCGCATCTGCCGGCTGATGGCGAACGTCAACCTGGTCAAGGGGCAAACCGCGGCGGCACGCAAGTTCCTCACCGTCCTGACCTACGATGTGGGCGCCGGCAACTGGGCCCGCGAGCGTCTCGGTGAGTTGCAGCGCGATCCCCAACTGGCGGGCGACGGGCGGATTCAACTGCTGCGGCGACGAATGCTCCGCATCGACGACGTGCTCCCGGTCTGGCAGCGCCCGGACAAGCCGAATGCCGATATGGAGCGTCTGCTGCGCGACCAGTTGGAGCAGGATCCCGGCAACCGCATGGCCTTCGAGTTTCTGATGGGCGATTACCTGCTGGCGCGCGACATGGTCGGGGTTCACGCCCTGATGCCCCGCATCGCGGGCATGACCGGCCCGGCCTATGTCGAACCGGGCGGCAAGCGCCGCACACCCCGGCATTACCAGGAGGCGATGGCCCTCTACGCGAGTTTGACCGGCCACCCCGTAGAGATGGAAGGGATCGAGATCGAAGCCGGGACCGTCGCGCGGATGGACGCCTTCAAGCGGACGGTGACGCAGGTTTTCACCAGGGAGGCGGCCATGCAAGCGGCCTGGAACGACTTCCGCGACACGTACTTCTTCTACTTCGCGTTCGGTCCGGGGGATTATCGATGACGCCGCGGTGGATGAGCCGCCGGGCCCTCGCGCTGCCGGCAGCGGCTCTGCTGGCGCCGCTGGCATGGGTGGGGTTGCGCGGTGGCGCCGAAACTGTCCAGCAGTACGCCGAGGCCCATCGCCGGGCCGCGATGTACCCCGACTACTCGGACATCGTCGTCCCGCCGAACCTGGCGCCGTTGAACGTGCAGGTTCTGGAACCGGGGCGCAAATTCCGCCTGCGGATCTCGGCGGCGGCAGGCGCCCCGTTGGACGTCTTCGATACCGGCGGCGACATGCGGATCCCGCTCGGCGGATGGCGCAAGTTACTGGACGCCAATCGGGGCGGCGAGCTGCGGATGGATATCTATGTGAAAGGCGAGGCCGGCTGGACGCACTTCGACACGGCGCGCAACCGCATCGCGGAGGAGGAGATAGATCCCTACGTGGTCTACCGCTATATTCCGCCGATCTACGACAAGTGGGACCAGATCTCACTGCGCCAGCGGGACCTGCGCAGCTTCGACGAGCGCGTCCTGTTCGACAACCAGCGCGACAGCGACGGCCGGAGCGTGGAAGGCGTCTGCCTCAACTGCCACACCTTCCTGAATCACCGCGCCGACCGGATGTTAGTGCACATACGGCCGGGACGAAGCTCGCAAATCCCGGCAATGATCCTGGTGCGGCAGGGCAGGGCGGGGAAGGTGGACACGCGCGACGGCCTGAGTGCGGCAGCGGCTTACACGGCCTGGCATCCCAGCGGCAAGCTGCTGGCGTTCTCGCGGAACCGCATCATGCAGATGTTCCACACGGCGGGCGGCGAGGTCCGCGAGGTGGTGGACCGGGACTCCGATCTGGGCCTGTATGTGCTCGATACCGGCCGGATGTACACGCTGCCCCAGATCAGCCGGCCGGACCGGCTGGAGACTTTCCCGGCCTGGTCTCCCGACGGGAAATACCTGTACTTCTGCTCCGCGCCGCTGCTGTGGCACGACAAGAATGCGCCCCTGGAATACGACAAGGTCCAATACGACCTGGCGCGTATCGCGTACGATGAGGCGACCGGAAAGTGGGGGCAAGTGGAGACCGTGGTGGCGGCCACGCAATTGGGCAAGAGCGTCTCCCTGCCGCAGATTTCGCCAGACGGGCGATTCCTGATGTTCGCCGGCCACGACTACGGCAGCTTTCCCATCTTCCAGCCCAGCAGCGATCTGTACCTGTTGGACCTGAGTCAGGGCAAGGCCGCGCCGCGAAGGCTCGACGAGATCAACTCCCCGCGCAGCGATTCCTATCACTCCTGGTCGAGTAATAGCCGCTGGGTGATCTTCACCTCTAAGCGGGAAGATGGAGTATTCGGCAGGTTCTACATCAGCCACCTGGAAGCCGGCGGCCGCTTCAGCAAGCCCTTCGTCATGCCACAGCAGGATCCAACCTTCTACAGCCGATGCCTGATGACATTCAATCGGCCGGAGTTGTTGCTGGAACCGGTGACGGTAAGTGCGGCCGAGCTGACGCGCGCCATGGCAACCCGCACTACTTCACCCGCTTACAGCGCGCCGGTGGGTACGGATGTGCCGTGGCAGCCTGCTAGTGTAGTGCGGCGCAAATAGTGCGCCCTATGTACGCCCGACCGCTCATCGTGCTGCATCCGTGGAGCGACCAGACCCAGAGGGTACCCCGGTTGCCACGCCGGCGGCCTTGCCGACGTTCTTCGAAAGATGCCGGTACGAATACCGGCATAGCAGGCGAAACACCCGCTCCACGGTGCTCTGGATAATGCGTGCTATCTGCGCCGCACACCGCTAGGTAAGAGGGTCAAAAAAATAGCTCCCCTTAGAACTGCACGCGGACCGTAATCGCCATCTTGCGAGGATCGCGTGCCGCCGTGTAGCGTCCCAACTGGTTGTTGGTCTGCTTAATTACGCCGGTCTGCCAGCTTGGCAGATCGTACTGAATGGTGGTGTTGAGGCTGCTGAACTGGGTGTGGTTCCAGATGTTGTACGTCTCCCAGCGGACCGTCAGCAAGCGTTTTTCACCCAGCGGGAAGTTCTTGGTGAAGTTCATGTCCCAGTTGTTCTGGCGAAGGGGCACCGACATCAGGGCGCCCGCTCCGGCATTGCCGAAGCATGCCATCGATTGGCCGATGCCTAGCTGGGGCGTTGCCTGCGGCGTCCAACTGCAGGGCATCGGGGTGGCAAACGCCTGCCAGTTGAACGTGTTGTTCTGGGTCCAATCGCTCATGTTGAACTTCACCTGGCCGGTCGGGACGGAAGGGTTGCCCAGCATAACCATCCTGGCGCCTTCGGCCGAGCCGGTCTGGTTCGGCGCGGGGTTCGCCGTGGTCGTGTTGGTGAAGCTAGCGGCCCCCGGCAAGGTTTGCATGTAGCGGCCCGTGTAAGTGGTGAAGCCGGCGATGGTCCAATTGTCGGTGACCCAGCCAAGCGGCTTGATGTTAAACTTCTTGCCGAGCTTGGGCACGTCGTAGACGTAATTGAAGGTGAGGAACTGCGGACCTCCGCTGTTGCCTCCGTTGTACGACGGCGCGTAGTTGCGGTACTTGTCCGCCCAATAGGGGCTGGGGCTGGCGCTCATGATCTTGGAGAAGGAGTACGCCATGCCATATTGCAGTCCACGCCGGAAGTTGCGCCGGACGCCGACCTGCAGCGCATTATAGTTGCGGCTGCCATCGAACCCGCCGACCGCGAGATTGCCAACTCCGAGGTAGGGGCGGTAGTTGTTGTCGTTGACATTGCGCCGCGGACTATAGGGGCTCCAGAGATCGGCATACTGCGGATTGTACTGCGAGAATATCGGAATGGGGTTGATGTTGCGGGCCTGCCACTGATGGCGGTAGAACTGGCCCACGTAGGATACATCCACCACCGTCCCGAAACCGACCTGCTGCTGAATGCCGAAGCTGGCGCTCATGGACGATTCGTAAGGCTGCCGGCCGGTCCCCACCATGCCGCTTGGTCCCGCCGGAGAAACCGCCGCCGTGTTGGCCGACGCGGCGAGCTGGCTCATGCTTGTGTAGTAAATGGTCCGCGTGTAGGCGAGCGGCGCCTGGCCGCCGGCGCCCATAACCTGGTTGCCGTCGCCACGGTTGAAGAACTCGCCGAAGCCGGTGCGGATGGCCGTCTTGCCGTTGCCGAAGACGTCCCACGCGAGGCCGATGCGGGGCGCCACCGAGAACGGAGACACGGTGAAGATCGAAAGCGGTACTCCGGAGGCCTTTCCGGCAACCACATAGCCGTTGAAGTAATTCCCGGTGCCGGGAACGAAGGTATTGGCCAGGGAAGCGTAAGTGGTGGCCCCGGTGAGCGGATCCACCGCGACCTGGCTGGCCGTCGGGCAGGCTCCCGTGGCGCCTAACGCGACCTTACAGCCATCCTGGTACATGCGCGGAATCTGGCCGGCATTAAAGGCCGATGGGAGCCATGCGGTAGAGGTGTAGTTGGTGTTCTCCTGCGGCTCCAGGCGGTAGCCGCGGAGGCCGATATCCACGGTCAGCCGATGGCTGACGCGCCAGTTATCCTGCACGTAGGTTTCGACGCCCTGATCCCACCAGTCGCCCATCACGCGCATGCCCTCGCTGTAACTCTGGAAATTCCCCAAAAACATGTTGGCGTTGCCGTAGTTGGTGTCGCTGGGCCAACTGGTGTTGGTGCCGAAATTGTAGTTGCCCAGGTAGGTGCCGCTGCCCCCCTGCTGGACTTTCTCCTTCTTCAGCCAGAAGATGCCGGCCTTCACGTTGTGCGCGCCCTTGACCCAACTAAGACTTTCGTTGGCGCTGTATTCGTTGTTCCAGTTGGTGTAGGGACGGCTGCCGCCGTTGGGAGGATTCCCCATGGAGCCGCCGTTGATGGAGGGCGCCCAATTGGCGAAGTTCTGCGCGCCTGGGGGCAGGTTCGGACGGGCGAGGCTGCCGTCGCTCGAAAAATTCGGATCGCTCGTGCTGTACCAGTGCGGCGGGTTGCCCACCCGTGCCCGGTCCACCTGAGATGGGTCGTGCGGGTACCAGTCCCAGGTGTTATAGCTGCGGCCGAAACTGGCTTCGTTGATCAGCGTGGGGGTAATGGTCCAGGTGACGCCCACGGCGTGGCCATGTCCCGGGTTGGGGTGGTCTTCAGAGTAAGGCGCCCACTGGCCGGCCGAGTTCAACAGGCCGATGCCGGCGCTGGTTTGCTGCAAGTCGTAGTCGTTGATATAGCGCCACCATGCCATCACTTTATTGGTCGGGTTGGCGTCGATGCGGATCACGTCGTTGCGCCGCGGATGCGTGAAGGCGTACGGGATGCGGTAATTCCGCCGGTTGATCTGGGTAGCGTCGGTCTCCGCCCAGCAGTCCGAGGTGGCGCCGCTGGCGCCGCACCGGTTGGGCAGGGGGAAGAAGTTCAACATGGCCGCGCCGGCCTTGTCCGCCAGGCTCGCCGGGAGCACGTTGCCCGGGACCGGGTTCCTGGTGATCGGGTCATAGATAGGAATCAGCTTGCCAGTGGTGTCCAGGCTCTGCGAGAAGTCCCCCGCCCGCTCCAACGCCGTCGGCGCCATGCCGTAGATGTACCCCGATTCGGCCCGCTGTTTGACATACTCCTGCGACACGAAGAAAAAGTATTTCCGCTTCTCCCGGTTGAATACCTTGGGGATGTAGACCGGGCCGCCGACGGTGAAGCCTGTCATCCAATAGCGATAGATCGGCTTCAACTGGTTGTTCATGTTGTCGAAGTAGTTCTTGGCATTGAACATCTCATGCCGCTTGGTGGCGAAGCCGCTGCCGTGGAACTGCTGGGATCCGCTCTTGGTGACGACGCTGATGGATCCGCCGGACATGGTCCCGAACTCCGCCTGGTAGTTGGACGTCAGCACGCGGACCTCGGCGATGGCATCCATGTTGGGTTCGTAGTGCGTGGTCTGGAACGAGCCCGAATCCATGTCCATGATTCCGTCCACCATGAAGTTAGCCTTGCCGGTCTGCGCTCCGTTGATGGAGACCTGCCGGATGCCGTCCTCGGAGGTGGTTTCGGCGGCGTAGGCGCCGGTATTGACGTACACCCCGGGTATGGTGTTCAACATAACCATGACGTCGCGGCCCTTGAGAGCCAGTTGACTGAGCTGCGTGCCGTCGATCAGAGACCCTTTCTCGCTGGATGAGGTCTGCACCGAGGTGGTTTGCGCGCTGACGGAGACCGTTTCGGTGGTCATGCCCAAGGCCAACACAATGCGCCCCAAGTCGCGGGTTTCGTTGACGTTGAGGTTGATGTCCTGTTCCTGGTAGGTCTTGAAACCGTCTTTCTTGACGACGATAGTGTAGGCGCCGGGCGGCAGGTTGGTGAATCGGAAGATTCCCTCGGCGCCGGACGAGGCTGTCCGGAGCGCGCCTGTCGCTACGTCCTTGATTTGAACTTCCACTCCAGGAACGGCGGCTTCGGAAGGATCCGTTACCGTTCCGATGATGTTGCCAGTGACCGCCTGACTGAAGACGGCTGCGCATAGCAGCGCAATGGCACACAACAACAGCAGTATGTTCTTGATAGACACGATCTAACCTCCGTTACGTGTCGCGAAAACCGCGACTTGACCCCGCTCTCCGAAGGAAGGCAGGGAACTCCCCGTTTGTTTCCCGGTATGCCGGACTTTCAGGTCCGCGAATATTTTTCCACAGATGGGTGTGGTTGTCCAGAGAATTGTACGGGGTTTCACGGGGTGATACGGTGGTAACCGGGGGATGTAACAGCGTGGCGGCGCCGGTAACCCGGCCTGTAACTCGCGCTCCAAGAGCGTTCTAGCCGGTAACTGGGGCCTATCCCCGCTGATTGCGCCGTCCCGAGCGCCCGATCCAGTCGTGAAACATCGTGGTATACCCGCGCGTCTGGGCATCCCCGCGCAACTGCTCGATGGTGAATCGCATCTTGCGTCCCCAGTTGGGATACTGCCAGGTGCTCCCCGGCAGATTCTGCTGGTGGATTTCCTTGGTCAGGTCCTCCTGATTGATGGCCAGCAATTGCGATGGCGTCATGGCCAGAAACCCGATAATGGCGTTGTGCAGCTCGCCCGTCAGTTCCGCGTAGGCTTCCGCCGAGCGTGGCAGGTCTTTACTTACTAACTCCAGTTGAAACAGCACGTCGAGCATCTTCTGCTTTTCCGTCCGCCGCTGTTCGAGTTGGGTGCGCTCCGCCTCGCCGTCGATGATCCCGGCGGCGCGGCGCGCCGCGATGTCGGCTCCGATCCAAAAACCCGCCAGAGTGGGCAGGTCGTGCGTTGTGGAAGAAACCAGCGATTGCCGCGGATACTCGTCCGCGCGCCGGAATTCGCCGCGCTCGTTCTTTTCGAAGTAGAACAGCCGGTAGCTCAAGATGCCGAAGCGCGCCAGGGTCTCGCGAATCGACGGCTCCACGGTGCCTAAATCCTCGCCCACCACCACCACCTGGTTGCGCACGCTCTCCAGCGCCAGGATTCTCACGAAATCGTTGCTGCGCTCGCTCACGTAGGAGCCCTCGGTGGCTTCCAACCCGTCGGGAATCCAGAACAGGCGAAAGAGGCGCATCACGTGATCGATACGCAACGCCCCACCGCGCCGGCAGTTCTTGCGAATGGACTCCGCGAACAGCCGGTACCCGTCCTCGCGATGGCGCGCCGAATACGGTGGCGGAAACGCCCAGTCCTGGCCCTTCGGAGAGAAATCGTCGGGCGGCGAACCCACACGGCACCCGGCCACATAGAACGGCCGGTGCGCCCACACGTCGCTGCCGAAGCGGTCGGTGGCCAGCGCCATATCGTGATAGAGCCCGATCGACAGGTGCCGGTCGCGCGCCCACTGCTGCGCCCCCGCCAGTTGCAGGTCGATCTGCCATTGCAGGTACTGATAGAACATCACGCGGCGCCATCGCTTCTTGCCGAAAGCGCGCGTCTCGGCCGAACGCGGGTCCTGGTAAGGCGCCGGCCAATCGGTCCACACCCAGACATCGGGATCCCGCCGGTGCATCTCTTCGTCCAGCGCGCAGTAAGTGGCGAACGTCTCCAGCAGGTCGCCTTCGCGCTCGCGGAAGGCCTCAAATGCGCGTGCCCGGGCACTGCCGGTGCGCCGCTCGCGCAGGAACTGCGCGAACCCGAGCTTCAGAAAACGCAATTTCAGCGCGCTCACCCGTTCATATTCCACATACGGCGTGGCGCGCAACTCCTCGATCTCGCGCGTCACTTCCGGCGTTGCGCGCAATGCCAGGGCACGCCGGCACCGCCGGTAATCCTCCATACCCTCGACATCCAGATAGAGGAAGTTCTGATAAAAAATGCTGTTCGGGAGGTAGGGGCTGGTGTTGAACGGCCGCCGGTTGTGGATGGCGTGCAGCGGATTCAGGGCCACGAAACTGGCCCCGAGTTCCTCCGCCACCCAATCGATCACTCGCCTGAGATCGTCGAAATCGCCGAAGCCCCAGTTGCGAAGGGAGCGCACGCCGTACAGGCTGATCGCGATCCCCGCCGCGCGCCCGCCGCGTCCCAGGTGCGGATCCATGTACGCGCGCTCCGGCGTCACGATGCAGCGCGTCGACGCGCGGCTCCCGCCCACGCTTACCGACACCTCGTGATAGCCCAGCGGCAGTTGCATGGGCAGCCTGACCAGCACGCGGACCCATGTCCGCCCGTCCATTTCCACCGACGCCACCTGCGGCAGTTCCCACAGATTGAGTTCGAATTCGCCGCTTTCTCCATCCTCCCGCCGCACCGTGAAGCGCGCGCGCGCGCCCAAGCGTTCCGCCGCCACATGCAGCGGCAACTCCACCGGGCCGGCCTCCCCGGCCACCACCGCGGGCGGCAGCAGCCGCTCCCATTCGTTGCGCGCCAGGGCGGCCAGCGCCTGTTCCAGATCCGCCGCCGAATCCGCCGCCACCCCCAGGGCGCGCAGGATTGCCTGCTTGGCCTCTGCCGACGTGGTGTGGTAGTGGCCGAAAATATCCCAGAAACCGCCGCCGATCCCAAACCAGGATGCGGCACGGTCGAGCAATTGTTCGAATGAGTCGGAGGGCATGGACAGGGTACTTTAATTTTACAGGACATTCCGGCCGCGCCGCCCGCCATCCGCCCGCGCCCATGCGAAAATACTGATATGGACAACCCATTGGCCAGCGGTCCCGTGGAACTTTTCTCGCGCATTGACGACTACCAGGTCGACAATGCCGCCGCGGCCGCCAGCGAAGGAATCGTCATGACGACGCTCGATGCCGCCGTCAACTGGGCGCGCAAGAACTCCATCTGGCCCATGACCTTCGGACTCGCCTGCTGTGCCATCGAGATGATGTCGATGAGCGCCTCGCGCTTCGATATCGCGCGTTTCGGCGCCGAAGTCTTCCGCGGTTCGCCG
>Ga0182021_10010651_pt1 | contig 10902 bp, 13 predicted proteins | sample 612E3MmetaG_FD_120493 | JGI IMG/M metagenome (GOLD analysis project Ga0182021, IMG submission 120493) | Permafrost microbial communities from Stordalen Mire, Sweden - 612E3M metaG (Illumina Assembly) | ecosystem: Environmental > Terrestrial > Soil > Wetlands > Permafrost | place: Sweden...
CGGGTTTATCGTGGTCGCCTGCTCTCCATTCCACGTTACTGGAAATGGGAAACCTCCCGAAGTCGACGGCGCAGTTGGTCTGAAAAACCACCATGACCAAGCCGCTATTGCAGTCACGGGAATCAGCATTAAGAACGATCTTCTGTTAAGTTTCATCAGCTCCCCCCTCCGGATTAAGTTCTCTTACGTCACATTTTGACTGGTTATCCTAGTGAGGATGGTCGGGGGTACTTTCTCCATGGCATCCGCAGAGAGTTTCTTCCGTCATTGGTGTGGTTTCATTGTTGATGTAGGATTGTAACGCTTCCGCCACTGTCCCTGATATTCCGTATCTGACGTCAATTCCTTGTTGCCGAAAACTCATGTACGGACGCATGCCCATCCCTGCAACTAGCATTAATTCAACGCCTTGTTCCGCGAGCCTTCGCACTGGGCTTGAGCAGTCCGTGTGGGTTGAGTTTGAGAGGGATTCAACGGATTCGACCTTGCCGTCTTGGATGGTGATGATTGCGTACGAGTCGCAGCGTCCGAAGTGGGGTGAGACCTGCGAACTGGGAGTTGCTTCACCCAAGCAGGGGATGGCGACTTTAATTCTGCCCATGTCTACAACATCCCCCAGCCGTTCCATGTCCGCTGTGTCCTCTGTCTTGTGGCGCTCTGCGGAAGTCTGTGCTTTGGCATTTCGGGCATCCGTCTGGTCTCCCTGTGCCGTATGGTTCCTGCCATTCGTTTTGGCACTCGTAACATTTGAACAGGCGTTCTCCTTGTCTCACTACATAATCTCCTCCTTCGATAACCAAAGCTTTACCGTGAACCAATGAATCCGCGACCTTCCTGTGTGCCGATTCCAAGATTCGATGAAGGGTCGGCTGTGACACCTTCATTCTCATAGCAGCCTTCTCCTGCTCCAATCCCTCCAAGTCTTTCAGTCGCAACGCTTCGAACTCGTCCACTGCTAGGGTGACTATGTCCAACGATGTTGCGGGAATGCCTCTGGGCTTGAACATTGTGACAGTAGGTTCGCAGTTGATCCATCTGCATTTCCTTGGCCTCGACATAGCAAAGCATGCACCCTCTGGGGTTAGTAAGCGATCGGACGAATCTCAGAGTTGAGGAAAAGGAATAATGAATATATATTCAATACTCTTTCGCAGACCCCTGATTCCGAATGAATGATTTTGACCGAAAGGTGAAGGAATCAACTGGATCCACGCTGAATGCACATGATATCACCATAGTCCAGGTGAACGTTGGGCTTCGCTGCGTAAACTCCTGCATGCACTGCCACATTGAAGCCGGTCCAACCAGAAACGAGATGATGAATTGGGAAACCATGAAGCAGGTAATGGCCATCGTACGCCACATGCAACCCGAGTTGGTGGACATAACCGGCGGCGCCCCAGAAATGAATCCGCTCCTTTCCAAATTCGTAGGTGCGCTCCGCAAAGAGGGCCAGAACGTCCAAGTGAGGACAAACCTCACCACTCTACTGGAGTCCGGAATGCAGGAAATGATAGAGTTCTACAAAGACCAAGGCGTCAGCCTCGTCGCCTCATTACCATGCTACACTGAGGCCAATGTGGATTTGCAAAGGGGAAAGGGCGTATACGAAAAGAGCATCAAAGTCCTGAAGCGACTGAACGCTTCGGGCTACGGTTCAGATCCGAACCTGAAGCTGAACCTAGTCTACAACCCAGGCGGAGCATTCCTACCTCCCGAACAATCACAATTGGAATCGGATTACCGTAAGAACTTGGGTAAAGAACATGGTATCGTGTTCGACAACCTGCTTACAATCACAAACATACCCATCGGCCGTTTTGGGAACTGGCTCCGCCAAGAGAACCAATATGAAGAATACAAACAGCTTCTCAAAGACTCCTTTAACCCTCAGACTTTGGGCGGGCTAATGTGCCGTCATCAAATCGAAGCTGCTTGGGATGGAAGGATGTATGACTGCGACTTCAACCTCGCACTCGGGCTACCCATAGGTGACGGGAAACCCGCACTAGTCAGAGACTTCGACCCCGGCAGATACGTGGGTAGAAGGATCATCACTGGAGAACATTGCTACGGTTGCACGGCAGGGTATGGATCGTCATGCGGCGGAGCATTAGTGTCAGGTTCTTGACACTCAGACAACGTAAGCCATCGAATAAGGTCGACTCGTTCGACATCTCTAGGATGAATTGAAGTATGATCATGGTCGAGAAAGTTCGGATGTCTCGGGGATACAGACCTCATCTAATCAACGACGAGAACACCTGCAGCTACAGGCGAGAGGAATGAGATCATGTCAAATAGTCGGCTTCCAATATCACGTCAGGCACCTGCATGCGCCAAATGCGCCTTGTACAAGTGCCGGTCACCCGATTCCGCATCAAAGTTTCCCAGCTCCTGTCCTCATGAGAGGTACACCGAGAAACGGGAGATAACCGTGAAGGAGGGCTGGGGTCGGCCGGAGAGCAGAGCGGTATTTGAGGCGAGCGACGAGGTGCTTGCCGAGGGTTATGGGAAATGGTGTCGAGTGAAGGAAGTTATCGAGTATTCCAAGAGAATGAGATATCGTAAGCTTGGCGTGGCCTTCTGTGTGGCGCTTCGTAACGAAGCTAAAGCGCTGCAGAAGATGCTGGAAGCAAGTGGTTTTGAGGTTATCTCAATTTCGTGTATGGCTGGATCTCCAAGCAGGAATGAGGTGGGATTTGATTGGTTTAGTGGGCTTGGGAAAACAGTATGCAACCCCCTGATGCAAGCAGAGGTGTTGAACGAGAATGGAACGGAGCTTAACATCATGGCAGGCTTGTGTGTGGGCCACGATGTTCTTTTCATCAAACATTCGAAGGCGGGCGTCACGCCGCTGGTAGTGAAAGATAGAGTACTCCACCACAATCCAGCCGCCGCGCTCGGCACCGGTGACAGTTTCTTTAGGAGTCTTCTATTGCACGGACGCAGATTCACCCGTTTTCCCTGGCGCTCGCGCACTCCGGCCGCAGAGCGAACAGGTTTGTAACGGAGGATTCGGAGCGAGTGGAAGCAAGGAAGGTCCAGAAGGTCGGATACTCCACCCTAACAGTCTCCCTGCCGAAAGAATGGGTTCAGGAGGTAAAGCTTGAGGCCGGTGACATTATCTCAATCAAGCGCGAAGATGACGGTTCACTGAAGCTTATCCCCGGAACGGAGCACGAGCGCGAGGAGATCAAGAGCGTTACAGTCAATGCCGATCTGTGTAATTCACCCAAACTTCTTACTCGAGTAATAATGGCGAACTACATCCTCGGACACGACACGATCCAAGTCGTCGCCAAGGATGAGCTGCGGAAGTCTCACCTCGAAGAGATCCGGGCGGCGACACAGAAGGTGACGGGTCTCAGCATTGTTGAACAGACTCTTAAGCAGATAACCCTGCAGAGCTTCATTGACTCGACAAGATTCCCCCTCAATGACTTGATGCGCAGACTGCACGCCATAATCTCATCAATGTTGGACGCCTCGATCAAGGCCCTGTCTGAAAGGAGACCTGAACGCGCAGCGGAAGTTTCTCATATGGAGGAAGAGTCAGACAGAATCTACTTGCTCATAGTGAGACAACTACTACTTGCAATACGCGATCGAAGCACGGCCTCCAAAATCTGCATAGAATCCCCGCTCCACATCCTCGGCAACAGGGTGGTCGCCAAGACGCTGGAAGAGATGGCGGACTGCGCGGCGAACATAGCAAACGAAATCTTGGCATTGGAAGATATGGAGATAGCTAGTGAGAACATTCTGAAGGACATCTCCAAATTTGCATGCCAGGTCAACCAAATCTCCAAGCAAAGCATCAAGGCACTGTTCAACGGCGAGATCAAACGCGCCAATGAAGCGGTGGAAATGGTTCTTAGCGCGGAGAACGATGAGCGAGGATTAACCCAGAAGGTCCTGACACACGTGAAAGATGTGAGTCCTGCCGCGAACCTCCGAATCATAATTCGGAACCTAGGTCAGATCTCCAAATACTGCAAAATAATCAGTGAAGTAACGATCAATCGCATCATGGAGAAGCCATCAGAAATATGTGAGGACCTCGTAGTGCAGCAAACCCCAACAAGCAGTCACCATGAAACTAGGCGTTTAGCCTAAGTCCGTGTTTCTCGCTCCGCACATTACCACTGCGCATTGGATACCTCGATCGGCAAGATTCCTGTTCAATCGGTCCTGCTTGATCCTTGTATTGGCAGTCCCTTCGAGATGGTTATTGACAAACCAATCCGCTCCTGAATAACCCGTTATCACGACCCAATGAGGTAGCGATTCTTCATCCTCAAACAACGATGTGTCAGTCAAGGTGATTGGAATCTGCGATTCTTGGAGCAGCCTTTTCATCTCCATCAGTCGTATTCTGCAATTCTTGTTCTTTATCTTCATTTTCACGAATTTCCTGCGAGTATCTTTGTAGAGTAACTCGAGAACGTCGTTGTCGATTGTCGGTATCTTGTCAGCTATTGTGTCAACGAAAGAATGCTTTTTTTTGGCTTACCTATCGTGAATACTGAGAATCCGTGCCTCGCCCCCGCTAGGGCTAGCCCTTCTTTGCTTGTTCCGTAACTCTCCACTAGATTGGACTCACGCCAAATGTCGAGTTCCGGCTCTCGACTGAGGTGGATTGTCGGACGGAAGAATCTCATTGCCATCATAAGGCATGCCGGGCCGCAAGTGAACCGAGCCGCCTGCTGTAGAAGGGAACGGATAGCTTCACTCGCTCAGTTTGCACTTTGACTAGGGAACGTATGTTAAGGCTTCCGCCAGAGTCATTGGATGTTCAAGAATGAAATCGCATTGTCAGACCAAGGGCCCTGTCTCTCGGACATGGCAGCGAAGAGGCATTTCGTGCAATTGTTCATTCTGTGAATCTTCCGTCCGATTTGGTTCTGTGAACTCTGTGTATGTTTTTCTGCAGCCAACCTATTCTTCCAGCTCTTCTAACATCGAACTGTGGCACGTATGGCTTAATGTCTAGAAGCGGTGTGCCGTCCAAGATATCGACGTCCTGGATCCAAAGTGTTCCACCTCTTACTCTTAGCAGCCTGACTACTGACAATCCTATCGGATTCGGCCGGACTGGTGCTCGCGTAGCAAAGATGCCGTGTTCCTTATTGTCCAAGTAAGGCTTCACGGTCAACGATGATCCGTGACTAAGATGAAAATGATAGACCAGAATTAGGTGAGAGAATCCGGCAATATCCTTTAGCCCCGAGACAAACTGAGGAAGGATTTCAATGGTTCCGCGAGCATGCTTCGCAGCAATCGATTGTATTGGTGCGCCAAAAGCATCTTTGAATGGAGAATGGATAACGCCTATTGAATTGTATCGCACAGTGCGCATGTGACTTCCCCACAGACCTCTTCCTTTTCCTTGGTCTTAACCACTAAGGCGCAGTTCGTAACGCCTTTCTCTTGAATGTCCAGAGATGGTGCGCGGGATTTCCGCCCCAATCTACTGGTACATGTAACCGTTCACAAGAAAGATGATCCTCGTACGTATCGCACGCTGAGCAAACCAGAAATTCACAATCATGGAAACTCTAGTCTATGAACGACCTCCTGCGACGGTTAGAAGAAGATCTGGATACTCGGGACGGATGCATAATTTACCGTTCGTGCGTGTGGGTCTAATGGTGCGCATACACTTTCGAGCGAATGCGTGCTGCGCTCGCGAAAGAAGACTATCGCACTACCAGAACTGGACAAGGAGCGTTTCGGGTTACGGCATCACAGACGCTTCCTATTACTAAACTTCTCAGGTAGCTGTGCCCTCTCGAACTGATCGTGATCAGGTCGAACTTTTTCTCTTCTGCGACTTGAATAATCTTATGAGCAATGTTGTCGAAGCTTGTTTCCAAGATTGTTTCCGCTTCGACGCCCATATCTCTCGCAATCTTCTTTGCATCTTCAAGGATCTTTCGTCCAGCTTCCTCAAAGACTTCCGTATTCATTGCAAAACCCGGTTCAATCGTAGTTGGCATTGCGGTCACGTGAATGAGTGTGAGCTTTGATGCTGAATCCTTCGCCAAAACACAAGCGTACCGTATGTTTCTCTCCATAACCGTCTCCAGCACATTATCCCTCTTTCCTGTCGCCGGATCAGTGTATCCAGCAACAGCAACCAGAATGTTCTTGAAACTATGGCTCAACTTCTACCTAACCATGTATCCATATGCGTATCTGCGTTATGATTGTTTTCCTTGAAGTTTTCTGATTGTGTCGATCAATCACAAATGTGACTTGGCTAATGAGCGACGTATGCGCTTTAGCGACCCTAAATGATGCGGTGCAAGTGTTCTTCAGAGATGGGACATGGGATTCTGACCCCAATTTACCGGTAGGCATAGCCTTGTGGTGAAGCGAAGGAACAATGTGAGGTCAAATTCTGTTGCGCGCACGATTAGACCCACTCATGAAAGATGTTGTGGTATAGGTTGATGGTCCTAACTCTGCCTGTTGCCAGCCAAGTGAACTTCAAAGCGAAGGCGCTGCCCATACACCATCAAACATCTTAGTTCATGTCACAAGCTGCGTCGGAACGCTGCTATGGCTAAGACTAACATCAATGCGGTGAAAGCTGCTAGGAAGATGAAATCACCCGCGACCGCTTGAAACCCTGCTCCCTTGTACATCAATAACCTTAGGGCGTGGACAGCGTAGGTTTCGGGGTTGATTACTGCAATTTCCTTCATCCACGCTGGCATTCCATCCAGCGGGTAAATCGCGCCGCTCGTATAGTATAGCGTCAAGTTGATCGGAAAAGATGTGACTCTGTACAGGTCGGCGGAAGTTGATCTGACTGCGTACGCGGTCATCATCGCGATGAGGCCTAGTGCGGTCAGAACTAGTGTGAACATGGTTAGCGCTATCCCCATCAGGTTGGGGGTCGGGAATACGTTCATCGGGCGGATGCCGGTCACCGCGATAGCTAGCACGAACAACGCTACCACCGCGAAAAGAGCCTTGATGACGCCTGAGAGCAGAACGCCTATGACGATTTCATATTTCTTCAAGGGCGTGACTAGGTATCCTTCGATTATTCCCCTCTCCTTGTCGACGACGAGTTGTACGCCGCCCGCGATGATCGAGACAAACATGATCGCTTGAACAAATGTTCCGGGTGCCATGAATTCAATATACAACACGTTTCTGTACGCTGACTCCAAATCGACAGTAATGCTCGCTAATCCTAGTCCGGATGTCTGGATTAGTGAGGAGGATTGTTGGCTTGCCTGTTGAATTTCCGGCCCGATTGCGGCTGAGCTCAATGGATCGGTATTGTCCAATGTCACGGTTACAATCACTTTTGAGTGCGCCGCTAACGCATCATCAAATCCGGATGGGATTAGGATTACCGCCCTAACTGTGCCTTCGTGAAGCATCTGCTGAGCCGTATCTAGATCGGGAACGTCGATTAGTTGAAACGACGTCTGGCAATTTATCCCACCCAGTTGACAACTTTGTTGATCTCGTAAGGTCGCGATGAAATTGGATGAATATTGGCCATCGCTTTCTTGGACCACCGCGACTGGTGCATGGGTTATCGCTCCCCCAAAGGCGCTTCCAAGCAATATCAACGTCAGCAAGGGCCCAACGATGGTTGACACCATGACCATTGGTTGTCTTATGAATTTGAGAATATCACGCAAGCATACGGCTAAGCTGCCTTTCATTCTCTTAAGCTCCGTCCCGTAACATTCAGGAAGACATCGTCCAGTGTGAGCTCACGAAGAGTAACGGCGCGAAGCTTTCCTCCGTTCGCGTCAAATAGTCGAACGATCTTCGGGACGGCTTCGGCACCGTTTTTCACTAGAATAGTCAGGCCGTCGCTCCGTCGCGAGATCTTCACGACGAAATCTGATTTCTCCAGCTCGGTAAGGACAGCGTTGGGGAGGGACAGGAACTCGGCTTCGACAATGTCGCCTCCCGCAACTTGTCGCTTGAGCTCGGTTGGGGTTCCTAAGGCGACGATCTTGCCGTGGTCTACGATTGCAACTCGGTCGCAGAGATTTTCCGCTTCGTCGAGATAATGGGTGGTGATTACGAGGGTGATACCGTGGTCTTCATGAATTTTCTCGACGTATTCCAGTACAGCTGCCCTGGCCTGCGGATCCAAGCCGGTTGTGGGTTCATCGAGGAAAAGAACTTCAGGTTCATGTAACAGAGCTCTGACAATCTCCAGGCGCCGCTTCATTCCACCCGAGTATCCTGCAACGGGAATCTTGGCTCTGTCCGCTAATCCTACGACTTCTAGGAGTTCACGTATTCTTTCTTGGCGCTGCTTTCTAGGTATCCCGTAATACATCCCGTAGAGATTCATGTTCTGCATTGCGGACAATTCAATATCCAACGTCGACGCCTGCGTGACGACGCCTATCCGTTCACGCACTCTGTCAGCTTCCCGCACAATATCGGCGCCCGCCACCGTAGCCGTACCTTCGGTGGGGGAAAGTACGGTCACCAACATGCGTTGCAGTGTTGTCTTACCTGCACCGTTGGGCCCCAGGAGCCCGAACACTTCATGCCCAATTTCCAGATTCAAATGATCGACTGCTGTGAAGTCTCCGAATCTTTTCGTAATGCCAAAAGTCTGCACAGCTTGATCCAGCGTGGGTCGCCATCCGGACTGTTTTCGAGCCCCATGAAGTTCGAAGTAGTTCAAGGTTCCGCATCATTGCGCAAATCGCGTTAGGACATTCAGCCCCATCGCAATGAATCTCGTTAATTGGAAGCGGTCAGTGATAAGTAGAGTTAGATTTGCTGCTACTTGAAGCTGGGTAACACTTTCTCCGACTAGTCATTCCGCTTAGGTCGGTGGCTGATTCCGGGAATGACAGCATGAATCTATCCACCAAGGTCAACGTATTCGTAAATCCGTTGAACGCATTGTTCGGGCGTTCCCGTTATGCTGTGCCCTTCTATGTCTTCCCCTCTAATGTCTCCGCTACGAACCGCTCGCTCCATCTTATTCTTCACAGCACTGGTTCTTCCAATTATGACGGATCCCTGCCAAGATCGAGCGAGATTGTCGTGATTGTTCCGTCTTTCGGAAGATGTTGCCCCATCAGAATTGACGAGTACCCTACCAATGTACCGATTTCAAGAACCTGCCTCGGTCTGTACCGTTTCAATGCGTCAACAAGCACCTTGCCTTTTTCCGGGCCGATGATTGGCAGGTCCTGGCGAGCTGCGAGTCGCTCAATATCCTCCAATACGCCAGAAACTTCGATAACTGTCCGCAAGCTGGAATAGTCCTCTCTTAACGGCTTAATCCAGTGCAAAATTTCTGCAGGACCCTTTCGACTCAAGAGAACTACTTCATAAGCAAGCGCAAATTCAATTGTGCTTGCCCGCACCACTAGCTGATTGGTTCGAGTCGCTTTCTGTCAACCCAAAGGTAAATTCGGAGGCATGAGGGATGGACCTAGAGGATTCCTTGCGACCCGTCGGGCTTGGTTTGACTCTGTGCCTCATCCTTTCTATTGCAGCGTTCTCGCCTGTGCTCGTGCGTGGTCAGATTGGAATTGTTGTGCCTACCGGATTCAATGTTGGTCTTTTCTATCCGGGTTTGAGTAGCCCCACTTCGATGACATGGGGGCCTGACGATAACCTCTACGTTTCACAGCAGAGCGGCGAGATCGTTCGACTGGTAATCGGGGGGGATGGATTTCCGATCAGCTCAGTTCTTGTTGCAAAAGCATCAGCGGATTTGTTGGGGCTCGCGTTTGTTGGGAGCAATCTGTGGGTATCTTATACGGGCAATGTTGCGGAGTTTGTGCTGGTTAACGGAACGGTCAGTTCAACTCGTATCGTATTGAGCGGGTTGCCGTATGGTAGGCATCAGAATGATGAGATAATCTACGGAAAAGATGGCTTCGTCTACATGGGCATAGGGTCCACAGGGGATAGGACTAACGGGAATGATCCACGAAGCGCAACGATCGTTAGATTCAAACCGGACGGAAGTAACTTCGCAGTATTCGCTAAAGGTTTCAGAAACCCGTACGGATTAGCCTTCGACAAAGACGGAAACCTCTTCGCAACAGATAACGGACCTGACGCCCCTGCAGCCCCGGACGAACTGAACATGGTCACGCAGGGAGGAGATTACGGGTTCCCAAACTATTTCGGTGACCCGCCAGACGGAAGTGGAACAATCGGGCCGACGTCAATTCTTCAGACTCATTCGTCATCAGATGGATTCGTATTCTATGATGCCGCGAAATTCCCTGCAGAGTATGTTGGCAACGCGTTCATAGCCCAATGGGGAGCAAGCAGCGGCGATACTAGCGTCGGCATGAGGATTGTTAGAGTTCCACTGCAGAAAACAGACAATGGTTTCGCGGGCCAGGAGATTGTCTTCGCGACCGGTTTTGATCACCCAATCGACGTTATCGACGACCATAGAGGCGGGTTATTAGTGGCTGATTATGGAAGTGGGGCGATTTACCAGATTTCCTATGTTTCCGGAGCGTCCAGTTCACAATCGAACAGTGCAACAACAAACACAGAAAACCAAAATCTTCCACTTCCAAGCATGCTTGGAAATATCCCATTGGATTTTCTACTTTTGATCATTGCATTTGGAGTTTTGTTGACTTTTCTGCGACGAAGGGCAAAACAGCATGGAGGCTTAGGATCCTAGCATAATTGGCGGGTCCGAAGGATTTGAACCGAAAAAGGTTCAAGTCCTCTTGCTGATCGGCTAATCTTGACTGATTTTTGATACTACAACTAGTTTCAGAGAGAGGCATTTCGCCCCCAATTTACAGCACATATGGCTGAACTTCGTGGCGGTCGGAAGTGTTAAACCCGCAATGGCGACCTTCGGTCTACACGTGATATCTGTGCCGAAAGCAAAGAAGAAACCAAAGACGAAAG
>Ga0182021_10010653_pt1 | contig 10902 bp, 8 predicted proteins | sample 612E3MmetaG_FD_120493 | JGI IMG/M metagenome (GOLD analysis project Ga0182021, IMG submission 120493) | Permafrost microbial communities from Stordalen Mire, Sweden - 612E3M metaG (Illumina Assembly) | ecosystem: Environmental > Terrestrial > Soil > Wetlands > Permafrost | place: Sweden...
CCCTGGCCTCAATGATCCGACGCCTCAAATCCTCACTTAATGGTCTCATGGTTTCGCCTCCATGGGAAACCATGGTACCACAAAAACGATCTGAGACTATCTAAATAGAAAGTGCTCTAGAACTACTTATAGGTTCGAGCCGGGCAGCCGCCCACACCGCGCCAAGTGAATGAAAGCTCGGGGCCCGCGCCTGAAAGATCGTCAGGTGTTCGAAAGGAAACGAGCCCACTGGCTGATGGCGCCACCGTGGGTGGGCTGCAACGGTTTCCAAAGCCTCATCGTAGTAAGGCTTGTGATCGGTGCGGAAGAAGAGGTGGCTCCCCTGCCCTGCCCGCGCGGCAAGTTCATCCAAGAACCCGGCTTGGAGCAGACGATTCTTGTGGTGGCGCTTTTTCGGCCACGGATCCGGAAACAGCATGTAGATGTCGAGCAACCGGACACCAGCGGGAATTTCCTGGAGGAAATCACGCGCCTCACAGCGGAGAAAATGCAGGTTGGGCAATCCGGCGCGGTCGCGCTTGCGCAGCGCCTTCGTGATCCGCTCCAACCGCAGGTCAACGCCCACACAGAGCCTGTCGGGATGCGCAGCGGCGTAGGCGTTGAGGAAATGTCCGTTGCCGCAGCCGATTTCCAGGACGAATTGGGCATCGGGCCGCGGCAGGATGGCGGCCAGCGCGGCGCGCAGTGCGACCAGACGTTCGTTCCGGATGGCATCGAAGACTTCTCGGGGCATTGAGGGGAAAGGCTGAAAGGCGGAAAGCGAAAAGACTCAAGGCTGAAACGGGGGGCGAAGGTGGACGGCGAGGCTCCCGCCGAGCTGCAACCGGCTCGGATGCGGCCCGGCAGCAGCCTTGCCCTCCAGCAGGAAGGTCGTCCGCCGCGGCAAAATGAACAGATCGCAGCTTGGAGGCGCGACGAGGGCATCGCGTCTTCAGGAAAGCTCTCACGACCATTCAGCGTTCCGCCTTCAACTCTTCGGGCTTTCGTTCCTTTTCCTGGCTGGTGCGCTGGGGCAGCGTGAAGAAGAAAGCCGTGCCCTTGCCGAGTTCGCTCTCCACCCAGACGCGTCCGCCATGGAGCTGGACGATATGCTTCACAATGCTGAGCCCGAGGCCGGTGCCGCCCTTCTCGCGAGAACGGCCCTTGTCGACGCGGTAGAATCGCTCGAAAATGTGCGGCAGATCCGCGGCGGGAATGCCGGGTCCATTATCGCGCACGCAGACCTCGGTTTCGCCACCGCGCAAGCAGGCGCTCACCTCGATCCGGGAGCCGCGCGGCGTATATTTGAGGGCATTATCGAGGAGGTTCTCGCAGATCTGGGTGATCTTGAGGGGATCGACGAGCATCAGGCCGATGGCCGGATCGATCGCGAATGAAATGACATGTTCACTCGCAATGGAACGCCCCCGAATGTCGTCAATCAGGCTGGCGAGGAGGTCGGCCAAGGCCGTGGATTCGCGGCGCAGACCGGGATTGATCGATTCAAGACGGGAGAGCGCGAGGAGATCCTCAAGGAGTGAGTTGAGCCGCTCGGTGTGTCGTTCGATGGTATGGAGGAACCGGTCGCGATCCTCGATCGGCATCTCGCGGTGCCCATCAACGAGCGTTTCGATATAGCCCTTGATGATGCTCAGGGGGGTCCGCAGCTCGTGGGAGACGTTGGCGACAAAATCTTTGCGGATGCTCTCCAGTTTCTTCTGCTTGGTGATGTCATGGAGGACAAAGAGCACCCAGGTGCCATGGGTGCTGTTGAGCGGTTTGACGAGGGTGCCCGTGGCTTCGAGCCAGATGGAACTGTTGCCCTCCACGAACTCGAGTTCATGCTGCGGCTGCGCGCGGCCTGACCGGACGGCCTCGACGAAGTTGAGAAAAGCCACGCTGTGCAGGACGATCTCCAGGCGCTGGTGGAGGATGTCCTTGGCACGGGGAAAAATGGACTGCAGGGCCTGGTTCGCGAGTAGGATGCGGTTCTCGGCGTCAACCAGAAGAACTGCCTCCTGGAGGCTGCCGAGAGTGGCTTCCAGTTGCGCGAGCTGGCCGGAGCGGGCCTGCTGCAACTGCGCGACCTCGATGATGATCTCATTGGTGGCGGAGCGCAACTGGTCCCAGTCGCCGGGTGTCCGCGGGCCTGGCTCCTCGTCGCTGAGGAGCGGCTGTTTCTCGCGGATTGCCTGGTGCAGGCGCCGGAAGGCCTGCCGGTGGTCGCGACACCGCTTGAGGGCAAGCGCGAGACCGACGGCGAGCGCAGCGATGATCAGATAGAGCATGCTTCGGCTTTGCGATCGGCCATCCGGTAGCCAACCCCCCGGATGGTCTCAATCCAGTCAGCCTCCGAGCCGAGTTTCTCGCGCAGCCGCCGAACATGAGTGTCCACGGTGCGCGTTTCGATCTCCGTCTCGTAATTCCAGACGTTGATGAGGAGGTGTTCGCGGGTCTGCACCCGTCCACGGCGCTCCATCAAGAGGCGGAGAAGCTTGAACTCGGTGGCCGTCAGTTCGACCGGCCGGCCATGGAGGGTCACTTCATGACGCTCGATATCGAGCACAATCTGACCCGCCTGGAGGTGCTTCACTTCAGCGGGGACCTCGTCGGAGATCCGGCGGAAGATCGATTGCACACGCAGAACGAGTTCCTTCGTGCTAAATGGCTTGCAGATGTAATCGTCGCAGCCGGTTTCAAACCCTGCGATCCGGTCGCTCTCCTCGGCTTTGGCGGTCAGGAAGATGATCGGCACCTGCTGCAGCCGGGGATCGGCGCGGATGATCCGGCAGATCTGCATTCCGTTAAGATCCGGCATCATGATGTCCAGGATGAGGAGGTCCGGCAGGAAGGAACGAGCGGCGCCAATGCTGGCCGTGGGATCATTCACGGTTTCCACCTGGTAGCCCTTGGCCTTGAGATGGTAGGCCACGAGATCGGCGACATCCGGCTCGTCATCGACAATCAAAATCTTCCTGGGCTTCTGATCGGACATGCGCCTGAGTATAGGTTGCCGGGACGGTTTTACGAGTGGAATTCGGGCCGTCACCCATTTGTTACAACGGTGACAATCCTGGAACGGACCTCGCAGCGCCTTTCACTCGCAAGGCGGCGCGCCGGGCGCCACCCTCGGCACCCTACCCGCCTGGATGAGAACCATGAGGATGCTGATATCAGCCGGATTGACCCCGCTGATCCGACTGGCCTGACCCAGCGTGGATGGGCGGATCTGATGGAGCTTGAGCGCGCTTTCGCGGCGGAGTCCGGAAATCGCGGGGTAATCGACGTCGCGAGGAATCCGGATCTGTTCGATTTTGCTTAATTTCTCAATCTGGATCATCTCGCGCTCAAGGTAGCCACGATACCTAATCCGATAGAGCACCTCTTCACGGACGGGCTCGGATTCGGAAAGGAACGCCGGCGGCAGGATTGCCGCGGGCTCCCCTCGCCTCAGCCGCTCGGCCCAGACTGGATTGCCATCGCCGGGAGACTCAAGCCTCGCCACCCAGTTTTCGATTCTTGATTTCTTTGATCCAATGTTTTCTAAGCGATTAATAGATAGTAATTTAAGACGATCAGCATGAGCAAACATTCTCAATTCTGCGCTGCCGTGATTGAATAGCAACCGGTACTCGGCGCGACTGGTGAACATGCGGTAGGGTTCATTGGTTCCCTTTGTAACGAGGTCGTCGATGAGCACCCCAATGTAGCCTTCGTGGCGTCCGATAATCAGGGGCGGTTCCCCCCTGGTCTTCTGGACGGCATTGATGCCGGCCACAATCCCCTGCCCCGCCGCTTCCTCATAGCCCGATGTCCCATTGATTTGCCCTGCGAAGAAGAGGCCCTCCACTTTCTTCGATTCCAGGGATGGGAACAGTTGGGTCGGCGGTGAGAAGTCGTACTCCACCGCGTAGGCCGGGCGCAGCATTTCGGCCTGCTCAAGTCCCGGGATACTGCGGACCATTTCGAGCTGAATATCGAGAGGCAAGCTGGTTGACAGGCCGTTGATGTAATACTCGTTCGTTCCCCTACCCTCCGGCTCGAGAAAAAGAATATGGCGCGGCTTATCCGCGAAGCGGACGAATTTGTCCTCGATGCTCGGGCAATAGCGCGGCCCAACGCCGCTGATCTGGCCGCTATACATTGCTGATTTTTGGATATTTTTGGTGACTATATCTCGCGTATAATCAGTGGTATAGGTGATCCAACAAGACGCTCGTTCGGTGCCGGGAGGCCAACCGATTCGACGCTCCCCTGTTTGTTCCACGTGGAACAAATCCTCGGGCCCACGCGTATCATGAAAGGCAAACAGAGTCGGCGAATCGTCGCCCTTCTGCTCCTTCATCTTGGAGAAATCGATGCTCCGTCCGAGCAACCGAGGCGGCGTTCCCGTCTTGAATCGATTCAGCTCAATCCCTGCTTCGGTGAGGCTATTGGATAAAGTTCTGGCGCTGAAATCGCCAAGACGTCCGCCCTCATTCTTGTTCTGCCCAATATGCATTAGGCCGCGCAGAAAAGTGCCGGTGGTGACGACAACAGTCTGGCCGAGAAACTCGACGTCGAGATTCGTGCGGCAGCCGATGACACTTCCGTCCTGGAAGATTAATCCGGTCACAGTAGCTTGAAAGAGATGAAGGTTTTCTTGCAATTCCAAGGTATGCTTGAGTCGGAATTGATACGCCTTCTTATCGCATTGAGCACGGGGCGATTGAACCGCCGGACCCCTCGATTCATTTAGCAGCCTGAACTGAATGGCAGTAACATCAGTGTTTACGGCCATCTCGCCGCCGAGGGCATCGATCTCTCTTACGATCTGACCCTTTGCCTGGCCGCCAATTGCAGGATTGCAGCTCATCTGGGCAATCGTATCGATGTTACCTGTGAGGAGTAGGGTAGAGGCACCCATCCGCGACGCGACCAACGCCGCCTCGACGCCAGCATGTCCGGCGCCACATATAATAACATCGAATCTTAACATATTAATAATCATTTAGATAGAACGATCTACGCATACAAACGCCTTCTGTGGCGCAATCGCTCATTTTCCAATGCAGAAAGTCGCGAACAGGCGATCCAACACGAGCTCATTATCGATCCGTCCGGCGATCTCTCCAAACGCGTCGAGCGCGCCTTGGAGATCGCTGGCGAGCAACTCGAGGGGAGCGCGGGAGCCGACCTTGTCGAGGGCCATCTGGAGGTCCCGGGTGGCCTGGTTCAAGGCGACGGCGTGGCGGGCGTTGATGGCCACGAGGTCCTCTCCCTGGTCGGCGCGGAATGATTCGGCGTGGCGGACGACCGCGGCTTCCAGTTCATCGCAGCCCGCCCCGGTGAGGGCGGAGACCCGGGCCACCGGAAGGTCCAGGGGGAGCGGCGGTCCGCCGCCGGCCGGGACGAGATCGGTCTTGTTGATAACGACCAGGGCGAGGCCCGGTCTCAGGCGGGCGCGGATCTCGTCGGGCAGCGCCGGGGCGGGGCGGGTGGCGTCGAGCACCAGCAGGATCAGGTCGGCCGTGGCGGCGCGCTCGAGCGTCTTCGCCATGCCGAGGCGCTCGAGCGGGGTGGGGGAGGTCGCGAGGCCCGCGGTATCAATAAGTCTGATACAATGGGGGCCGAGGCTGATCCGCTCCTCCAGATAGTCGCGCGTCGTGCCGGGCTCGGGGCTGACGAGCGCCCGCTCCCGTCCGACCAGCCGGTTGAGCAGGCTGCTTTTCCCGGCGTTGGGCTCGCCGAGCAGGACCGTCTTCACTCCGTCGCGGAGGATGTCGCCATAGTGGTTGGTGGCCAGCAGCCGCGCGGTATCCGCCTGGAGGCGCCGGAGGCCGTTGGCGAGGATGGCTTGGTCCTCGGGCGGCAGGTCCTCCTCCGGGAAATCGAGGTAGGCCTCGACCCGGGCGAGCAGTTCGATGAGCAGGTCGGTCATGCCCTGAAGGCGGCGGCCCAGTGCGCCGCGGAGCTGCTGGTTCGCCGCCAGGAGGGCGCGTTCGCTCCGGGCCCGGATGAGATCGGCCACCGCTTCCGCCTGGCTCAAGTCCAGGCGGCCGTTGAGAAAGGCGCGTTTGGTGAATTCACCGGGCTCGGCCGGCCGGCACCCGCGGGCCGAGAGGTCCTCGAGGAGCTTTTGCGCAATGAAGGGATTGCCGTGGCAGCTGAGTTCGAGGAGGTCCTCGCCGGTGTAGGAATTGGGCGCCTTGAAGAAAGTGTACACCACGTCGTCAACGAGCGCGCCCGCGACGTCGCGATAGTCGCCGTGCCGCGCCTGGCGGGGCAGGGGAGCCTCGCAGAAAACCGCCTCCCCGATCGCGGCCGCGAGCGGGCCGCTCGCGCGCACGAGGGCCAAGGCGGAGGTGCCCACCGGCGTGGCGAGGGCAGCGATGGTGTCGGCGGAATACGCCATGCTGCTCACGCAAGCGAGGCGGCCGCCGAAGGCAAAGCGAAAGCACTCCCGGCCGGAGAGCGCGCATTGATCCCACCCGGGGTCCGGCGGCCGCTATTCGGCTGCCGGCGCGGCCGCGACAACGGTGCCGCCGGTGACCGTCACGCGGGCCAGGATCTCGGCCTTGATCTTCGCGGCGAGTTCTGGGTTCTTCGCCAGCGCATCCTTGGCAGCTTCGCGGCCCTGGCCAATCAGCTCGCCATTGTAGGCGATCCAGGCCCCTTTCTTCTCCAGAATCTTGTGTTCGACGCCCAGGTCGAGCAGCGAACCGGTCTGGGAAATGCCCTCGTTGTACATGATGTCGAACTCACACTCGGTGAAGGGTGGGGCCACCTTGTTCTTCACGACCTTAATTTTCGTGCGGTTGCCGACGACCCGACCGTCGGGGGTTTTGAGCTGGTCCTTGCGGCGGATGTCGAGCCGCAGCGAGGAGAAGAACTTCAACGCCCGGCCGCCCGGCGTGGTCTCGGGATTGCCGAACATCACGCCAATCTTCTCGCGGATCTGATTCGTGAAAATGCAGACGCATTTGGTCCGGCTGACCACCGAGGTCAGGCGGCGCATCGCCTGGCTCATCAGGCGGGCCTGGGAGCCGACGGTGGCGTCGCCCATCTGGCCGTCGAGCTCGGCCCGCGACACGAGCGCGGCCACCGAGTCGATGATGATCACATCGATGGAGTTCGACCGGATGAGCGCCTCGGCGATATTGAGGGCATCCTCGCCACTGTCGGGTTGAGAAACCAACAGCTCGTCGAGCTTCACCCCGACAATGCGGGCATATTTGGGATCGAGCGCGTGCTCCACGTCAATGAAGGCGGCCAGGCCGCCGCGCCGGTGGGCCTCGGCGATGACGCTCAGGCAGAAGGTGGTCTTGCCCGACGATTCCGGCCCGTAGATCTCGATGATGCGGCCCCGCGGAAGCCCGCCCACGCCGAGAGCCAGGTCGATCGCCAGCGAGCCGGTGGAAATGGTATCGACCACCATGCGGGTCGCACTGCCGAGCCGCATGATGGAGCCCTCGCCGAATTCCTTGGTGATGGCGGAGACGGCCATCTCGATGTTTTTGGCGCGGGCGGGATCGGCGGACCGTTCGGCAGCGGTGGCACCGGGCTTCAGGTCGGCAGCGGATTTGGCGGGCGGGACTTTGGACATAGGATTTATTAAATTAGAAAATCACGGTTTATCAGGAAACCAAGTGCAGGTCCGGGAAAGAGGCAAGCGCGCGTTTGCAGAGGTTATTTTTCCGCAATCATCCCTGCGGCGCAAACGAAAAGCGGCTGCGGAGCAGGCGCGAACCTTCCGGATTAGCGGCCGGCGTCGTAGCTCCGGAACCATTCAACGAACCGCGGCAGCCCCTCCTCGAGGGTCACCTTCGGTTGATAGCCGACCGCGGCGTGAATGCGGGTCAAATCCGCGCAGGTCGCGGGCATCTCCGTCGCGACCGGCGGCAGCAGTTCCACCTGGGCCGGCCGGCCCAGCAAGGACTCGAGCATCTGAACGAACACCGCCATCTCAACCGGCCGGCTATGGCCGATATTGAAAAGCCGCCAGGGCGGGACGGATTTCGCGGGGCTCGCCGGGAACGGGTGGAGCAACACCTTGAGGACGCCGTCGACAATATCGTCGATGTAGGTGAAGTCGCGTTGATAGCGGCCGTGGTTGAAGAGCCGCACCGGCTGGCCATTGCGGATGGCGCGGGCGAAAAGCAGCGGCGTCATATCCGGCCGGCCCCACGGCCCGTAGACGGTGAAGAAGCGCAGCCCGGTCAGATTGAGCCCGTGCGAATGCGCGTAGCTCTGGGCCATCACCTCGTTGGCCTTCTTGGTCGCGGCGTAGAATGAGAGCGGCGGGCCGGCGTCATCGTCCTCCCGGAAGGGCACCCGCGCAGCAGCGCCGTAGACCGAACTGCTGGAGGCAAACACGAGATGTTTCGGCGGCCGCCGCCGGGCGGCCTCGAGCACGCTGGCGAAGCCGTCAAGATTGCTGTGCACATAGGCCGCCGGATTCTCCAGGCTGTAGCGCACTCCCGTTTGCGCTCCGAGATGCACCACGTAGTCGGGTCCAAAATGCTCATGGAGGCCCGCAAAGGCCGGGGCGTCGGCAAAATCGGCCTGCACGAAGCGGAAACCCGGGAGTTTCTCCAGCTCGACGAGCCGAGCTCGCTTCAACTCGAGCGAGGCGTAGGCATTCAAGTTGTCCACTCCGAGCACTTCGCACTGGTTGGACAGAGCGAGCCGCTGGCAGACATGGAAGCCGATGAACCCGGCTGCGCCGGTCACAAGAACTTTCATCGGTCGGGGTTTAGACGAAAGGGGGGGGCGCCGCTAGGCAAAACTCCACGGCCCCGCGGTTGGATGGCGGCGCCGGCTGGGCGCGCTCATGAAAAAAGTGCAAGCTTTCGCTTGATTGCGCGGAAATCGCTTCTATAAGTTGCGCCGCCTCTGCCTCTCGGCATTGTTGACGCATGAACATCAGGGCCTATCTCAAACCCGACTGCGGCTGGTCCCGCGGTGTCCGGACCATCATGCGCAAGTATAATCTCCCGTTCGAGGACATCGATATCCTCAACCACCGAGCGAATTACGAGGAGATGGTGCGCAAGTCGGGTCAGCCTCTTTCCCCCTGCGTCGAAATCGACGGTATCATGCTGGCCGACGTTTCCGGCGAGGAAGTCGAGAACTACCTTCTCGCCAACGACCTCGTCAAACCCAGCGACGCCCAAACCGATGAGCCGACCAATGTCGGCTGTGCGGACGGGGAGAATCCGAAAATGGCCACGAAAACCACCCGATTCTTCTGACGAGCCCACCCAGTCAAAACAGCACCAGTTTTCACAGGGCCGGCTCTCGCACCGCGCGACCGGCCCTTTTTTTGCGCATGGATCAATCCTTTCCCTCCTCTCCGCTCCACCTGCCCGGCGTCTCCGGCGGCCTCGGCGTCGCCGGGATTTGGCCTTCAACCTGCTCCGAAGAATCGGGCGGGACACAGCCCGAGCGTGAAATCCAGGCGGTATCCGAAAAATGAACAACCGAAGTGACAGCACCCCCGACCTCCGGCCCCGGCGGATCGGATTGCCGCCCAAGCAGGGCCTTTACGATCCCTGGTTCGAACACGACGCCTGCGGCGTGGGTTTCGTGGTCGATATCAAGGGCCGTCGATCGCACCAGATCCTGCAGCAGGCGCTCCAGGTGCTGACGAATCTCGACCATCGCGGCGCGAGCGGCAGCGAACCCAACACCGGCGATGGCGCGGGGGTGCTGCTCCAGATGCCTCATGCTTTCTTCAAGGACGTCTGCAAGAAGGCGCGGATCGCGCTGCCGGAGGCTGGCGAATACGGCAGCGGCCTGGTGTTTCTGCCCAAGAACATCACGAAGCGGCGCCGCCTGGAGGAACGCTTCGAGCAGATCATCCAGTCGGAGGGACAGACCGTCCTCGGCTGGCGGACGGTCCCGACTAACAATGCCGCGCTCGGCGAAACGGCCCGGTCGTGCGAGCCCGCCATCCGGCAGGTGTTCATCGGTCGCAGTCCTGACCTGACCGACCCGATGGCGTTCGAGCGAAAGCTCTACGTCATCCGCAAGCGCGCCCACAACGAGATCCGCGCCTCAACCATGGATGGCGCAGAGTTCTGGTACCTTTGCAGTCTGTCCTACAAGACCTTTGTCTACAAGGGCATGCTTTTGACGACGCAGCTCGAAGGCTACTTCCCCGACCTGGTGCAGCCGGCGATGGAAACGGCTCTCGCGCTGGTGCATTCCCGATTCAGCACGAACACGTTTCCGAGCTGGAACCGGGCGCACCCCTACCGCTACCTCGCGCATAACGGCGAGATCAACACGCTGCGGGGCAACATCAACTGGATGCATGCCCGGCAGGCCCTCTTTGTCTCGGAGGCGTTTGGCGAAGATATCTCCAAGGTCCTCCCGATCATTGATCCGAACGGCAGCGATACGGCGATGTTCGACAATACGCTCGAACTGCTCGTGCTCGCCGGCCGGCCGCTGGCCCATGCGATGATGATGATGATTCCGGAGCCTTGGTCATACCACGAAACGATGGATGACGCCCGGCGGGCCTTCTACCAGTTTCATTCCTGCCTGATGGAACCGTGGGACGGGCCGGCTTCAATTGCGTTCACGGACGGAAGGCAGATCGGCGCGGTGCTCGACCGCAACGGCTTGCGCCCCTCGCGTTATTACGTGACCAAGGACGGCTTGGTGATCATGGCTTCCGAGGCCGGCGTGCTGGAGATACCGCCCGAGCGAATCCTGCAGAAGGGCCGCCTGCAGCCGGGCCGCATGTTCCTGGTCGACACCGAAGAGGGCCGGATCGTCGAAGACAACGAGATCAAGGGAAAGATCGCCCGCGGGCAACCCTATCGGAGGTGGCTTCAGGAGAACCACATCGAGTTGCGGGGGCTGTTCCAGCCGGCCCAGCCGCGCGAGTTCGACCGCGCGACGGTGGCCCGCCGGCTACGGGCCTTCGGCTAC
>Ga0182021_10010654_pt1 | contig 10902 bp, 9 predicted proteins | sample 612E3MmetaG_FD_120493 | JGI IMG/M metagenome (GOLD analysis project Ga0182021, IMG submission 120493) | Permafrost microbial communities from Stordalen Mire, Sweden - 612E3M metaG (Illumina Assembly) | ecosystem: Environmental > Terrestrial > Soil > Wetlands > Permafrost | place: Sweden...
ATCCCGTGGGCTGAAGGTGTACGGGTCGCCGCGAAAGGAACTCACTCCGGCGCCGCTTCACGAGCGGTGGAACTATCTGAAGCAGGCCATTGGGTACCTGCTTTGGCGCGTGGGCATGCCGGTGTAGGTACGCGATGGTGCCAACGCCCGGCAGTGCCTGCACATCCCGCCCGTGCCCGTAGTATGATCGTCATTGCCGGGGGTAAGGCGACATGATGCAACCACTATCTTGCGACCACCTGCTGATGTCCGTGCCACAACTGGACAAACAGCATCGGGAGTTGATCGCCGAGGTCAACGAGTTCTCAGCCGCGGTGGATGCCGGCGCCTCGCGCGCCGAAGTCGAACTGCGCGTGACGCGGTTGATTGAAGACTTCCAGGTCCATTTTGACTCCGAGGAACACCTGATGCAATCCAGCATGTTCCCCGAGTTGACGCCGCATTCCGACGAGCACCGGAAACTCATCGCCCAGATGACCGGGCTTCGGGACGGCCTGGACTCGGGCGGCGTGCAACTCTGCGATGCGCTGGTTCTCTTCGTGCGGCTTTGGGCCGAGCAGCACATCTCCGGGCTGGATAGGACTTTCGCGCAGTTCCTCGGCGACGGGAATGCCCGCGCGGGATCGGGCTCGTCCACCACCGGGCAGTAACCGGCCGGGATCACCCCGGCACGGCTTCGAAGGTGAGCCGCAAGAACGAGCGCGGCTGGACCTCGAAGCGGACCGGCACAATGGAATCGGAAGCCTCCTCCAGCCACAGGCGGAAGAGGGTTTCGTAGCCCGTGCGAAGGTTGCGGATCTTGCCCTTGACCGGCAGCAGGCGCTCGCGGTTGCGGCCTGTTTGCGGCGCATCCAGTTCCAACTGGTACTCCTGCTCGTTGTAGACATACCGGCCCACGGCATGGCGGGAGCGCTGCTTCAACAGAGTCGCCAGTTGCAGAAGAAACGTGGGAGGCGTCTGGTTCGGCGAGTTTGGCCAGGAAGTCTCGCGCCAATTGACGCCGGCGTGAAAGGTGGATTGCGCCTGCTCGATCAGGCCCCGGTCGCTCCACAGGGCGCCGTTAACATAATCGAAATGGGTAACGGCGCTGCGGCTGTGGCCGGCGGTATGGCGGCCGTTCGACGCGGCGAAGATACCGCGGCCAGCCGGCTGGGCATCCACCGACTTGCGGGCGTGATCCAGGCTCTCTTCGGGCGACGAGCTGAGCAGTCCAAAGTAAGTGGCTTCGGACGGATTGGAATCCGGCCCGAGCACCACTTCGCGCATCCAACCGAGCCGGTTCAACCCGTGGGCGCGCTTGGGGTCCGAGCCTCCCGCGAAGAAGAGCGTGCGGCGCAAGGCGACGCCTTCGCCGGTCTCCTCCAGCGAGGCTTGTCCGCCGCCGACTCCGGCGCGCCGGAAGATGGCAATTCCCAGGAACAGGATCACGGCGTCGGCACGATAGGTGCGGGCCGTGGTCCGCGATGAGGCCGCGGGTTGGCCGTTGAGGTGAAGCGAGCGAAAGAGCGGGGCCAGAAGCAACCCGGCCAATCCCCGCCTGGAGAATTTGTGCATTTGCCACCTCTCCCAATGAGGCATACGTCTAGTACGCGCGATTCGCGGCCGGCGTGACCGACCGTCGAGAGGCTACTTCTTTTCGCGCGGGGAGTATTTGTTCAGCACCGCGATCAGCTTAGATGCCGCATCCGGCATTTTTGCCCCACTCCCCAGGATTTGTTTACTGGTCCAGCGCTGGCCGTAGAGAATCTCGTTCTCGTCCAAATCGTTCCGCAGGGTGGCGCCATCGATCGAGACGCCGGCGAACGCACCCTTGGAGCGCGACCACGAAAGGATCTCGGCGCTCACGAACGCGTCGGTTTGGGCGGATACACTGCGGCCCACGGGACCGGCCGCCGCGCTGGCATCGGCGCCGATGGTGAACTTGCTGGAACTCAGCCTCCGCATGCCGCGCTGATTCATGATGAGCATCACCACATCCGTCGACGAGATGCCGATCTGAAGGCCGATGCTGCCGCCTTCGATGCGTATGGCGGCGGGCGGGCCCCATCCGGTGCCGTCGGCGGCGCGGCAGAGCGCGAAGCCGCGGCCGTACTTTCCTCCGACGCCGAATGCCGCTTTCTTGAGGTCGGGGACGAGAACGATGCAGTTCGCCTTTTCGAGAAGATCCTGCGGGATCGCCCGGTCCGGCGTGCTCATGATTTCGGAGAAGAGGCTGGCGGAATCGTCCAGCCGCTCCACTGTTTTTGTGTTGGTGTCCGCCGCCAGGAGAGGGGCGCACACGGTGGCGAATGCAAGTGTCAAGTGAACCCAACGCATATTTTTAGCTTAGTACACCTATCAGCCGGCGTGGCGCGGGCACTCGTGCCTGCCGTGTCGAGACTCGTCTCGACACTCTTGGCGGGTGTGACACAGTGTCCAACAGGAGCGCCCCATGAGTGGGGACGCGGCAGGCATGAGTGCCCGCGCTACGAGCGCCTCCGCGTCAACTGCCGGTGCCGGTGCAATTGCGCGGTTCATCGCCACCCGAATGCATAGCGGAAGCCGTTCTCCGCAATCCGCCGGAGTTCGGCCTCCGTGAACCCGAACCGTTCCGCCGCCAGGCGGTATTCGCCGGCCAGCGAGCAGCGGAACATCGCCGGGTCGTCGGAGTTCAACACGATCGGCACGCCGGCATCGAACAAGCGGCGCACCGGGTGGTCCTCCATGCGCGGGACCACCCCCGTGACCAGATTGCTGGTGATGCAGATTTCGAGCGGGATGTCGCGCTCGCGCAGGTGGCGCATTAGCGCGGGGTCGCCCACCGCGGCGATCCCGTGGCCGATGCGTTCGGCGCCCAGAGCCAGCGCGTCCCAGATGGATCCCGGCCCCATGCTTTCGCCGGCGTGCGCGTGGAGGTGAAGTCCCTGGCGTTTGGCGAAAGCGAAAACGTCGTGGAACCAACTGGCCGGGCCGCGCTCTTCGCTGCCGCCGATGCCGAGAGCCACCACGCCCTCGTCCAGGCGCTCACTGGCGAGAGCCGCCACCTGCATGGCCGGCTCCACGCCGAACTGCCGGACGGCGTCCAGAATCCAGCGAACCTGCACCGCAGATTCTCCCGCCGCGGCGCGGATAGCTTCAAAGATCGGCGCGAAATCCTGTTCCTTCCAGAGCACCACGCCGGCGGCGATAATGATCTCGGCATAGCGCACGTTCTGCGCTTCCAGCCGCCCGAGCAGGCGGCGCGTAATCAGCGCGTAGTCCTGGGGGGTCCGCAGGCGTTTGCCGACGCTCGCGAAGGCGCGCAGAAAGGCGTCGAAATCGGTGTAATGATAGAGCGCGCGATATTCCTCCATGGAGGAGGATGGGTCGAGTTCGTACAGAGTCTCCGGTTCCACCGAGCCTTCCAGGTGAAGATGCAGTTCGGCTTTGGGCACGTCGGCAAGAAAATCGTCCATACTTGAATTCACAGGTTCTCATGACTGGCGAAGAAATAGAAGCGATAGTCAATGGATATCATGGGGATGCGTTCGGCATCCTGGGGCCGCATTCGGTCCGCAAGAAGGGCAGCCAGCCGCGCTGGGAAATCCGGGCGTTTCTCCCCCATGCGGACGCGGCGGCGGTGGTGGTGGGCGGGACTCGCTACGAGATGGCGAAGAAGCACGCGCAAGGCTTCTTCGTGGCCTCTCTCGACGGTGAACCCGTCCCCTACCAGTTGTGCGCGCGCCTGTGGGATGGACAGGAGGTGGAGATCGACGACCCCTACCACTTTGGGCCGCAGATCTCCGAATCCGACCTCTACCTGCACACCGAAGGCACGCTCAACGAAGCCTGGCTGACGCTGGGCGCGCACCCCGTGGTGAGCGGGGGCACGGCCGGCGTGCGCTTTGCGGTGTGGGCGCCGAACGCGGAGACCGTCTCGCTGGCCGGCGAGTTCAACGATTGGGACACGCGGCGCCACCCCATGCGGCGGCGCAACGGCGGCGTGTGGGAAATATTCATGCCCGCTCTCGCCACCGGCGCTTCGTACAAGTACAACGTGCGGTCGCGCTTCGCGGCATACCAGCAGTTGAAGGCCGACCCCTACGCGTTCTATTGCGAATTGCCGCCGAAATCGGCATCGCGGGTGTGGGACAACTCGCACTACGAATGGCGGGACGCGGCGTGGATGACCGCCCGCGCTTCCTCCGACATTTTGAAATCGCCCGTGTCGATCTACGAGGTCCACCTGGAAAGCTGGATGCGCGGACCCATGGGGCAGACGCTCAGCTACCGCGAACTGGCCGTCAAGCTGGTGGAGTACGTGAAGCAGATGGGCTACACCCACATGGAGTTGTTGCCCATCATGGAGTATCCGTTCTCCGGCTCGTGGGGCTACCAGGTGATCGGGTATTTCGCGCCCACCTCGCGCTTCGGTACGCCGGACGATTTCAAGTTCTTCGTGGACGCCTGCCATGAGGCGGGGATCGGCGTGATCGTCGATTGGGTGCCCGCCCACTTCCCCAAGGACGCGCATGGGCTGGTCTACTTCGACGGCACCGCGCTCTATGAGCACGCCGACCCGCGCAAGGGCGAGCAGAAGGAGTGGGGCACGCTGGTGTTCAACTACGGGCGCAACGAGGTGCGCTCGTTCCTGATTTCCAACGCCCTGTTCTGGCTCAAGGAGTACCACATCGACGGCCTGCGCGTGGATGCCGTGGCTTCCATGCTGTATCTGGACTATTCGCGCAATGCCGGCGAGTGGGTTCCGAACCGCTACGGCGGCAACGAGAACCTGGAGGCCATCGAATTCATCCGCCGCTTTAACCAACTGGCGCACACCGTCCCGGGCGCCTTCACCGTGGCCGAGGAATCCACCGCCTTCCCCGGCGTGTCCAAGCCGGTCTACCTCAGCGGGCTGGGCTTCACCATGAAGTGGAACATGGGGTGGATGCACGACATGCTGGACTATTTCGGCAACGACCCCATCTACCGCAAGTTTCATCACAACAGCATCACCTTCAGCCTGCTGTATGCGTTCACCGAGAATTTCGTGCTGCCCATTTCGCACGACGAGGTGGTCCACGGCAAGGGATCGCTGCTCAACAGGATGCCGGGGGACGAATGGCGGCAGTACGCCAACGTGCGCGCGTTCCTGGCCTACATGTGGGCGCATCCGGGAAAGAAGCTGCTGTTCATGGGGCAGGAGATCGGCCAGCGCGAGGAGTGGAATCACGATCAAGGCATACGCTGGGACCTGCTGGAATTCGAGCCCCATCGCAAGCTGCAGAGCCTGGTGCGGGAACTCAACCGGCTGTATCGGGCGAGCCCGGCGCTCTATGAGGTGGACTTCCACTATTCGGGTTTCGAGTGGGTGGACTTCCACGATGTCCAGAGCTCCATCATCGCCTTCCTGCGCCGCGGCCGCGACCCGAAGGATTTCATCCTGATCTGCTGCAATTTCACCCCGGTGCCACGCCGGGGATACGAGTTCGGCGTGCCGGAAGAGGGCTTCTATCAGGAGATTCTGAATACGGATTCGGAGTTGTTCGGCGGCAGTAATATGGGCAACGGCGGGTGCGTATCGTCGCGGCCCATACCCAAACACCAACGCCCGAACTCCATCGCCATCACGCTGCCGCCCCTGGCGGTGGTGGCGTTCAAGAAGCTGTGAGAAAATCGCCGGGGGCTCCACGGCTTACGTCTTGGTGGGGCAGGCGCTTCCGCCGTCTTGCTTCGTGTATATGGCAGATATATACTTGGTGATGTGGCGGAACGCGAAGGTCCTCTCGATGCGTGTTCCGGTTTTGAATGGGACGAAGCAAACGCGCACAAGAACTGGGAGCGGCATCGGGTTAGCCCCGAAGAGGCCGAGGGCGTGTTCTTCAACGAACCCCTGGTCGTGCGTAGCGATATCCGCCACTCACGGCGTGAGAAGAGGTACTACGCGCTTGGGCAAACCGACGGCGGGCGATGCCTGTTCGTGGCCTTCACCATCCGCCGTTCACTGGTGCGCATAATCTCCGTTCGGGACATGAATCGACGAGAAAGGGATGCCTATGCCAAACACGAAGATGAAGCCGGTGCCTGAGTTTCAATCCGAAGATGAAGAGCGTGAGTTCTGGGCAAACCACGATTCGACGGAGTTCGTCGATTGGCGGTCTGCCGGGCGTCGCACGTTTCCAAACCTGAAGCCCACGCTGCGGACCATTTCTTTGCGGTTGCCGGTCTACATGATCGAGGATCTCAAGGTCCTGGCCAACAAGCGGGACGTACCCTATCAGTCTCTGCTGAAGGTGTTCCTTGCCGAAAGACTGGAGAAGGAGCGCCGCCGGGCGTAGCCGGGCAGCGCTCCTTCCCGTGCATCCAGCCTCGCACGTCCAGATGGACTCAATGGAAGGTAACGCCACTTTTTGTCCACAAGCCCAGATATCACGCAGTTCCGGTGCTGGTATGTGCAGCCGGAGTTCCAACTGGAACCTAACGCGGATCGCCGGTCGGTAAATCCTTGCTCGATGAATTGTCGGGCACTCGTCGCTGCGAAGCTTCGAACACTAGGCTATCAATCTCCCCAATCTGGAGAAGCCGACGCTCACCGTAAATTACTGTCCACCCACCCACTTCCTCGGTAGAGAGATCTGGCCCGAATCGGGCTGCGCCGAAATCGGCGCGCTCTCCGCGCATTGCTACGACTGTACGGGAGAAGCGCCCCTTTCCATGGCCGAGTTCACAATCAAAGAAGAGAATCTCTTTGTGGCTTAGCTCGCCAGCTCCAGCTCCGCTGATCGACCGCGCCCGGCTGGACGACGTTCGGTGCAAAGGGAACGAGGTCGGGAGAGCGGAGTCGAGGTACGTAAAGCCGAGCCTTAAGGCAAATTCTCGAATGTCCTTCTTTCGCCTCTTATCACGCACAAGCTGCCGAACGATAGAAACCACTATCGCGAGGCCGAGCGCCCACAAGAAGAAATAATCACTCGCGCCACTGAGAGTGGAGATCACACCAGCGATCACGAGGAGCAGAACCCCCGCGAGCATCGAAAGCAAGAGCCGATGGGCATCGAAGCCTAATTCCGTATTGTGCTGCTCGAACATTTCACTCCTACTCAGTGTAACGGGAATCGGCCGTCTACTTTCGAAACCCGCAGGCTCAGCTCCCATACTTCTTGGTAAACGGCGTTACCGTAGAGTGAGCGCCCGTCCCCATCCTGGAAGCAGATTCCTCGCGTGACACGCCGTCCACGGTAGTTGCCTACCGAACGGGTCTGCCGCTCCGCATGAACGCGGCTAACGCCGGCGTGCCTGGTGCGGAACTGTTCCCAGGTCAGGCCCGGTTGCTTGTACTCGCCGCAGTCTCGAATGGCCTTCAGGCACTCCGCGTCGGCGGCGGAACAGCGGTAGACGATCGGGCCGCGAGCCTGCTGGCGCCCCAACCAGGCGCCAGCTTCATCATGGCTAATACAATCTCGAAAACCGTAACGGATGTACGGTTTCAGTTCTTCCTTTCTTGAAAACAAAAGGGATGCGGAGGCGCAACCGTACAAGATGTACGGTCGTCGCACAGTGACGTTTGGCGCCCACAGCCGTGTCCGCGGGGATCCGGCCCGATCACTTCTCCGCGAGTTGAAACAGCAGCGCCGGATCCACTTCGCTGTCCTTGACCTTGGCGTTGCCGTTTTCGGCGGTGAACTCCAGCCGCGTCGTCGTGGCCGCCCCTACGGTCTTGATTTCGACAATGGTCGCCTCCAGCCGGCCGGCTGTCTTCCTCGTCCCCTTCACCAGGAACTCCTTTTCGGCCGCCGTCCCTTGCGGCTGCTTCACGACGCGCAGCGGCAGCAGCCCCACCTGGTCGATCCACGCGGTGACGGAAGCGTAAGCGCCGTCTCCCGGCGAATCGGGCTGGCTGCGCAGGACGTAGCAGGAGTTGCCTTGGAACATCTCTTTGCGCACTATCGCCTGGCTCAGCCATGCCAGGAAGTCGCTCGTCAGATCGGTAATCGCCAGGTCGCTGCCCAGCACGCTTTCGGACCAGCGTTTCTCCGGCAACAGCGAAGCTTTGCCCTCGGGGCCGGAGGCCAGCCAGATCTTTCTCTCACCGTCCGCTTGGGTCTCGATCAGGATCCGCAACCGCGCCGCCGCCGGGTCGGTGACGGACCAGAGCAAGCGAACGCCTTGCGGCAAGGACTTGCGCAGGACGGAAATCTGAAAAACCGTCTGCGGTTTGCCTGGACTGGTGAACACCAGCCGGCCGCGCGCCCGCATCTCCGGTTTCTCATGCAGTTCCCGAATATAGCGAGCCAGTTCCTTGGCCTCCGGCGGATTTTGACAGCGCGCGGGGGAGCCGATGAACAGGGCCACCACCGCACCGATCGCGAGACTACATGCCCGAACGCTTGGACGCACGAAACACTCCTTGTGATGGCTCGGCCTGCCGCCAGAGTCGGCCTCAACCGCGTGCGCGAGAGGCCGAAGAGGCGATGACTTTCGACCCGCTGAAGCCGTAGTACACGATATAAAGATAGCAAATCGCGGGCATGATGAACGCCATGTGGATGCCGATGGAATCGGCCAATCTGCCTTGCAGTACCGGAAGAATCGCGCCGCCGACAATCGCCATAATCATCAGGCTTGAACCTTTGCCGGTAAGTGGGCCGAGTTGCGCGGTACCCAGCGTGAAGATGGTGGGGAACATGACGGAGTTGAACAGGCCCACCGCAATGATGCTGCCCATCGCAATGCTTCCGGTGGTGGCCACCGAAGTCCAGACCAGAGCGGAAGCGATCACGGCGGCGCTGCCCAGTACCTTGCCTGGCGAGATGGCGCGCATCACGGCCGAACCGGCGAAGCGGCCTACCATGGCCCCGCCCCAATAGAAGGAAACGTATCCCGCCGCGGCGCGCTCCGTCAGACCGCCGATATTCGGCTGCGTGAAGTAGTTCACCAGGAAACTGCCGATGGAAACCTCCGCGCCCACGTACACGAAGATGCCAATGGCGCCAAGTAAGAGATGCCGGTGCTGCCAGATGCTGTCGCTCGGGATCACGCCGTGACCCTCTTCGATATCGGGCAGCGAGGGCAGATGGAAGCGCGAGACCCCGAACGCCAGCAGGAACAACGTGAGCGCGATCCCGATGTACGGCAGTTGAACGGTCCGCACGTCGGCCGCCGAGGCCGTCGCCGAGAGAATCACCAGTCCACCGAGATACGGCGCGATGGTGGTTCCGAGCGAGTTGAACGCCTGCGCCAGGTTCAAGCGGCTGGAGGCCTTGGCAGGGGCCCCCAATTGCGCCACGTAGGGGTTGGCCGCCACCTGCAACAAGGTCATTCCGCTGGCCAGCACCCACAGCGCGCCCAGAAACAAGGCGTAGGACTTGGCCGCCGCCGCCGGGTAGAAGATCAGCGCGCCGCACCCCATGACCACCAGCCCCAGCACAATCGATTTCTGGTAGCTAAGGCGCGCCAGGATGCGCGCGGACGGTATCGACATCAGGAAATAGGCTGAGAAGAAGGTGAACTGAATCAACATCGTCTGCGTGTAATTCAGTTCGAACAGCGCCTTGAGGTGAGGCACCAGGATATCGTTCAGAACGGTAACGAAGCCCCACATGAAGAAAACCGTGGTGACCACGGTCAGGGCGAGGCCGGTTTTTCGTGGGGCAGTGTCGGTGATGGAGGGATTCATGGGCTCGCGCGCCAGTATAACCGATTTCGCCGGGGGGAAAGTCGGGGGAGGCTCACGCGCTCAGACGCCCAATGCCACATACGTTTCCCAGTACCGCTTAGATGGTGGGGCGGACCCCCTGGTCCGCGGCCGACGCCCCCGTCGGCCCTGTCGCACCCTGCAAGGCGGCTGTCCCGTTATTCCGGCGGCGGGACGGGGGCGTCCCGCGCGGACCAGGGGGTCCGCCCCACGATTTCCGCAGGTTTCGCGGCTCTGGCAAAAAGTATGCGGCATCAGGCTCACGCGCCTGCGCCGCGCACCGCTTCCACGAACAATCGCGCCACCAGCGGCGCATCGAACTGCTCCACCCAAGCGAGGCCTTTGGCGGCCTGCGCGGCTTGTGCCTGAGGGGAATCGTGGAGGTCGAGAATCCCCGCCGCCAGCGCGTCGGCGCTCTCCGGCTCCACCAGAGTGGCGTGCGGCGCCACTTCGGGGATGGCCGCCGCGCGCGCCGCCACGATCGGCTTGCCGGCCGCCATAGCTTCCAGCAGCACGATGCCGAAGCCTTCCTGCACGCTGGGCAGGCAGAAGAGGTGGGCGCGATTGTATTCGGCGGCCAGGGCGGCGCGCGAAATGTCGCCCAGCCAGGTGACGGTGGGCTGCAATTCCAGACGCTCGGCCAGCGCCCGCCAGGCGGCGTTGCGCGGTCCGTTGCCGGCGAGGCGGATTTCGAGGTTGGGAATGGCGCCGCGCAGCGCGGCCGCGGCTTCCAGCAGCAGGCCGGCCCGCTTGCGGCGGTAGAAGCGCCCCACGAAGAGCACCGTAAAGCGCTCCGATTGAGCCGCGGCCGGGAAGGCCGCGAGCTGGCGGCGCCACCGAGCCAGGTCGATCAACTCCGGCACCACCGTGGGAGAGTGCTCCAGGCCGTAAAGACGCCGCGCGCATTCGCCCGAATAGCGGCTGGTCACCAGCACGCGCGCGGCGCGGTGAACGTGCAGCCGCTCGCAGCGCGCCTGCAAGCTCATGGTGAGCCGGGTGATCCCGCTCTCGAAGCGCGCTTCGTCGGCGATCACGCCCTTGAGCGAAGCGACGTGGGGAGCGCCGGCGGCGATGCGGTAGCCGTCCATATCGAAGCCCACCGTGCAATCGTGCGTGGAGGAGGCGCGCAACCCGCGGTTAAACCAGAGCCGCTCAGCGGTGAAGACCGGGAAATGGCGCGTGGGGGATTCGATATCGACGGTGTGCCCGATACCGCGCAACGCATCGGCCAGCACCGAGATGCCGACGTA
>Ga0182021_10010655_pt1 | contig 10900 bp, 9 predicted proteins | sample 612E3MmetaG_FD_120493 | JGI IMG/M metagenome (GOLD analysis project Ga0182021, IMG submission 120493) | Permafrost microbial communities from Stordalen Mire, Sweden - 612E3M metaG (Illumina Assembly) | ecosystem: Environmental > Terrestrial > Soil > Wetlands > Permafrost | place: Sweden...
GCGCGCGCGTCGAGCGCGGCGGCGTCGGTGATCTGGTGGATGAATCCCCGTTCGGAGAGGACAGTGAGCAACTCGGAGCGAAATTCTGGCATAGGGTCCATCGAAGCCGCGTGCGGTCGGAGCGGGTCGCTTAGCATACTCCTGAAGGTGGGCAAATGAAGCCGAGCAAGACGGACGGATCGCTCTACACCGCGATCGGGCTGATGTCGGGCACGTCGATGGACGGCGTCGACGCCGCGTTGATCCGGACCGACGGCTTGGCGGTGGTCGACGTCGGCGCGTCGCTGACCGTGCCTTACCGCTCGCCGCTGCGTCAGCGGCTGGGGCGGCTGGTGATGGCGAGCGAACGCCGCGCGGACGAGGCGCGGGCGGTCGGCCGCGAGATCACGCTGGCCCATGCCGAGGCGGTCGAACGCCTGCTGGTCGCGACCGGCCTCAGGCCGCCCGCGATCGACGTGCTGGGCTTCCACGGCCACACCATCTTCCACGATCCGGCCAATCACCTGACCTGGCAGATCGGCGACGGTGAGCTGCTGGCCGAGCGGACCGGCATTCCAGTGGTGGACCAGTTTCGGGTCGCCGACGTCGAGGCGGGCGGACAGGGCGCGCCATTGGTGCCGCTTTATCACGCGGCGCGCGCCGCCTCGCTCGAAAAACCGATCGCGGTCCTGAATATCGGCGGCGTCGCGAACGTTACCTGGCTGGACCACGACCGGGCGGATGGCGAGCGGGAGATCATTGCTTTCGACTGCGGCCCCGGCAACGCGCTGATCGATGATTTCGTGCTCGCCAAGACCGGCCGGCCCTATGACGCCGCCGGAACGCTGTCTCTCTCAGGCGCGGTCCATCAGGACATCCTGGCGCGCCTGCTCGATAATCCGTTCTTCGACCGTCCGCCGCCGAAATCGCTCGATCGCAACGCGTTCGACGGGTCGATCGTGGCTGGACTGGATACGCCGGATGGAGCGGCGACGCTCGCCGCTTTCACGGTGCGCGCCGCCGCCGATGCGATCCTCAAGCTGGGTACGCCCAAGAAATTGCTGGTCTGCGGCGGCGGCCGACTCAATCGCGCCCTGATGGCGGGCCTGGTCGCCGCGATGCCTGGTGTCGAGGTCACGCCGGTCGAGGCGGTGGGGTGGCGCGGCGACGCGCTGGAGGCGGAGGCTTTCGGCTATCTGGCGGTGCGCTCTCTCAAGGGGCTGCCGCTCAGCCTGCCGACGACGACCGGCGTTCCGCGGCCGATGGCGGGCGGCCAGTTTCATCCCGCGCCTAGAATTGTGTCAGAAGCCTCATGACCTCGCCTGCCAGCGCCGCGATCTCGTCCGCCGCCTTGCTGCGCGGCGCGGATTCCAGCACGCCGCGCCCCTCCATCATCGAGGACGCGAACGCGGTCCGGTCGCCGATGGTGGCGCTAGCCACCGTGACGCCCAGCGCCGCGATTCTGGCCGACAGGGTTTCGGCCAGCTTCATGCGGGTCTGCATGCGGTTGATGACGATCAGCGCCGGCCGCTTTTCCGACTGGGCGAGCGCCAGGGTGGGCTCCGTCGCCCACAGATCCATCGGGCTCGGCTGCACCGGCACCAGGACCAGATCGGCGGCCCTGACCGCGATCTTGGCTTCGATCTCGGCGTGGGGCGCCGAATCGATCAGCACCAGATCGTGCGCCGCCGCCAGCTTCTCGACGGTGGCCTGGGTGCGCCAGCCGGTGACGGCGGCGTGGGTGATGCCGCGGTCGAGGCCGGCTTCCTCTCGGGCGCGAAACCAGCGCGACAGGCTGCCCTGCGGGTCGATATCGACCAGCGCCACGCGGCTGCCGCGCGCCGCGAACGCGACCGCGAGCTGCGCGACCAGGGTCGTCTTGCCGGCGCCGCCCTTGCGCTGCGCCATGGTCAGAACCTTGCCGCCCATCAATGATCTCCCGTTCCGATTCTTTGGAGCATGCCTCTATTCCGCCTGAGCGGAAAGGGCGATATTGCAATGCAGCAAAATGACCAGGCGGGAGCCGAAGCGCCCCGGGCCAATATCCTGCCGGCGTCGACCGAGGCGGTCGCGCGCGCCGCCGAATTGATTCGCCAGGGAAAGCTGGTCGCGTTTCCGACCGAGACGGTCTATGGCCTGGGCGCCGACGCGACCAATGGCGCGGCCGTGGCCGCTATCTTCGCCGTCAAGGGGCGTCCGTCCTTCAATCCACTGATCGTCCATGTGACCGGGGTCGACGAGGCCGAACGCTACGCCCATCTGGACGCACGGGCGCACGAACTGGTTACCCGGTTCTGGCCCGGCCCTCTGACCTTGATCCTGAAACAGCGCGCCGGGTCGCCGATTTCCGATCTGGTCACCGCCGGGCTCGATACGGTGGCGGTGAGGGCGCCATCGCATCCCGTGGCGCGCGCCCTGCTGATCGCCGCTGGCCGTCCGATCGCGGCCCCCAGCGCCAACCGGTCCGGCCGGGTCAGCGCGACGGCGGCCATCCATGTGGCGGAGGAACTGGGCGGCAAGGTCGACCTGATCCTGGCCGCCGGCAAATCGCGACATGGCCTCGAATCGACCATCCTCGATCTGTCGGGGGACACTCCCGTGCTGTTGCGGCCCGGCGCGGTGACCGAGAGCGACATCGCCGAAATCATCGGTCCGATCGCGGTCGGCCATGGCGACGCCGAAAGGCCCAACGCACCTGGACAGCTGCGCCGCCATTATTCCCCGGCCACGGCCCTGCGCCTGAACGCGCTGTCGGCGGAGAAGGGCGAGGCGCTGCTGGCGTTCGGCCCGGACGCCTTCGCCGGGCGCAACGCGTCGGCGGTGCTCAACCTGTCCGAAACCGGCGATCTGGGCGAGGCGGCCGCCAATCTGTTTGCGATGCTGCGGACGCTCGATGCCGGCGGGTATCGTCAGATTGCGGTAATGCCTGTGCCTCACACGGGGCTGGGCGTTGCGATCAACGACCGCCTGAGCCGCGCCGCGGTTCCATCCGAGGATGGTGATGGCTGAACCGAATTTGGACGCCTTGCGTCAGGCTGTCGATCCGCAAGGCTGGATCGATGGGCCGGACGACATGGCCCCCTATCTCCACGAATGGCGCGGCCGCTTCGCCGGCGGCGCGCTCGCGGTGGCGCGCCCGGCCTCGACCGCTGAGGTCGCGGCGCTGGTTGGCGCGGCGCACGCGGCCGGAATCCATATCGTGCCGCAGGGCGGTAACACCGGGCTGGTGGGCGGCTCAATGTCCTATCCGGGCGAGCGGGCGATCATCCTGTCGCTCCAGCGCTTGAACCGCATCCGCGAGATCGATCCGTTGGACTACACCGCGACGGTCGAGGCCGGCTGTGTGCTGGCGACCGTGCAGCAGGCGGCGGAGGCCGAGGATCGGTTGTTTCCCTTGAGCCTGGGCGCGGAAGGCAGTTGCACGATCGGCGGGCTGCTGTCGACCAACGCCGGCGGCATCATGACGATCCGCTACGGCAACACCCGCGACCTGGTTCTGGGGATCGAGGCGGTGCTGCCCGACGGGCGCATCTGGGATGGGCTGAGAAGGCTCAGGAAGAACAACACCGGCTACGACCTGAAGCAGCTTTTCATCGGCGGCGAGGGCACGCTCGGCATCATTACGGCGGCGGTGCTGAAGCTGTTTCCGAGGCCACGCCAGACGGAAACGGCGTTCGTCGCCGTCACCGACCCCGCTGCCGCGATCGCGCTGCTCTCCCGCCTTCGCGGCGCGACCGGCGACGCGATTTCGGCATTCGAACTCATCCCACGGATCGCGCTCGAGTTCGCGCTCAAGCATATCGCCGGGACCATCGACCCGCTGGCCGAAGCGCATGCCTGGTACGTTCTGGTGGAAGTGACGTCCGGAATGGTCGGCGACACGCTGCGGTCCGCCCTGGAGGCGGGACTGGCGGAGGCGATGGGGGCTGGGCTGGCGAGCGATGCGACCCTGGCCGACAACGAAGCGCGGCGCACTGCGTTCTGGTTCATCCGCGAGGCGATCGTCGAGGCGCAGCGCTTCGAGGGCGGCTCGATCAAGCACGACATCTCGGTGCCGGTCAGCCGGATCGCAACGTTCATCACCCGCGCCACCGCCGCGGTGGGAAGCCTGCTGCCCGGCGTGCGGCCGGTGCCGTTCGGGCATGTCGGCGACGGCAACATCCATTTCAACCTGACCCAGCCGGTCGGCGCCGACCGTGACGCTTTCCTGGGTCAGTGGGAGGCGGCCAATCGGGTGGTGCATGATATCGCCATCGATCTCGGCGGTTCGATCAGCGCCGAGCATGGGATCGGCCGTTTCAAGCGTGATGAGTTGCGGCGGGTGAAGAGCGCGGTCGAAATCGATATGATGCGCCGCATCAAGGCCGCACTCGATCCTGAGTCGCTGATGAACCCTGGCGTCATGCTCGGGACGGGAGACAAGACCTGATGCCGGACGCGCCCGCGCCCGCGGCCCCAAGCCGGGCCGCCTTCATTTTTGTGTTCGTGACCGTGCTGCTCGACATGCTGGCGCTGGGCCTCGTCATTCCGGTCCTGCCCAAGCTGATCAAGGCCTTCATGGGTGGCGACGACGCTGGCGCAGCCCATATCGTAGGCTATTTCGCGTCCGTCTGGGCGCTGATGCAATTCGTCTTCCAGCCGGTCCTGGGGGCGCTGTCCGACCGCTTCGGACGGCGGCCGGTGATCATCCTGTCGAATGTCGGGCTGGGCCTCGACTATATCCTGATGGCGCTGTCGCCGAACCTCTGGTTCCTGTTCGTCGGACGCATGATATCCGGCGTCACCGCAGCCAGTTTTTCGACCGCCGGAGCTTATATCGCGGACGTCACCGCGCCGGAAAAGCGCGCCGCGCGGTTCGGCATGCTCGGCGCCGCATTCGGTCTCGGTTTCGTGGTCGGTCCGGCCATCGGCGGACTGCTTGGGAATATCGATCTCAAGCTGCCGTTTTGGGGCGCGGCGGCGGTCAGCCTCGCGAACGGCGCTTACGGATTCTTCGTTCTTCCCGAATCCCTGGGGCGGGAACGTCGCGTCGCGTTTTCCTGGCGCCGGGCGAACCCCTGGGGCTCCTTCAAACTGCTGCGATCCAACGCGGTTCTGTCCCGTCTGGCGCTGGCTGCCTTTCTGCAGCGTTTTGCCCATGGCTCGCTGCCCAGCATGTTCGTGCTCTATGCCGATTATCGCTACCATTGGGATGCAAGGATGGTCGGATTGGCGCTCGGCGCGGTCGGCATCGCGCAGATGGTGGTTTCTGGAGGACTCGTGCGGCCAGCGATCGCGCGTCTGGGCGAACGCGGGACCATGATGATCGGCCTGATCAGCGGGCTGACCGGGTTCACCATGTATGGGCTGGCGTCGAACGGCACCGTGTTCATGTTGGCGCTGCCGCTCGTTGCGCTCTGGGGCTTGGCCAACCCCGCTATCCAAAGTCTGGCGACGCGGCGGGTCAGTGCGTCGGAGCAAGGACAGCTTCAGGGCGCGCAGTCCAGCTTTGGAGCCATCGCCGACATGCTGGGGCCGTTGCTGTTCACCAGCGCGTTCGCGGCGGCGATCGCCAAGGGTTCGCCGGCGCATCTGCCGGGCGCGCCGTATTTCATCGCCGCGGCGATCGTCACGGGGGCTTTGGCGGTCTGCTGGCAGGTCACGCGGCCTGTCGCCGCCGTGCCCGCGGAGTAGGCGTCAGAGCCCGACGACCTCGCCGGCGAACGGGTTTTCACCGGGCCTGGTCTCGATCTCGATCACCCAGACATCGGAATCGCGATTGATCGCACGGGCCACATAGGCGTCGGCTTCATCCGGGTCCAGAACCGCGCCTTCCTTGACGCCCATCCAGGCCAGCTTGCCGTCGATGTCGCGCACCTGAGTCAGGATGCGGACACCGTTACGCTCCGTCAGGCGCACGATCACGCTGCCGCGCTCCCGGTCGCCGCGCCGGATCAAATAGGCGCCGATGCCGGCGGTGTTGCATCGACGCAGCTGCGCCTGCACCCAGAACTCAGTCGGCAGTCTTTCTTCGCTCATGGGATGCGAAACTAAACTGTCGCGGCAATGAGTTCCACCCGTCGTGGGGCCGAAACGACGAATGGCGCGGAGGGTGTCCGCGCCATTCGCCGGTGCTATTTGTGGTCTTTATCGTCGGGCTTGACGGGCCCCTTTTTGGGTTGCTGCGGGGCCGGCTGGGGCTGAGGTGGTGGCGCCGCGCGCTGCGGCGGCGGGGCCATCTGCGGCCGCGGTTCCGGACGCGGAGCCTGAGGCTGCGGCATGGGCTGCGGACGCGGGGCCTGCGGTTGCGGCATGGCCTGCGGACGCGGAGCCTGGGGCTGCGGCCTGAGTTCCGGCCTGGGCGCGGGCGGCTGCGGCCGTGGTTCGGGCCTCGGCGCCGCCTGCTGCGGCCTGAAATCGGGCCTGGGCGTTTGCGGCTGTGGCCTGGTTTCGGGGCGAGGCGCCGCCGGCTGCGGTGCGCGGGCCTCCGGGCGCGGTACGTCAGGTCGGGTCATCGCTGGCCGATTTGGGGCTGGGCGGGTTGCCTGGCTTTCGCCCGGGGCGGGGCGCTCGACCGGCTTGGGGCGGGGCGGCTGCACCGGCGTCAAGGGCGCGTTGGGCCGACCGGGAGCCGGCCGGACTGCCTGGCCTTCACCCGGGGCGGGGCGCTCGACCGGCTTGGGGCGGGGCGGCTGCACCGGCGTCAAGGGCGCGTTGGGCCGACCGGGAGCTGGCCGGACTGCCTGGCCTTCACCCGGGGCTGGGCGCTCAACCGCATTCGGACGCGAAGGAGCCGCCGGTGGTGTGGCTGCGCCGGGGCGTTCGGCGCCAGGCCGGCCATCAGGACGTTGCGGCTGGCCTCCCGGAGCGTTGGGGCGAGCATCGGGCCTGTTGGGAGCGCCGGGAATCCCCATGGCGGGCCGGGGACCACGCCCCGGTTCGCCGGGCTGACCCCCGCCGCGCGCCGGCGGCAGGGCCGGCCTGACAGTTATGGCGGCCGCGCCTTGGCCGCGCTGCGGCAGCACCGGTCCCGGCCGCGCCGGACGGCGGTCGGGGCTGCGTTCCGGCCTGACGGCGGCAACCACCCGGTCATTGACCTGCGCGCGATCAAGCGCTTCCGGCCGGAACCTGATGGAGGCGGCGGCGACCGGGCGGTTGCGGTCGATCACGTTGCTCGGCACCACGGTCGCGAACCGCGAGTTGGCGAAGCCTGCCGCCGTGGTCGGCACGCGATCGGCGCCGAAGCGCAGGCGTGCGCCCGGTCCGCGCCCACCGTAATTGTTGATCGTCGTGTTGTTGACGATCACGGTGCGGTTGATGTTCTCGATATATCTGGGGCCGGCGCGATAATAGGGCCGATAGGCCTCGCCCGGCGCCAACGGGACCCATCCCACCGCATCGCCGCCGCCGAACCCGATCGAGACTCCGAACCCGGCCCCGCCGACGAAGGAGACGAGCGCCGGGGCGTAGACCGGGTGCCGTACATATTCGCCCGGGCACCAGCCCCAGCGATTGCCGATGAAGGCCCACCGTCCATAGTGGAACGGGGCGAAGCCCCAGGGGCTGTCGTCGATCCAGGTGCGGCCCCATGGCGCGACCACCTCCCAGTGGCCATAGCGATAGGGCTGCCAGTCGACAGGGACGTCGTTCGGATACCAGACCGTGCCGTAATCGGGGACGGTCTGGAACGCACCATACTGATATAGATCCTCGCCACCGGTCATTTCCGGCGGGATGTATCGATCCTGTTCGGCCAGGGCCACGATACGGGACGGCGTGCGCCACTGGCTCGGCGATTCACCGATATCGGTCTGATAGGAATATTGCGGCGCGTCGGGCGTACCGGTGATCACCAGCACCTGGCCGGCCTGGATCGTGACAGCCGCGGCGGCGTCGCCCATCTGGGCCGCGCCGGTCCAGGCGGTCACCTGGGTCGGCTGGTCCTCGGTGCCGGCATCGATTCGGTAAAGGCCCGGAGTGGTCAGCCGCACCGTGCCGCGGGGCGTCAGGATATAGAGACCGTCGTCAGTCGGCAGGGCGGACACGCGCAGATCGAGCGTGCCGGTATCGAGCCTGAGCCTGCCGCTGTCCTGATCAAGGGTCGCAATGTCAATCTCGGTGTTCGATTTCAGGTCGAAATCGGTGGCGCCGATCTGGATTCGCGCGTCTGCGTCCTGCTGGACAAAGATGGCGTCTCCGATCGTCACCGGTTCGTTCACGCTTGCGGCGCTCCAGTCCTGGTCATCGGCGCGATGCATCGAGACATCGCCTCTGATCGCGGCGATCCGCCCAACCAGCGATGGCGGTTCGGAATCCTGCGCCGACGCGCCGCCCGCCAGAATGATCGCAAGCACTGCCGGAGTCAGGGTCCGCAGCGCCAGACGCGCGAAGCGCCTCGGCTGCGAAGGCGATTTGTCGATGTTCATGGCGTCGCTTCCCTCCATTTGTACCAGTGTCAAACTGGGAGCGCTTTGTGGCCGGGCCATGGCGCTCGCATGATATTTTCGTGTGCTTTGATCGGGATCGAACAGACCTCGACAATATCCACATGTCAACGTCGCATTATTCTGGATTGTTCCGCACGCGCCCTCGATGATGCAGTTCGCGAACGCTCTCGATATCCCGCGGCAACCCGCATAGATTCTCCGTCGTTCGGATCGGCGGGGCGCCCCGTTTAAAGGGCCAGCTTAGAGGGAGTTTATCGTGCTTCCAATCATAACGCGGCATTGGTGGATCCTGGTTCTGCGGGGCGTCATCGCCCTCCTGTTCGGCATGACGGCCATCATCCACCCCCCCCGCCACCTTTGTGTTTCTTGCGGTCTTCATTGCGGCTTACCTGGTGCTGGACGGCCTTTTCGCCGTGTTCTCAGGCATTCGCGCGGCCGAATCCCACAGGCGATGGTGGCCGTTCCTGCTCGAAGGGCTGGCCGATCTCGTCGCCGGCGCGATCATCTATATGTGGCCGGAGGTGCTGATCGTACTGGTGGCCGCCTGGGCGGTTCTTACCGGAATCATGTTGCTGGCGCCGGCTTTCGCCCTTCCGGAGGGGGCGGGCAAATGGTTCCTGATCGTGAATGGAGCGATCTCCATCATTCTGGGCGTCATCATTGCGCTGCATCCGGGGGCCGGCGTGGTCTTCGTCGTCTGGTCGTTGGCGCTTTACGCATTGCTGTTCGGGGCCGGCCTGATCGCCCTCGGCCTTCGCGTCCGGTCATTGCAATAGCGACTGTCCCGCCGATCGGGGGGCATGCATGCGGGCAAAAAAACGGCGCCGTCGGGCGCCGCTCAAGAGAGGAAAATGAGAGAAAGTCTTAGCGGGTCGCGCGCCGCCGCCGAGCGAAACCAAGGGCCGCCAGACCACCGCCAAGCAGCAGCATGCTGGTGGGCTCGGGCACTGGCGCGGTTACCGGAGGCGTGGCCAACGTCGCCGAAGCCGACCACGCGGAACCGCCGGTCTCGTTCAGGGTCAGGGTGAACGCCGCCGGAGTCGCGCTGTACAGGTTCAGCGAGTCGGTCAGATCGCCCAGGATGTAGAGGGCGATGGTCCCGTTGCCGTTGAGGCCAGCCGTGTAGGCGTAGTTGGTTGTCTTGATGCTGGTATCGAGATTGAAGGAGTAGGTGTCGCCGGCGTTGCTGAAGGTAATCAGGGAGTTGATCGGATTGTACGTGATGCCGCTATAGTTGAGCGTATTGCCGATGGTCGGGCTGACGTTGAACAGAGCGTTGCTCGTGGTGCCGATCCCGGAGTAGCCGGCGAACGAGCCGGTTCCCGAGAAATAGGCGTTGGCGCCACCCAGGGTCACTGTATTGTTGGTGGTGTTGACTGTCGGACTGAAGAGGAGGGAAACGCTGAGCGTGCCAGCCCCGATCTGGGTGGCATGGGCCACCCCGCCAAGCATCAAGGCGCTACAGACGATTGCCGCCATCTTTAGGGTCTTGAACATCGGGACGTCTCCTTGCTCTCTCGCGTTCGACTTTTTTGTCTCGGGTCTCTTTTAAGCAAAGCCCGTGCCATTTGAGAAGGGTCACGGTATTTCAAATGCTTGACCTTATCCAGATGTAGGCTATCGGCAGCTTTGTAAAGAAATCGGACAGATTTTGCGAAATCTGGGGGGAATCGTCGCCGGCCATTCCGCGAACAAGATTGCGGCACCGGCATGGAGGAAAGGGTGACTTGGCGCGGTAGTGGTGCCATCTTCCTGAACAGGATGCCGAGCGACGACCATTCCATGAACTCCGAGGGGCCGCGCGTGTATGAGACCCATATAGTCTCCAACCAACCGCCGCCGCTGGTCGACTATGATCTGTTTTCGGCCGACCCGGTTCTGCCGGGGTTGATCCGCCGAGACGGCGCCGACTGGGCGGTGGAGGGGTTGACCGCGTTCGGGCGGTTGCTTGGCCGGGCGGATATGACGGCGCGGGCCGTCCTCGCCAACCGCAATCCGCCAATCCTCCATAGTTTCGATCGCTACGGCAATCGCCGCGACGAGGTGGAGTTCCATCCGGCGTGGCACGAACTCATGACGGTCGCGGTCGGGCAGGGGCTGCACAGCGCGCCCTGGGCCGATCCTCGTCCGGGCGCTCATCTGGCGCGCGGCGCGAGCGTGTACCTGATGTGCCAGGTCGAGGCCGGCGTGCAATGCCCGGTCACCATGACCTATGGCTCGGTTCCAGCGTTGAAGCGCCAGCCGGACATCGCGGCGCGGTGGCTGCCGCGGATTTATTCCCGCAGCTACGACGGCCGCTTCGGCCCGGCGCGCGACAAGACCGGCGCGCTGATCGGCATGGGCATGACCGAGAAGCAGGGCGGCAGCGATCTGCGCGCCAACACCACCCGCGCCGAACCGGTGGGAGCGCCCGGTCCCGGACGGGCTTATCGGCTGACCGGACACAAATGGTTCTTCTCCGCGCCGATGTGCGACGCCTTCCTCGTGCTGGCGCA
>Ga0182021_10010656_pt1 | contig 10900 bp, 10 predicted proteins | sample 612E3MmetaG_FD_120493 | JGI IMG/M metagenome (GOLD analysis project Ga0182021, IMG submission 120493) | Permafrost microbial communities from Stordalen Mire, Sweden - 612E3M metaG (Illumina Assembly) | ecosystem: Environmental > Terrestrial > Soil > Wetlands > Permafrost | place: Sweden...
ATATTTTTTTATATCAGATATTGCGTCTTTCCTGATTTTTGTGTCAAATGATGCAATTGAACCACTGCCATATTTGGGGTTCACAAATAAATCAACTATAAGTGTGCTTACGCCAAATTTATATTTTTTTACAAGACCTTTTATTTGTTCTACATTGTTCTCGTTTATATGCCAGGTCCCAAAAAGTTCCACTCCGTCAAGCTCCTGGATTTTCCCCGCAGCTTCAAAAAGTTCATCTACTGATCGGTCCTGTTTATAACCAGAATTGCACCATCTATCGCTCTGGTTTCCAAATATTCCCAGTGTTGTTGAAAATTTTACATTGCTGGCCATTTTCCCTCCCTTTTATTAAATATTAATATTTTTTGAACAAAAATTTGTTTATAGTGGTTGTATTTGATGAAAAATTATAGTAATTTTATATTTATATTCTGGCAACTTAACAATTATAAAAATTATTATTTTAGATATTTTGTATTAATTATAAGAAACTATAAGTGTATGCGCAATAATTGAAATTCATTGTTTTTTATAGGTAAAACTTGCCAGTAAAAGAGTTTGTTTTTTAAGGAGGATATATGGCAGAATTCAAAGGTTTTGATAAAAATTTTGAGATTTCAGGAAAAACTGCTGTGGTAACAGGTTCAGCAAAAGGGATAGGTAAAGCAATCGCATTAATGTTTGCTGAAAAGGGCGCTAATATAGCTCTTGTTGATATGGATCCTGGGATCAAGGAAGTTTCCGATGAAATAAAGAAAATGGGAAGAAAGACTGTTGAGCTTGTATATGATATTTCATTAACGGGAAATATCGATATTATTGTAAAAGAATGCCTTAAAAACTTCCCAAAGATTGACATCCTCGTAAACAGTGCAGGTGTGGGGCTTGTTGATGATGCTGAAAAAATTACAGAAGAATTATGGGATAAAACAATGTCAGTGAATCTTAAGGCTCTTTTTCTGCTTTCTCAGGCAGTAGGCAAAGAGATGATGAGGCAGGGCAAAGGCAAAATTATTAATATAGCCTCAATTGCAGGACCAATAGCATTTGAAAAACATTCTGCCTATACAGCCAGCAAAGCCGGAGTTATCGGGTTAACCAAGAATATGGCTCTTGAATGGGCAAAGTATGGGATAAATGTGAACTCTGTGTCGCCGATAGTCACCCTTACTGAAATGGGAAGGACCGTATGGATTGGTGAACTAGGGGAAAATATGAAGAAGAAAATCCCAATGGGCCGGTTCAATGATCCTTCTGAAATAGCTGCTGTCGTTTTATTTCTCGCCAGCGATGCAACAGACATGATAACTGGACATAATGTTGTAATAGATGGAGGTTACAGCATCCAGTAAGAAATACCGTTTAAGATTGTAAGTTAGGCAACTGCTTTTTTAAAATACAAAATTTACAGAAACACCAAGATCTTTTTTGAGGTCAATTGTTTGCATATCCTTTTTATGTGTCTCTTTTCTGAGAACAACAATAATCCCGGAATTTTCCGAAGTTGGCCAGGGGAGCCAGTGCCACACGCCCTTTTTCAGATTTACACCACAAAAACCATCAAGAGGAGTACAATTTTTTCCAATTATGCCTCCATTCCAAATTTATATTTTTTTTAATTTTTTCTCTATTTCAACTGCTGCTTTTATTGCTCCTGCAAAGAAGTCAAAGTTTAAGGCCGCTTTACCCATTCCCACGCCATCAATATTATCAAGCTCCATAATAGATCTTGCACTTTCCAGTGTAACGCCCCCGCCATACATAAAAATCTGTTTGGTTCCGGTACCCTTCCCATATTCATTGTCTATTGCTTCGCGGAGCGCAGCTAGTATACTGCGTGTATGGTCAACCGGAGCAGCAGAAGATGTCCCGATTGCCCATGCGGGTTCATAAAATATTACAATCTTACCCAGGTCCTTTTTTTCAATACCTTCAAGTAGTGGAAAAAGCTGGTCTTTTAAAATATTACAGGTATCCTTTATTTCAGGTTTTTTTTCTTTTTCAACCACAAAAAGAGCTGGGGTCATGTTATTTCGCAGTATAGCCTTGACTTTTTTATTTATCACAGTTGCATCTTCTTTAAAATAATTCACACGTTCAGGATGACCTGCCATTACATAATCACAACCCATTGCTTTTAAGGACCAGGGGCTTATCTCACCTGTGTATGGACCTTTATCTTCCCAGAAGCAATCCTGGGCTCCCAGTTTTATCCTGCTTTTGGATAAAACTAATGAAATCGGATATAAAGATAAAAAATCAGGGAAAATGTATACTTCAATTAATGAATTTGCTGGTATTATCTCATTAATTAAATCATTCAGCTTGTTTGCATATTCCAGACTTTCTGTTACCGATAGGTTCATTTTCCAGCTTGTGCATAAATAGATTTTTTTCACTTTTATCCTCCTGTTTTTGAGTCGCATTATTATTAAAACTTTTTAAAAAATATTACAAACGAAAATAATCGATTATTCTTTCAGCAACTTTCTCTGGTGTATAAACATAAAAATCTTCAAGTTCCGGCGCATATGGGACCGGGGTATCGGGTCCGCATAACCTTAATATTGGGTAATCAAGATAATCGAAAGCACTATCCTGTATAATTGCAGCTATTTCGCCGGCAAACCCACCTTGAAGAGGTGCTTCATGCAGGATTGCTGCCTTATTGGTCTTTTTTACAGATTTTATTATTGTTTCCTTATCAAGAGGTGATATTGTCATCAAATCAACTACTTCAACCTCAAAGTTATACTTTTTTTTAAGGATCTTAGCTGCTTCTAATGCAATTAAAACCATATAAGAATAGCATATTAATGTCAAATGCTGGCCGGTAAGCTTTATATCAGCCTTCCCAATGTCTATTGTATATTCTTCTGCAGGCACTTCACATTTTGTCGAATATAGTTTTTTATGCTCTATAAAGAGCACCGGGTTATTATCCCTTACCGCGGTTTTTAAAAGCCCCTTTGCATCATATGGGTTTGACGGTATTATTACTTTGAGCCCAGGAATATGCGCAAACCAAGCTTCCAGGCACTGAGAGTGCTGGGCAGCATTCCTAATTCCTGCACCTTCCTGGGTCCTTATAACAATTGGGACATTCACCCTGCCGCCTGTCATGTAGTGCAGTTTTGCAGCCTGATTTATTAATTGGTCCATTGCTACCATTAAAAAATCAATATACATAATTTCAGCAATTACCCTGTAACCAAGCATTGCGGAACCAATTGCAGTACCGATAATGGCTGTTTCGGAAATAGGTGTATCTCTTATTCTTTCAGGGCCGAATTCTTCAAACAGCCCTTTTGTTGCTTTAAAAACACCGCCATATCTTCCGACATCTTCACCAATAAGAGTGAGATATTTATCCCTTTTCATCTCCTCCTTTATTGCTGCAGATATTGCTTCAGCATAAGTTATTATCATTTATCATCCTTTGAACCAAAACAATTCCTTAATTTTTATATGCTTCCAATTTTCCTTAAAGCTGCTTATTAATCAGCATAAATATCATTATATAGTTCTGAAACGTCTATTTTTTTACTGTTTGATGCAAATGCTACTGCCCTATCGATTTCGTTGGTTAGCTCCTCACTGGTTTCAGAAATTAATGCTTCAGTTAATATACTTTCCTTAATAAGTATATTTTCAAATTTAGCAATAGGATCCCTTGAATACCAGAAATCTTCTTCAGATTTTGACCTGTAGGTTCTTGGATCATTTATAGAATGGCCCATTTGCCGGTATGTCTCACATACCAAGAGAGCCGGTATGCTTTTAGCCCTTATATGCGCTACTAATTGCATGGTATGGTTAATAATATCGATTACATTATTGCCATCTATTGAAAGCCCGGGAATACCGTAGGCTTTGGCGCGTTGCGAAAGGTTTTTAATATTAATAGTTTTGCTAATATCCGTAGAAATAGCATACTGGTTGTTTTCACATACAAAGAGAATTGGAAGACCCCAGGCAGATGCAAGATTCAAAGATTCATGAAAAGCTCCGGTGTTGGCAGCACCATCACCGAAAAAAGCAACAACTATCCTGTCTTTTTTAAAATTTTTACATGCATAACCCAAGCCGACAGCAATAGGCAGGCCTGAACCGACTATCCCGTTAGCCCCCATCATACCTATTTCTGGAACAACCATGTGCATGGTGCCACCTTTTCCCCTGCAATAGCCATCTTCTCTTGCCATGAGCTCAGCAAGCATCCTGCCTATATCTCCACCTTTGGCAATTATATGCCCGTGGCAGCGGTGATTGCTCATTATATAATCCTTTTTTTCCAGGCAAAAGCAAACTCCTGCTGCTATTGCTTCCTCTCCAGTATAAAAATGGATACTTCCGAAAGCAAGATTTTGTAAGATGAGCTGATGCACAGTCCTTTCAAAAAGCCTTATCTTTTTCATTGTCCTGTAAAGAACCAGCTTCTCTTCTATAGACAAAATATTCCTGTATTTCATATGTTTTTGAATCTATAAATCTTTTATGTAGTCGTTTATCAGATACTGGCTTTCCCTGAGCGCGTAGTAGGTTTTGATATACTCATCAACAATCACCTTATATTTTAAATGGTTATCCATATCAGGTTTTACCTCTTCTGCAAAAGTCACCATATTATCAGCAGCTTCAACAAATCCTCTATAAACACCCGAAGCAACAGCAGCAATTATTGCAGCACCAAGTGAGGTTGCTTCAGGATTTGTGGTTTTTCTTATCGGAAGCCCTGTTACATCAGCATAAATCTGTGTCCATAAACGGCTGTTCATATGGCCTCCTACCCCTATCATCTCGACAAGATTAAAACCATTCTCCTTTATGATCCTGAGTGAAGCCTCAGTACCGTAAGCAATACCTTCCATTATCGCCCTGTAAATATGAACCGGGGTATGCTTTAATGAAAGGCCCCTTATGACTCCCCTGCTTTCAGGATCTGTAAAAGGAGTGCGGTTTCCTTGCCAGTGTTCAAGCACAATAACCCCTTCTGAACCTATTGGAAGCCTGGCAGCCTGCTGGTCAAGATAAGCATAAATGCTGATATTGCGCTTTTTTGCTTCTTCCTCAATTTGTGAGTTTATAAAGTTTGTTTTAAACCACTTGAGGACTGTGCCTGTAGATGTTTGCCCGCCTTCAACAGAGAAATTATCAACTACAATGTCAGGATAGCTGCCGAAAACGCCCTTTGCATGAAATTCCTTATCGATATTTGTCTGTAAAAAATTAGATGAACCAAGTACGCCGAATATTTTACCGGATGTGAATGCATTGGCTCCTATGCTTGCAGCTGTGGCGTCGACTGCGCCCTGGCCAACAGGTGTGCCGGCTACAAGCCCTGTAAGCTTTGAAAACTGCTGGGATACCCCATTTCCCACAGGAGTACCGAGTCTTAAAACCGGGGAAGGTATTTTTTCAAATATATCCCCTATTCCTATTTTTTCATAAAAATCTTTCTGCCAACCACCGTTCCGGTTGTCGTAATAACCCCTTATTGTCGCGGTCGATATACCGGTGGTCCAGATTCCGGTAATTTCATTGGTAAGCCAATCAGTAAACTGTCCGATTATTTTTGATTTTTTATACTTTTCCGGCTGGTTTTTCTTTACCCACAAGCTTTTGCACGGAAACCATTCAGCGGACACCGGGCCCCATCCATTATATTTTCTCTGAGGCATATCCAGGGATTCAATAAATTTTGCTTCTTCAGACGAGCGTACGTCCATCCATATGATTGCGTTCCGGACAGGCTCATTGTTTTCGTCAACAAATACTACCGTGCAGCATGTACCGTCATAACTTACACCTGTTATGTCCTCAGGTTTTACCTGTGATATTTTTAAAACTTCTTTTACTGTCTTTATAAGGCCTTCGCGCCATTCCTCTACTTTCTGCTCAGCCCATCCCGGATGATCATAGTACGTATTGTAATAAAATGCGTTGATGCCAAGAATGTTGCCTTTTTCATCATAAATACCGGATTTAATACATTCAGTGCCGCCGTCAATTCCAAGGAAATATTTTGACATTTTTGCCTCCTGAAATAAAAAATTGGCTAATAAAAAATATTGATAGATATTATATGATAAACACATTTATTCTTGAACTAAAATAACTTTTAAGTTATTGAATTTTTTTCAAAAACTGGTTTTAAGGCATGTCAATTTTTAAATAGCCATTGACTTAGGTTTTTATATATTAAATAATGTGTTTTTAAACAGCTATTAAAAGCTATAGTAATGAGAAAATGATTAGTCTGTCTTACAAATTAATTCTTTCTATGCTGAAAAAATATCTTAACCGGAAATCAGAGATAAATCTATTAATAAATTTGCCGAATTAAATTTTTAAAACTGGAGGAAATTATGGCTGGTGAAAGAAAACTTACGATGTCCGAAGCTGTAAGAGAAGCAATGACTCTTGAAATGAGGAGGGACCCAAAAGTATTTCTCGCAGGTGAAGATATAGGAATTATTGGCGGAGCTTTTGGAGTTACAGGTAAAATGATAGAAGAATTTGGTCCTGAGAGAATGATGAACACACCAATATCTGAAACGGCTATTGCAGGCATCGGCGTCGGTGCAGCTGCTGCAGGTTACAGGCCAATAGTGGAGATAATGTTTTCAGACTTTATAGGTATTGCCATGGACGAGATTGCAAACCAGGCGGCAAAGATGAGGTATATGTTTGGCGGAAAAGCAAAAATACCGATGGTTGTCAGGACTGCTTGTGGTGCCGGAGTAAGCGGTGCAGGCCAGCATTCACAGACTCTTGAAGCATGGGTTACTCATATACCAGGCCTAAAAGTCGTTTATCCTTCAAATTCTTATGATGCAAAAGGTCTCCTGATAAGTTCCATAAGAGACGACAACCCAGTTATTTTCTTTGAACACAAATTTATTTACGGAATCAGCAGTGATTGTCCTGAAGGTGAATATACTATACCGATAGGGCAGGCAAAATTGTTACGAGAAGGTAAAGATGCAACAGTAATTGCCTGGGGTTTAATGGTACATCGGGCAGCTAAAGCCGCAGCAAATCTAGAAAAACAGGGAATAAATGTCGATGTCATAGATATAAGAAGCCTGGTTCCTCTTGACACTGCCGCTATCATTAAATCAGTTAAAAAAACAGGCAGGGCCGTAATAGTGCAGGAAGCATACAGGACCTCAGGATTCGCCGGCGAGATTTCAGCTATAATATCAGAAGAGGCTTTTTCAAGCCTTAAGGGTCCAATTATAAGAGTCACTTCTCCAAATACCACTATCCCTTTAAGCCCGATATTGGAAAATGAATTTCTTCCAAGCCCTGAAAAAATAGAGGCTGCCGTTCTTAAACTGGTAAAACTAGTTTAATTTTTTATACATAGTTTTTATTATATATTTTTTAAATCTATAGAAATCCAGGAAAGGTTTTTAATGAAGGAAGATGTATTCCTGCCCAAGTTGGGCTTGACAACAACAGAAGGAACAATCGATAAATGGCTGAAAAATGACGGAGATATTGTGAAATCTGGAGAAGGTTTGGTTGAAATCACAACAGATAAAATAACAACTTCGATTGAATCACCAAAAGATGGCATCCTGCAAATTTTAAAGGAAGAAGGGACAGTCCAGGTAGGTGAAGTTTTTGCAGAAATCATTGACTCAGGTGACTGATATAATTATTTTGAGTTGCTGAAAATTAAATAATCAGGGTCAGAATATGATGAATTAAAGATATGCAATGTATTTAAAATCATCATGGGAGTTTATAAAAAATGCAAAAGATGCAAATTTTATAAACTCCTTGTTTAACCTATGCCTCACTGTTTGGGTGATTTCTCAACTACTGTAAGCTTAATTATCGGGTTCTGCTTTATAAAAAGCCTGTTTGCCTTCAAAATTTACATTTAAATCAGCCCAGGCTTTTGGAGCAATTATGGTCAGGAGCCTGAAGGGTTTATCCCCAAAGTTGTAACCAACATGCCAAGTCCCCTTAGGTATTAGAAATCCATCACCTTCTTTGAGCACAAAAGTATCTCCATTGACAGGGTCAAACATCGTGGCTTCGCCTTCAAGACAATAATACACTTCATCCCCTGCATGGATATCGGGTGGCTCAAACCAGCCGCCTGGTTTTATGGAATAATCTGAAAAATACAGCCTGTTTGTGTCTGCAACAATGGTGACTTTTATGGGCTTATCCCCTTTGCCGTAAACAGTATTTACAACATCTTCTTTCCTGATGACCTTGGGTCTTTTTTTATCCGGTGGAAATGGCAGGTTACCCATCCATTCCGGGACTTTTGCTTTTTTTATATTTTTATCTTTGTCTTCATTCATTTTTTACACTCAATTCATTTTAAAATATTGATTACACTCTATATTTACCAATAATTAACTTTAAATCCAAAAATCAGCATTAACATCATTTCCAACTTTTGCCAGGTCAAAAACCCCGCTGCATTTTTACCTTGCAGCATATCTTTTGGCCAACCTATGAGTTTTTAGGCTTAAAGTTCTGGCGCGATTCCAAACACAGCCTCTACAACCTCATCGGAAAAATTAAGATACCTGTGTTTCATGCCTTCCGGAACTAAAAACTGCTCTTCAGGCAGTATTTCAAAAGATTCATGAAGTACGCTTGTATCGTCTTCTCCGTCTTTCTCATAAACCTGTACAGTAAGCTTTCCCTTTAAGACAAATAGCACCTCATCGCCTTTATGCGTTTCCGGGTCGGAGTAAATACCTTTTGGTATCTGGATAGTGCCGAAATGCACAAAATCATTGCTGATATAAAAAGATACAAGTATATGGTTTTCTTTACCATGAATCAGCCTGAGCATCTTATCTTTTGGTATGTGTATTAGCCTCTGGTTCTTTCTTGCTTCTTCACCTGATACGGGATACCTGCCCAACTTTTCCAATGCTGTTAATTCTTTTATATTTTCCATTTTAATTCCTTTTCTTTTTACAAATTGGCGTCTTTAAATTCTTTTTTAAATTAAAATCAACCGGTTATTCTCCTTTATAAAAAGCCTGTTTGCCCTTAAAATATACATCCAGACCCTGATCTTCTGCAGACCATATATGAGGCGCAACCAGCGCAAGCAGCCTGAAAGGTTTGTCACCGAAATTAAATCCTACATGCCATGTACCCTTTGGGATAAGAAGGGCATCACCCGGATTTAATACCACAACATCGCCGTTGACCGGATCAAAAAGGTGTGCTGTTCCAGAAATACAATAGTAGCATTCATCTCCAGGATGCACATCCGATGGATCAAAAAACTCTCCAGGCGGTACTGTATATTCACCAAGATAACCTATCTTATCAGTGCTTATATAAAGCGGAGTGCTGTCAAGATGCCTGCCCCTTCCATAAACAAGCGGTTTTGCATCTGTTTTCCTCCTGATGGCCGGGACCTTTTTATCGGGTGGATTAGGGTAACTCCCCATCCATTCCGGCATACCCGCGGATTTTTTGTTCTTGTCTGCCATATACTCTCCTTTTAGCTGTCAATAAAAAAACATTTTATTTAAACAATTTTTCCAAAAAACTTCTGGCATTAAAAGTTATTGTTGATATCAATAATCAGGCAAACTTTTCAAACTTGCTTTCAAGTGTTTTATATATTTCCCTGAAAAGTTTAAACTTCTCACTATATACCTCTTTAAATAGAGGATTGCTTTTTACTGTTATGTCATCTTTAACCATATTCTTTACCGCAGTTTCCAAATCTTTATAGACTCCGGCAGAAACTGAAGCAATAATGGCTGAGCCAAGAGCTCCAAGCTCTTTAGCTCCAGTGGTAACAAGGTCTTTTTGCAATATGTCAGCAAGCAGCTGCATCCAAAACTTGCTTTTTACAATTCCCCCTGCAAGCTTTACTATATTTATTTTCATTTTGTTTTTTGCCAGAATTTCCTCTTCAACCTTTAAAAGGTCCAGAAGTTCAAAAGATATACCTTCAAGAACTGCTCTTGTAAGATGCTTTCTTTCATGTTTGTATCTTATGCCCAAAAAAACTCCTGTCGCACCAGGGTTGCTGTAAGGATTCCTTGAGCCCAGCAAATATGGCAGAAACATTATACCGTCTGCCCCTGGAGAAACTCCTTCAGCTTCATTATCCAGGTCAGCCATGGATAAATCTTTGTTTTTTACAACTGAATTATAGTACCACCTGAAGATTTCACCGGATGATGCAGTCGCCATCATCGAATACCATCTGTCACAGAAAGGGTGGCAAAAAATATAAGTCCTGAATTTATCATCCGAAGGAAAATCCCTGACAGATGTAGCAAGGACACCCGCCGAACCCACAATCAATCCTGTCTGTCCATCCCTGTAAGTACCCAGGCCAAAAATCGTAGAAATGCCGTCTCCTGATCCTATTGCAACAGGAATGCCTTCAGGAATTCCTGTGAGGTTTGAAACCTCTCTGGAGAGTTTCCCCCGCAAATCCTGAGGGTTTGCAAGCTCCGGGAAAATAGATCTTTTAATATTCAGCCCTTCGATGACTTCTCCATTGTTTCCGGGCCATTCCCATTTTTTTGTATCCAGCATCTGACTGCCCGAAGCATCGCCATAGTCGCTCAGTATGCTTCCTGTCATCTTAAAGCCAACAAAATCTTTTATCATAAAAAATTTGTTTATCCTGACAAAATTTGCCGGTTCGTTTTCCATTATCCATGCAAGGGCATTAATCGTACTTTCACCGGTTAAACTGCTGCCGGAAATACCTGCAATGATTTTGTCCGTCCCGGATTTTTTTAATTTGTAGTATTGGCCCTGAAGCCTTTCGTCAAACCAGTGGATTATAGGCCTAATAACGGCATTGCTTTTGTCAATAAGTACCGGCATTATCATCATTGCACAAATACCGATAGCAGATATCCTGCAGGCCTTGCCGTCC
>Ga0182021_10010657_pt1 | contig 10900 bp, 10 predicted proteins | sample 612E3MmetaG_FD_120493 | JGI IMG/M metagenome (GOLD analysis project Ga0182021, IMG submission 120493) | Permafrost microbial communities from Stordalen Mire, Sweden - 612E3M metaG (Illumina Assembly) | ecosystem: Environmental > Terrestrial > Soil > Wetlands > Permafrost | place: Sweden...
CTCGAGGACGTGCTCGAGCACGGGTCGCTGCCGGTCCCTGCGCACTTGCGTTCGACCGGGCCGGCGCGGCGCAAATACAGATACCCACACGACTTCGAAGGCGACGACGTCGAACAGCAGTATCTGCCCGACGAGCTCGCCGGCCGCCGCTACTACTTCCCGGAGGATCAGGGCGTCGAAGCGCGGATCGGCGAACGGTTGGATCGGCTGCGAGAGGCCAGGCGTGAGGCCCCGCGAAGGAAGAAGCGCGTTGAAGGCGGGTCCGGCACGGATCCAATGTCGACCGGATCGGAGGGCATGCGGCGCCGCCGGGCGAGCCTGACGAAGCTTGCCGACGAGCAAAGGCAGGACGCCGGGGACTGACGCCCCGGGCGAGCCCCTGCGTTCGGGGAGTTGTATGTGGCTTTCGATCGGTGCAGGGTTGACTGCGGAGACCAAGCAGGAGGCTGATCAGAGCGTCCAGGCAGCCCGGAACAAGCTCCGCCGGCAGTGTCGATTCGGTCCCGGCTTGCAGGACCGCGGCGGGCTTCCATGGGCAGCAATGAATCCGTCGACGGCACTCCAGGTGCTTCGATCAAGATTCACCCGAACCGACCGAATACTCACCTGCGTCTCCAGTCCCGATGTGGGAGCGCCCTATGTCACGAGCGCACGCTGTCGCGCCGATGCGAGGCACGTTGGTCCTAACCCGGGGATCAGCGCAAGGCGCCAAGACAACCGCCCCAAGGGCGGTCGACCGCCACGAGCGGCCGGTGACGTCTTCGTACCTGGAGCGAGCTATGCTCCTGTGGCCGCGCCTCGACCGGGCCAGGCTGCGACGCGTAGCCGACGATCCCCTGAGGATCGCCGAGATGATCCAGGGGCGCACGTCCCAACCATTCGAAGTGATTGTGGCCATGCTCACGCGGACGACGGAGGCGCTCACCTCGCCTACCGAGGAGTCGAGCGGGTTCGCCTCGGGTCGCACCGACGCCGCTCGGGTCGCGCTCCGGATCGTGCGCAGCGACTCCGGCACCAGGCGGGAGCTTCGAGACCTGCTCCGCGCTTAGCGGCACGCCGTCGCGGTCAGGGCTCCAGGTCAAGCGCCCGGGCGTGACGTGGCCGGAAGATGGCGATCGGTCGGCGGTCGAAGGCTGCGACGCGGGTAACCCCGAGGCGCTCGGCAGTTGCCACCAGGACCGCGTCGGTGAGCCGGGGCCGATATTCCGTGGCCTCCCGCAATAGCTCCGCCGCTCGAGCGAAATCGGCCTGCGTCGGCGCGACGACTCGAATCGCCCCGCTGGCGATGGCCTCGAGGATGGACAGCGTCGCCTTGAGACTGAGTTCGCGCTGCAGCAGCAGGTCTACTTCGCACAGGGTCAGAGCGCCGATCAGCATCGGCTCGGTGACGCGACCGAACCAGGCGAGCGCGGCCCGATGATTCAGGTCCGACTGATCGGCAGCGGCCAGGATGGCACTCGAGTCGAGGAGGACGGCCATCGATCAGCGCTCGGTCTCACGGGGACGCCGACCGGCTTCTCGGCTCGCGATCGACCGACCGTCCAGCGACAGTCGCCCATGGTCGCTGCGACCGACGGCCAAGAAGGGCAAGTCCGGCACGGTGTCGTGGGACTCGAGGTAGCTCTCCAGGGAGGCCGCGATCACCGAGGTCTTTGTGGCCGCGCCGCGAGCCGCGAACCGGTCGAGCCTCTCGAGCAGGTCGGCATCCAGAAGGATCGTCGTGCGCTTGAGCATATGACAGCATATATACCACAGTGGCGCACCTTTGTGCCAGTTCCGTAGGATCTCCGACACACCCCTGCCGCAATCGAGGATGCCACCGTGAATCGCTTTGAGGCCAACCTCAGGATCCCGGGTCCCACGTCGCTTCCGGACGTCGTCCGAGAAGCCGGTGCCCGTCAGATGGTCAACCACCGCGGTCCCGAGTTCGCGGTCCTCCAGAACAGCATCGTCGGCCGCCTCAAGACCTTCTACAGGACCGAGAACGACATTCTCATCGTCACGGCGGCAGGAACCGGTGGCCTCGAGTCGGCGATCGTCAGCTTCCTGTCCCCGGGCGACAAGGTTCTGGCCGTGACAATCGGCGCCTTCGGGGATCGCTTCGCCAAGATCGCGACGGCCTACGGAGCGGAAGTGACCAAGGTTGCCTTCGAATGGGGCAAGGCCGCGGATGTTGCCAAAGTCCGCGAGGCTCTCGAGGCAGGTGGACCGTGGAAGGCCGTTCTCATGACCCAGAACGAGACCTCCACAGCCGTCACGAACCCTATCCGGGCGCTGGCCGCGGTCGCCACGGAAGTCGCTCCCGAAGCACTGATCCTGGTTGACGCCATCAGCGGCCTGGGCGCGGTCCCCTTCGAGACGGACGCGTGGGGCCTGGACGTGGTCGTCAGCGGATCTCAGAAGGCGTGGATGGTTGCCCCCGGCCTCTCGTTCGTTTCCGTCTCGCCGCGCGCGTGGGAAGCTGCGGCCACAGCAAAGATGCCCAAGTTCTACTTCGACCTCGCCGCTCACAAGAGCAGCGCCGAGGCAGGCCAGACTCCCTGGACGCCGGCCGTCGCCGTGATGTTCCAGCTGGATGCCGCACTGAAGTTGATGGAGCAGGAGGGCCTCGAAGCGATCTGGAAGCGCCACCAAGCCGTCGGCGCAGCCGTTCGAGCCGGCCTCACCACCCTTGGCTTCAGGCTTCTGGCGGATCCGGAGTTCGCTTCGGATACAGTCACGGGTGCGTGGATCCCGGAAGACCTCGACTGGAAGACGTTCAACGGCAAGCTTCGCAAGTACGGACTCGCCGTCGCCGGCGGCCAGGGTGCGCTCAAGGGCAAGATCTTCAGGATCGGGCATCTGGGCCATGTCACCGTTCCGAACATCCTCAACGCGCTGGCTGTTCTCGAGCTGGCTTTGATCGAGATGGATCGTCCGGTCAAGCCCGGAGCCGCGGTTGCCGCAGCTCAGATCGCCGCCCTCGAGTCCATGGGCATCGTCGTCGCCGAAGGAATTGCACGATGAAGATCCTCGTAGCCGAGCCCCTGGCCAAGCAGGGCCTCCAGATCCTGCGCGCTCACCACGAAGTAGACGAGAAGATCGGACTGACACCCGAGGAACTCGCCTCGATCATCGGCGACTACGACGCCCTGCTGGTTCGGAGCCAGGTCAAGGTAACGGCCGACATCCTCGCCCATGCCACTCGCCTGGTCGTCATCGGTCGCGCCGGAGTCGGGGTCGACAACGTCGATCTCGAGGCGGCTACCAAGGCCGGGGTCGTGGTCGTCAACGCGCCCACCGGTAATACCGTTTCGGCGGCGGAACAGACGATCGCGCTGATGCTGGCGCTTGCCCGCAAGACGGCAGCCGCCGACGCCTCCATGCGCAAGGGCGAATGGAAGCGCAGCGCCTTCACGGGCGTGGAGCTCCGAGGCCGCACGCTTGGCCTGGTGGGCCTCGGCAAGATCGGCCAGGCAGTCGCGCAGCGGGCACGAGGCCTGGAGATGACCGTCATCGGCTACGACCCGTTCGTCACAGCTGAGCAGGCCGCGCTTCACGGCGTAACCCTCGTCGACATGGACGCCATCATCGAGAAGTCCGACGTGATCTCCGTCCACGTGCCGCTCAACAAGGCGACCCGTGGCGTCATCGGGCCGCAGCAGATCGGCCGGCTCAAGCCCGGCGTGATGCTCGTCAACGTGGCCCGAGGAGGCGTCTACGACGAAGCCGCAGTCGCGCAAGCTCTGGTTGACGGCAAGATCGCCGGCGCTGCCTTCGACGTGTATGAGAAGGAGCCCCCCGTCGACTCACCCTTGCTGACGGCACCAAACACCGTTCTGACGCCGCACCTGGGCGCCTCCACCGCCGAAGCTCAGGTCCGCGTCGCGGAGGAAGCCTGCGAGCAAGTCATCGATGTCCTGGCAGGTCGGTCGGCCCGATACGCGGTCAACGCGCCTCTGCTTACTCCGGAGACGGCGCGGGCAATAGCCCCATACCTGCCGCTCACGGAAATCCTCGGACGCTTCGCCGCACAATACCTGCGCAGCGGGGTGAAGAACCTGACCGTGGACGTGGCCGGCGATCTAGCCGAATACGATGCCTCGCAACTCACTGCGGCAGCTCTGCGCGGCATTCTCGACAACGCCACGACCGAGCGCGTCAATCTGATCAACGCGGCCTTCCTCGCGAAGAACCGCGGACTCAGCGTAAACGAGCGGAAGACCTCGGACGCGGGCACGTTTGCCTCGCTTGTGACCCTCACGGTAGAGGGCGACGCCGGCAAGGCCATCGTGGCGGGCACGATCGCCAACGGCGAGCCGCGCATTGTGCGCATCGACGACAACCTCCTGGACATGGCGCCGGTACCCGTGATGGTGATGACTCGCCATCAGGACAAGCCGGGCACGATGGGCCGCATCGGACTCATGCTGGGTGAAGCCGATCTCAACATCAGCGCCATGTCCCTCGCCCGCGACACGAAGCGTCAGGACGCCTTGATGCTGCTCGCCGTGGACAACGACGTCCCCGACTCGGTGACCGCCCAGATCCTGAGCCACCCCGCCGTCCTGGACGTATGGGTGATCCGCGCCGCTACAGACCGGTGAACTCCTCCCTGCCGGATGCGGAACGGCCTCGGGCTAGGGATGCCATGGCGTCCGGGATGGTCCGTTTGATCCCTCCAGGACTCGACGCGGTCATCGTGCTGGTGCGACACGGAGAAACGGAATTCATCGTCGAGGGCCGCTTTCAAGGGCAGATGGAGACGCCGCTTACCAGGCGCGGCGAATTGCAGCTGGGTCTAACCGGTCATCGAGTGGCCCATCCTCAGGACGATCCGCCGCTGCCGATCCCCGACACGGCGCCCTTCTTGATCGCCCACTCTCCCCTGGCTCGCACGCGTCGAAGCGCCGAACTGATCGCCACGGCCCTCGCGGAGGCAGGACGGGCCGGTCCACCGCCACGTCCAGAGGGGGGGCTGCTGGAGATCGCCCAGGGCGAGTGGGAGGGCCTCACGGACACCGAAATATCGACGCGTTTCGGCGATAGCCTGGCGGCATGGCGTCGGTGGCCCGAGCGATCGCATGCGCCGGGTGGAGAGAGCCTGGAGCAGGTCCGGCTTCGCGTCGAAGCAACACTGGCGAATCTGCTCGCGGCGCTGGCCGATGGCGGCAAACCAGGGACCCTCGACCGCAACCAGGTGCTGGGCTACGCCGACGACGGGCCCGCGGAGAAGCGCTGGGCTCTGCTCGTCGGCCACGCCGGCGTATTCCGAGTGGTCGTCTGCGTGCTCTTGGGGCTGTCACTGGACCACTTCTGGAACTTCGATTTTGGGCTCGGCGGGGTCAGCGTGATCGAGATCCGGGGCGGACGGGCCGTTCTACGCGGGCTCAACCTCGAACCGCCGGCCGGCGAGGGCCGGGTAGGATCTGGTCAGGGGCTGGACGATGAGCGCAACGCGAGTGGCGCGCTCTAGCTTGGGACCCGACAGCAGATGGGCTGCCGCTTCGGTCGAGACGAAGGGCCCTAGCCGCGTTGGCCGGGCGGCTTGCCACCCTTCTTGCCCCGGTGCGGCAACCTGAAGGCGAGTCTCAGGAGCGCACGCTGGATTCGGGTTCGAGCAACGGAGATCGCCTGCAATCGGTCTGCCCCCAGCTTTCTGCGGCCGTACGCGACCTCCACCGCTGCGGTCGCGACGACACCGAGCGGGTCGCGAGCCCTGGGTACCCGTTCGGCAAGCATCCCCGTGTACTCGTAAACGGTCTGTGTCGGCTCGGGCCGATATCCCAATCTGCTTGCCAGTCGGACGATGCTGCGGTAAGCGGCGTCGGGTCCTTCGAGCCGACGCGGCCGGCGTCGCGCCAGGACGAAAAGCGCGAGCAGCAGGATTGCAGCGAGAATTCCTGCGACCAGCAGGGCCGCACCGCGGTTGTCGCCGCCGCCCGGAGTTGTCGTGGTGGCACCGGCGCTGGTAGAGGACGTGGGATGGGCACTGCCGGCGTTCCGAGTCGGAGTCGACGAAGGTGACTGCGACGGGCTAGCCGGCGAGCCTTGCGGCAAGTTCGTCGGCACGCCGACCGAACCGCCGGTTGGGTCGAACGGCACCCATCCATAAGTCGGAAAGTAGACCTCAACCCAGGCGTGCTGCTGCTGCCGGGTAACTTGCTCGATCAGGGAATGGGGGTCCGGAGTCGTGGGCAGATAGCCGAGGACGTACCGCGCCGGGAAGTTTTCCATCCGCATCAGCATCGTCATCGTCGTGGCGTATTGCTGGCAGAAGCCCTGACGGTATTTGGCGAAGCAGTCCACGGTCGAGAGGCCCGTGCACTTGGCCACGATGTCCTGGATGTTGGCGTTGTAGACGAATCCGCCGTCGGTCCCGCGCAGGTAGTCCTGGACCTGCTTTGCGACGTCGTACTCGGAAGTGAACGGCAGACCGTTGGCATTGGCCCAGGCCCGGATCTCTTCAAGGAGGCTGTTCGCGTCATCGCCGACCTTGTCGGTCCCTTGCGTGTACGTGTTGAGGAGGCCGGGTGGGAAGTTGCCCCCGGCGCTTTCGAGCTTCGAAGCAGTCAGGCCGTTGGAGCCCTCCAGGTTGGGGATATCGGCCGTTATCGTGTACACCCTGGCGTTCGTCGACAGCGATGCCACGGTCGTATCGCTCGCTCCCGAGACGAGGGTTCTGCTGGCGTCGACATTCGCCGAGTCGGGTTCGTTGGCGACGATCATGTGGTTGATCGATTGATCCTGGATCGTGACGACGAACTGGGTCCGAACCCTCCCCGGCGCAGCTCCTGTGGTCGCGTCGAGAGTGCCGGCGTCAAGCGGGTTGCCGGCGTTGATCGTGTCCTGCTGGGTCTTGCTCTCGGCCCAGCCGGTGGATTGGAACTGGTCGTACGAGATCATTCGCCAGTGGAACGAGAGCGCGGCGTTTGGGACCTGGACCGTGAAGACGTGGCTCGACGGCGCGGCGAAAGCATTGGAGATCGGAGAGGTGCTCTGGAAGTCCGCCCCTCCCTGGAAACGGCTTTGACCGTTGTTGGGCAAGTACGCGCTAAGCCAGCTACCGACGCCCTGGAAGTTGTTGCCGAGGTCCTGCACCGGACCCGCGAGCGGGGCTGAGCTGGCGACAGTGGTCAGAATGAGTGCTCCGCAGATGACCAGCGCGGCGAACGCGACTCCGCCTTGCAGGTGCGGCGCCTCGAAGTCCTTGGCGCGCCAGATGCGGTGCCGCAGCCAACTCGATCGCTCGTCGGCGGCGTGGGCCTGGATCAGCAGCAACAGCGCCGCCGCGCTGAACACGACGAGCGCCGGGTACTGGTCGTGCAGGGTGAGGGACATGTTGGCAACGAGAACGACTGCCAGCAAGAGAACGCCGTTCACGGCCCTGTGGTAGCCGAACGTGTCGTACGAGGCTGCCTGGGCTGTGCCCCAAACCAGGATGGCCAGGACCACTCCATAGTGGCCGTACTGGGTGGTCGTGATCTGGTGCCGCCACGTGAGATCGAGATACGCCTGTACAACCGAGTCGCCGGTCGCGTTGAACCAGCCGACGAGCCCCGGGGCCGCGCCCGGCAGTGAGGAGCCGACGACCTCGATGATGGTGAAAGCCCCGAGAACGGCGCCGAGCGTATGGGCCAGCCAAGGCGGCAGGTTCATCTTGGCGCTCAGATAGCCCCACACGGCGCCCGCCAAGCCGAGCCAGATTAGGTAACTCGAGAGCTCGTCGCGGCCGAGGATCCAGCGCGCGTCGGCGATGGACCAGGCCATCATGAACGCCAGGACGGCCACGAGAGGAATGCTGGACCAACCTTCCTCCGGGCGCAGCGCCGAGAGGCCGCTGGCTGCAGGCCCCGGCCTCGTCGGCCCGTGGTCGTGCTTGCTTCCTTCTTGAGCGGGGCTCTGCGGGAGCCAGGTCGAGGTAGCCACGGCTCAGTCGCTGCCTCCCCGCGGCGCCTTGTCGGCGCGTCCTGCACTCACGCCAGCACCGCGCCAAGGTTGTCGCCGGCCCTGACTTCATAGACTTTCAGATCGTACTCAGCGAGGGCGAACCGAAGCGCTCGCTGCTCTTGCGCCGCGGGTTCCAAGCCCGTCGTTTGCTCGGGTGGCTGGTCGAGCGCGGCGGCGTCGTAGCTCTGACCGTCGAGTGCGACGACAACTGCCGCGACGCCGCGCGAGCGCAGTCCGGTCAGTGTCCGAACCCAGTGGCGGTCTCGCGACGGCGTGACGATCACAGCCGTCATCCCTCGCCGCAGAAGCGGCAGACCATTGAGGAGTTGCTCGGCGAGGGGCATGGTGCCATCTCCTTCGACCGCAGCGAGGAGTTGCATGATCTTCTGGCGCTGCCGCGGTCCACGGTCGGCAGGAATCGACACGGTGCGATGGCCGGTCGCGGTGAGCCCCACCGCCCGGTTCTCCACGATGGCGTCGTGAGCGACGGATGCCGCGATACGAAGCGATTCTTCGACCGTCGATACGTCCCCTTCGCCGTGTTGTACGGAGCAGTCCAGGTCCACGAAGAGCCATACGTCGGCCGTCTGTTCGAGGTCGAATTCCTTGACCTGGATTTCCCCCAGGCGGGCGGTGCTCCTCCAGTGGATGCGGTTGAAGCTATCGCCGGGGGCATACGGGCGTACCGCCGTCGCCAGCGGGGTCGTCTGAAGCGTTCGCTCCGGAGCGGAGTGAGTTCCCTCCAGATTCGCGTTTGGGAGACGCCATCGCGGCAGAGGGACGACCCGCGGGAAGACAGTCACCACGGTCGGCCGCCCCACCGTGGCCGCCGCCTCGAAGAAGCCGAAGGGGTCGCCTGTCCGGACGACCATCGGTTCAATTCGGTAGGTGCCCCTTCGGACCAGCGGCACGATCGCCACCCAGGAGCGCTGGGCTCCGGGACGCAGGCCAAGTGCTCGCCCGGGGAGCGGCACAGGTAGGTCCGTCGGGTTGTAGACCTCCAGCCACGGCTTGGGTAGACCGCTCGCGTTGGAGATGCTGTAGGTCGTCCTGAGATCGTCACCGACGTGGCCCTGGCGGTGGTCGACGCGATACCCGGCTTCGAGGTCTGCGAGGCCAAATCGCGTGAGAACGTAGCTGCCTCCGACGGCGAGGAGCCCCAGGTAGACCATGTAGAAGAGGAACGGCAAACCGGTCGAGAACGCAGCGACGATCAGAACCGCCGCAACGATCAGGAACTGCAGCCGCCGGATCACGATAGGTCGCTCGTCCCGCGATCAGCGAGTGCGGCTGCCGCTCGCGTCGCGCCTGAGTGCGGCGACTCCGGGCTGCGGTGCGCCTCCGGCTCTGCCGGTCCCATTGCCGCTCTCCAGTGGGATGGCGTTGAGCAGCTCGGCAACGACCCGCCGAGGGTCAATATCGTGCATGGAAGAACTGGTCTTGATGATCAGGCGATGGGCGAGGGCCGATTCCGCGAGCGCTTTGATGTCGTCGGGAATGACGTAGTCGCGGCCCGAGAGTGCGGCGAGGGCCTGGCCGGTCCGATATAGCGCCAGCGAGCCCCGGGGCGATGCGCCGAGGTAGACGTCGGGATGGGTTCGGGTGGCGCTGACGAGACGGACGATGTAATCCGCCACGACCGGATCCACATACACCTCGCGAACGGACTTCTGCATCTCCCGGAGCTCTTCGAGGCTCAGGACTTCCTGGAGGTCGTCGAGGGGGTGCGTGATCTTCTGCTGGTCGAGGATCGTTTGCTCGTCCGCCTGGCTGGGGTATCCAAGCCGAATCCGGAGCATGAAGCGGTCGAGCTGAGCCTCCGGCAGCGCGAACGTTCCTTCGTACTCGATCGGGTTCTGCGTGGCGATTACGAGGAATGGCTCGGGCATGGCGTAGGTTGTGCCATCGATCGTCGCCTGGTGCTCTTCCATGCATTCGAGCAGTGATGATTGCGTCTTAGGCGTCGCGCGGTTGATCTCGTCCGCAAGGACCACCTGGGCCATGATCGGTCCCGGCCGAAACTCGAACTCCTGCGTCTTCTGGTTGTAGATCGAGAGTCCCGTGACGTCGGACGGCAATAGGTCGGGCGTGAACTGGATCCGCCGGAAGCTGCAGCCGAGGCTCCTGGCGACGGCCTTGGCCAACATGGTCTTGCCGGTCCCTGGGACGTCTTCTATCAGGAGGTGTCCCCGACAGAGCAACGCAACCAGGGTCAGTCGTACTTCCTGGCGCTTGCCGATTATTACGCGTTCGACGTTTGCAGCGACCCTCTCGCCGGTCTCGTTGATGGTTGCCATCTGTCTCTCTTGTGGACTCGGAGGCGGTGATGTGGTCCGCGATCGGGTCGCAGAGCCTTGCGATCGCTCAGCCCCTCTGCCGCGAAACGGCGACCGAGGGCTCTGCACCGACATACTACCGCGAGACGCTCGGGTGATTATTGGTGTGATCCGTGCGGGTCGGATTTATGCAACGGAGTCCACGGGTCCAGGTCAGTTGCCGTCTATTTGCCAGACGAGATTCGCGATCCACATGTTCGATCGCCGGATGATCTTCGTTGACATCCGAGCCGGGCGAGTCGACGACGCTGCAGCCTTGCAGAAGGCATTACAACGAGCGGGACCTTCGGCTCGCCACCACGAGTACCAGCAGGCCTGCATACCTGAAGGGAGGCCTGCAGTAATCTGCGTATGCGGGCACGTGCACTAACGCCCGCATCCGGCCGTCAGACTTTGGAGCAACCGTGGCCGATTACGCCGCCTCGTATTGCGAGCGCTGCGGGACCCGCTTTACCTTCGGTACATCCTCGTCTGTCGGCGCGCCCCTGAGGGATGCCAGAGTCCTGGCGAAAGGGCTCAAGCACTTCGTCCTGAGCAACTCCGGCTCTATCGGCGACGCGATGGCTTACGCGCGCAACGACGTTCAGAGCAGCGAATCGCTGCGCGTCACACAGCTGTTCCACAAGACCTTCAAC
>Ga0182021_10010658_pt1 | contig 10900 bp, 13 predicted proteins | sample 612E3MmetaG_FD_120493 | JGI IMG/M metagenome (GOLD analysis project Ga0182021, IMG submission 120493) | Permafrost microbial communities from Stordalen Mire, Sweden - 612E3M metaG (Illumina Assembly) | ecosystem: Environmental > Terrestrial > Soil > Wetlands > Permafrost | place: Sweden...
AGGACATAACCGTCAAGGTCGCACCTATGGCGTACCGCCATATTAGCGGGGACGCTTACAACGGGAACGAGGATGAAATTTTAGAGAGTGGTCTTGACCTTTTGGCGATCAAAGAGATTCAGCAGAAGTATAAACCTAAGGTTCGGGATCGGATATACACCACCTGCGCGAGAGACGCCTATCGCATACTCTCGGAGGAGTCGACGTTGATAGAACACATCACTGAGGTGCTCATGACAGGCAAGGCAATGATGTTCGTCCCGATTGAACTTGATGGTAAATTCAAGGTGTTAGAGCAAGAATGGGACACATACTTGCACGAACAGGCGGCTGGCGACCAACAGTGGTGGTCCCGCGTCCAAGCAGGAATTGGGACGACGACAACGAAGAAGAGTGGTGAGCGACATGACCAAAGAACATGATCACTGCCAAGATTGTAGTCGGAAAGACGATCATCCGTTTGTAATCCCTTGGTATCCGGACACACGAGCATTTTGTATGGACTGTTACGACATCAGATACAGTTCAGACGCAGCGTTCAGGCGTCTCGCGCGCATGGAGTGTGCAAGGTGTGGCACTCTCGCCTTCAAGATCGTGTGGGCTGAGTGGCAGAGATATCGGTGTACGGTGTGTGGGTTGGAATGGCATGACGATGTCGCCCTACCATCGATCTGAGGATGATGGGACGAGGAGAAGTTGCGTCTAAATGTTGCAGAGACGGAGAATTCTCAGCTTCTGCAACATTAGGGATCGGCAAATGTGAGCGAAGGATATTGACCTATCTCAGCACCCGCGATGACGGGACGTATCAATACTTATCTTCCACGTTCGATCGGGGAGACGAGCTAAACGGGTATCTGATACCAATCACCCGTTCGATGGAATCGTCCTACATGCGCGCCGCACATAGGCTGGAACGCTTGGGGTTCATTGACATTAGCAAAAGGGGCAATGGTGCTTATCCCAAAACACGTATGGTCGACATCATCAGACTAACAGACAAGGGACGATCCTGGCTGCGGGATCGTGAGTACAAGTAGCTAGCGATGCGCGCCTGAAATTTTTACGGACACTAATACATTGTCCAGAGAAGAAAATCTTCTGGCTTGAGGATAGAAAATGCTATTCAGTAACAGGCGGCTATGCCGTCATAAACACCTATACCGGACTTTGAATATCCCGCACAGCATCGCCTCTGCATACGAGTACATAGACACCGTGGACCTGATCTATAATGAGGTCGACGGAACGATCCTAGTAAAGCCGATCCGCAACGCGCCCGGCACCAAGTCGACGGCAAGCGTAGCCAAGGCGACGACAAGTGTAGTAGCGAAGACAGTAGAGCCGAGCAGCAGCTCGCCGGGTAGCCACTTCAAGATAGTCTGAAATCAATGCAGCGAGGCATCTAGAGAAAAAAGATTGGATGTGCTGAAAAAAGCTGCCAAGCACTCAGCACATCAGGACACGTTGATGATTATCACAAATACGTTTTGCGTAAACAGGAAGTCCGTGAGTCAGGAAGGCACTCACGGTATAGTAGACACAGATAATGTCTGTATGACCAACAACGCGCTTTTGGTATATAAATCTGTTGGTCGGAGCACAGGAAGCGTTATGGAAGAAAAAGAAAAACAAACAGTAGAGATAGAAGACAGTAGTGATGTTTTCGAGTTTCTCAAAGATGGACTAGGCTTAGTCCATGAGTGTTACAGCTTTGGACACGATTTGCCGCTTTATGGTCGCTTAATCAAGGTCAACGATCTGTTCATCGCCATCCAAAAGCGCGATGGTCGGGTCGTTACCCTGCGGAAGTCAGAGATCAGGAGCATCGCTCCGACCTACAATCAGCCTCCGAGGGAGCAGCAGCCATGACCACCAAGCACCAGTTCAATCGGCAAAAGGGCGACAAAATCGAGTGGTCACAGTGGACCTGGAATCCTATTGTCGGTTGCAAGGGACCGGACGAGAAAGGTCCGTGCATCTATTGCTACGCCAGGGATAGCTACAACTACAGGATGAAAGACGAGCGATACGGCGGAAAACCATTCACAGAGCCTACGTTCCACGTCGAGCGACTAGACGCGCCCAAAAACACTCGTCTGCCGCCCAACCCCAATGACCGCCATGTGTTTGTCTGCTCGATGTCTGACCTCTTCGGAGCTTCGATCCCACAAGATCAGATAGACTACGTCCTACAGGCTATATGGGACAGTCCAGAGTGGACGTACATCTTGTTGACCAAGAACCCAAAGCGTCTCGTTGGTATTGACTTCCCACAGAATGCATGGGTCGGAACCACAGTGGACATCCAAGCGAGAGTAGCTCCAGCACAGGAAGCCTTCAAGAGCGTCAAGGCAACCGTGAGGTTCCTGAGTTGCGAGCCGCTACAAGAAGTAGTGACATTCTCGGACCTGTCGATGTTCAATTGGATGATCATCGGAGGACGCAGCGAAAACAGTGTGCTGCCAGCGTTCAAACCACCACAGCCGTGGATAGACGGTCTTGTGCGCGATGCCAGATCAGCCGGACTGAAGGTCTACCAGAAGCCAAACTTGGGCGTTGATGAAGCCACACGGCTGAGGGAATATCCCGCCGCGAAGGCATACACTACGCGTGATGTCTTTGACTTCGACAGTCCGAGGTCGCCATGACCATCACAGAAACCGAGTTCATCCTGCGCGAGATCGGTGAGACGATGACAGGGAAAGAACTCTTAGACAAACACGGCTCTGACTTCGATAAGGTCATAGCAGGGTTCGCAAAGGCTTGCCCCGCCAAGTTTGCCGAGATAAAGCAGCTAGCAGAAGCTGAAATCACCGCCGCCAAGAAGACAGATGGCAAAAATCCCGCGGACACAAAGGTCGAGTCCGGCGACGAAGTCAAGCTCGGTCATGAGCCGATCGAAACAGCAGCGGAATTCATGGATAAGATGGTAGCAGAGTCCGCTACCAATCCTGGCGTGCCGTTCAAGCCTGAGAACATAAAAAGGATGGCTGAATTTTATTCTCGTAGCAGGGATATATTCGAGGCGGCTGTCGGTGGGCTAAAAAAGGCTAAGGTGTCGATTTCTGGACTGCGAAAGGCTATCGAGAAGAAGTCTAAGGAGATGGAGAAGGCAGCCAAGCGAAAAGAGCGCGATGAACGCGACGCCGAAGAAGACGCTGAAATCGAAGAGTCACGCGAGCGTCGCCAAGATGAACGAAAAGCGTATGCATTGTTGAGAGCAGACGCAGAGAACAGCGACGAACCTGCGATGTATGAGTTTGAGCCGTTCGAGGCGGGTAGCGAGCCGATTGAGCCTGTGGGCTTGATAGGCGTACACGCCGTCGACGGCACCGTAAAAAAGGTCAAAACAACAGAAGGCTTCAAATTCTTGCAGTGGATCAGCGACTGCGCACTCTATATTCACACCGAGACGGTCGCGAAGGATACGACGGAGTTCGTGTTCGTAGGTAGGGGCGCAAAAGATGAGCGTCCGGTCAAGTTCACCATGCTTGCCGCTGACTTGGCTGAGCCTAGAAAGTTCAAGGCTGCACTCATCAATGCGTTCGGGTCGAAGAACAAGGTCGGAAAATTGAACTTTGAAGATGTTCAGGGAGCGAGTCTGGCGACCTGCAAGAAGATAAGGGTCGAGGTGCCATGTTGGATGGGAAGCACCCCGATGTTGCCGGGAGTCGGGCTGTCAGACGGACGTGTGGTTGAGTTCGACTTGATTGATCAGGTTCCAGCCGAGGTCTACGACGGCGACATCGACACAGCCAACGATGAACTTAGGTGGTTGATGCAAACCCACAAATTTGCGCCGCTGGTGGTCTGTGCTGCGTTTGCCGCACCGATGATTGCCAGATGGCATCCAAGCAGGAGATTCTTCCTGGCTCTATGGGGTGGGACGGGAAGCTTCAAGACAGCCACAGCGCTTGTTGCCTTGGGAATCTACGGCTTGAAGTTCACAATAGAGCCACTCCTAAAGGCGAACAAAGAAGGAAGCACTGCTGTCGGTGCAGAAGAAGTGTTCGCGTCGAGTGGATTCTTGATGGTTCTGTACGACAACCTGAAGACGACGGACCCCAAGAACACAGCGAACTACATCCATATCATACACATGGTCTTGGAGGGCGGCGACAAAGTACGTGGAAAGAAAGAGGGAGGACTCAGATCCGGGAAAGACTTTAGTTGCTTGCCGATCATCACAGGCGAAATTCGTCCCGATGAAGCCAGCACAACAGCCAGAGGTCTCAACATTCAGTGGAATAGGTCAGACGCAGACCCAAAGATGCTGACGCAGGCTCAGATCCACGAGGGTGCACTACCGATCATCGGATATCACTATCTACGGTGGTTAGCTGAAACTGAACTCACGCTATGTCCAAACTTTGACACAGATAGAACAAAGCGTGTTGAAGAACTTGCCGCCGCTGGATACGACAATCCAGGACGACCGGCGACTGCCGTGACGCTACTGGACTGCGCCTGGAAGATGCTCGAAGACGAGTCGTCGCCGTTCAAGGATGTGTTCAGGGAGCAGCGGGGAAGGTTTGATGTAGCGCTGAAAGAAGTGAGTTTCGCGAACGCCAAGTCTGTGACGGACGAAAGCGAGTTGGCTAAGTTCATGAGAGCCGTGACGCAGATGATCGCATCGAATCCAGCCATAATCACAGGATTGTCGCGGGTACGCGGGTCAGCCGAGGACACGCCAGTGGGCGGACGGTTTGGGAAGACCATCGGCAAGATAATTAGCACACACAAAGATGTGGCGACGAACAAGCCGATTCCTGATGGCATATTCCTGCTGCCGGAGTTGACGCTATCTGAGGTAAGCAAGACGAAAGTGTTCAATCAGGTGCCTAATCAGCCAAGCTTGAGTGCTGCAATGAACGCCAAGGACATGCTAATCAAGGACAAGGACGGCAAGCACTACATGAGACGGATGGACATCAACGGAGTGGCTACGCGTGGATGGCTGATTAAGTGGAAAGAGTTTAAGTTCGACGAGGCAGAGTCAACCACGACTGGACCCGACTTGATCGACTGAGGTCAGGACAGTGGTTAGTGTAAAAGGCTATCAGCCGACTCTTCCTAACCTTTTGATCACTCCAACCGCTGAAAAAGAGAGAAACATTTATGTGTGTTTAGAAAAAAAAAACTTTTTTCTTGTGGATATGACCGTGACAAACTAGACAAAAAAGTTTTTCTTCTTTTGTGGTGAACAAAGTGTTTTTGCTATAAACAATAGGTTAGGTGGTTAGGATATATAGATAATAGATAGATAATAGATAGATAATAGATAGATAGATATTGATTTTGTAACCTAACCACACACCTAACCTTTCCCTAACCACCTAGGTTAGAAAAATGCTTCAGAAACACTGTTGTGTTTTCCGTAGGTCATCCCTCCCGGAGTCGATGTAGCAAACTATTTAAAAATGGCGACCATGTGAGTACCTGGAACGCAGAAAGATGCTGATGCATCTTCCGTACGGAAAATCACTTCGTGATTTTTCTGTGTACCTCAAGGACGTCGTCCCATCAACGGCATCCTCGACACAGGGAACCAGGGGGTCAGCTCCGGCTTGCCCCTTGTTTTCTAGTCACGGGCAGCAGTTTTACGCCAGACATATGGTGATGACGCGCCTCGTCAGCGACGTCGTCTTTTTCACCAACCGACCAGGACACAGCCCTTATGGTTGTGTTCTGTTCATAGTTACAAAGCCTGTTCTTTTCTCTCTACCTCATCCACACAGCCTCCAGGCTTGCCTCAGGCTGTCTCTACAGGTAGATCCCGGTGAATATTGTAAGATGGTGCGGCAGATCGGCGGCAAGTCACCACCGCGACCACGACAAGCCCACAGGCATCATCTTCGCCCTCGACCTTTGGATTCTAAGAATCCAATCTCCGTGAGTTTGCAGTCTGAGACTGCAAAGTGAGTTTGCCGTGCGGCACTGCAATCTCTCTTGCGACCACCCGGACGGCGAACGCAACAGCGTTTGCCTCGGGGTGGTTATGGCATAACCAGTTTTTATAATATAGATCGCAATAGTGTCGGCACGGGCACTGCGCGATGGATGCGACCAACAGGTTTATATATGAGAAGCGACTTGTATTATACTGCCCAAAAAGCACAGAGAAGCAGGCTTCGGTCTGTTTTTCTGTTCAAGGTTACATCACTTTTATAACTCAGTGGGAAGTCTACACGGCACGGCGGTGCTTTCCGTCCTGTTCGTTTGTTGGGTGCATGTGGCGTGCGGGCTTCCCGGCGAATTTGCCGCCGATCGCCTTTATATCACAATCCGCTCACTTTTGTATTCACCGAGATAACAGTGTTATGCCGCGCCGTTCTTGAACAGAAAAACAGACTTGCTTGCTTCTCTGTGCTTTTTGGGCGCAGATCACCAGCGAATCCACATGCGAGCACACCGGCTTGGCGGCATTTTTTACGGCGTGTATAACATTGATGAAAGACGAAGCCGGTGAACGGTGCGAAACTTGCGGAGCGATTGCGAAGGGTCTTCATGTTCTATGTGACCAGTGCATCTTACATATCATGCTGAAAAAGCAGCGAGAAGATGAAGATTCTGCGACAATCAAAGAAGTCGAGTGCTTGAGATGCGGCACAAAGTGGCTGCCGAGAACACAGAAACCGATGTCCTGTCCAAATCAGCATTGTCGCAGCACGTACTGGTTCATGCCGCGTGTCCGACCACCACGCAAACAGAAGGATGTGGCAGCATAAATGACAACACCAGAGCATAATCTGTCGAAGGCTGACGCGGAAGCGGCAAATGTACGGCTCCTGGCTATTCGTAGGCGCATAATATCGGCACTTGAAAGAATAGACGACAAAATTCAGGACAACTACATTATTTTGGATCGCGATGAGGAGGCGGCAAAATGAGTTTTGACAAGCTTAAGGCGATATTCAGTAATAAGAAGCAGCCTCTGACCACCATCGGCGACATGATTGTAGCGCGGCAAAGGCTGGCGGCGCTGAGAGCGGACCTTGTAACGAAGCTTGCTGAATGCGATTATTGTCTGGACGCGCTGGATGAGATCATTGCACGCGATACCGTCATCCAGGAGTTATGTAGCGACTCCGATGAGGACAGCGGCGAATCTGATGGCGATGGTGGGTCGTCATGTTAACCAGCGACGAGGCGGCATAATGGATAGAGCCGGTCTTGAAGATCTTCGAGATCATGTAACCCATCTTCTGGAAGAGCTAGAAGAGATCAGGCAACATATTGACGCTGATTTGCAGAATCCTGCTGACCAAGTGTACGACACGTACGACGATATTGAGGATGACCTAGAGCAGGCGGCAGATCGTGCTTTGAATGACCAACGATGATGATGATCTCGTCGACCCCTGGCGGCGGCATTTGGAACGACAGCCGATAAAGAAGACCGACGTGGACATTTTGGTCCAACACATAATGATGAACCTGGAAGAGCTACAGTCGCTTTTGCCGCCTGAAGATGATGACATCGATGAAGACAATGAACCAGATGACCCTGACTTGGTTGCGTGCAAGCGTCGCGTCAACAAGTTAAGACGTGAGCTTCGGGGATTGAAGCGCAAGTAGACGGGCGGCAAATCGCTTGCGCTGCTACCCACTTCCGTCACTGTTTCTTTGTAGAGATAATAAATCATGAATATGTTGAAGAATCAAGAAAAATTCCCTGAAATTGAAGAATTTTGTCCATTTTGTCATCAGAGTGATCTGAATCACGTTGGTTGGCGGGGTTTGGGGCTGCTTTTGGAGTGTAAGTCTTGTGGCTGTCTGTTTGTCGAACACTTGCCGATGGCGGCATGAAACGGCGAAAGTGGATCGAGCAGCTGTTAATCCCGATCGGATGGCTGTTGTTGGTCATTGTGGTGTACTTGCTGGAGATGTTGAGGTGAAATCATTTTGAAAAATATAAAAAATTTTTGGGGTTGTGTTTTTGGAAAAGGCATTCTAGCGACTCTGCCATGAAAGCGATAGCAGCGAGGCTATACGTACTATGCTACTATGATGATGGTTTCCGATAGCGATTTTATTAGATACCACCCGACCCATACGCATGGCAGTCGAAATATAGTAATTGATATATAGAAGCCACCCCCTAGGTGCCGCCGATCTCCAGGTGCCCGCCAATTGCCCCCCTGGGGGTCATTCTGCCGCCTCACCGGGAATGGTACTGAGAATAGAGTTTGCGACATAGACGATCGCGATGATTGTGCCGAGCAATGTATCGGCTACCAGTTTCGTACGGTTTTGCCGCCCGACAGCAATTGTGCCGCCAATCGTTGAGGTTGTGCTGAAAATAGAGATGATTTGCCGCGTGACTAGAAACGAAAGGGACATAGAGCCCCTCTCGCTACGTTGGGGTAGACGACAGGGTTTGGGGGTCGCCCTGTCATCAAGTTAACAAGAGCGTAAACAGTGGATGCGCAGACAAATCGTGTTGCTGTGCCAGTTAACACAAAAAGACATAATCGTGTTATCCGGCTGTAATCGTGCAGAGACAACGCGAGTGCGCTGTCCCTGGACTTGGTCGTCGAGGCATGAGTTGTGACGCACGCCTCTCTGTAGTGCATGTATGCACTTCTATATATAGGTTGTGATTGTACTGACAAAAAAAACGAAAGACAAAGAAGACGCCGAGTCTAAAGAACTTTTGGTTGCATATCGCCTGTGTGGCAGTGTATGCGCATACTTTGCAGCGGACAGAGTCATTAGATCAGTCACGTTGGACGGGCATCGAGATGAGGGTCGAGGGCATCTGTCGTTGACGACACAGCAACCAGATCGCCCGGTCACAAGAGAAACGACAGAATTGCAGATTGTTTCGGCGTTTGCAGGATCAATAGCTGAGTCTTGCTTCAGTCAGCAGAGAAAGTCTGAGTTTGATCCTACGAGCGTTGATCCTGCGCTCGTGGAGCTTGCGCACAGTGTCACAGGCAGCAGTGATGAGGAGTGGGCATATCTGCATTGGCTTTGGGAAAAGAGTCTAAACGTCTTTAATACGCCCGGAGTGTTTCATTTTTGTGGAGAAATGTCGGCAGAATTGGTACAGAAGCGATCTGTCGACGGAAAGCGGGCAAAAACGCTTTGGGACGCCTCATTACAAGCTGCAAAGTATTAGGAGAACATTCCCGATCGCAGGAATGAGTCCCTCATGTGGGTTGGTGACGCTTCCAAGTAAATTGCAGTCGTCAAAATGCTAGAATGACCGAGTTGTTTTTGCAGATCGTAGATAGAAACACCACATTCTAGACTCCGGACAGCAAATGCGTGCCTCAGCAGATGTGGATGTATACGTCGTTCGATATCTGCCCGCTTTGCGATCGCATCTACGATGTTTTGCGCTTGTCGCGCTCCTATGTGGTCGCCAGCGATGCTTGGAAAGATCCAACCCGACTTTTTTTCACCCAAATACGTCTTGAGTGCATCTGCTACTTGTGGTAATAGCACGACTGTGCGCGATTTTTTGCCTTTTGCGTTCGATTTGGGTATGTACAGATAGGACTGGTCGTAGTGGATGTGCTCCGCTCGAGATGCAACCAGTTCACCCACACGCAAACCGATGCCGCCCATCATGTAGAGGAGGCAGCGCTCTCTGTTGTCCTTGGCAGCGATCAGGAGGGCTTCGAATTCATCAGCCTTAACGAAGTTTTCAGGTTCCATGTGGATATACATACATGGCTTGCTATTTAAATGCTACGTCTAATCACACGAAATGCGAACACCAACATCAGCAAGCCAGTTTTTCGGCGACTATTTGAGATTCATAAATGTAGTGCATTGTGTGGTGTGGATTCCTGGATCACACAGCAGAATGCATGCTGAATAATAATCGGATTGGCTTGATTCAAGCTGACGTGGTTGCGCAAATGTGCGACTACGCAGCATTTTCTGCATAAGAATCGACAAGCAGCGACTTGATTTAGTGCGATCGATAGCAGGAGGCGATGTGGGTGGGCTGAAAATATTTGGACTGACATCGACGACCCTGGGGGCACTTTTTTGTCTGTTTTTGTTGGTTTTGGGTGGTTCCGGGGTGCTTTGGTTATATTGGTTATACTGGTTATACTGGTTATACTGGTTATAAATGCTTCTGATTTTCTAAGCCCCACCAAACTCATCTATCAACATCCTCGTTCAGACGGTTGACTTTTTGCACCTCTGCTTTTTGGTATCTATTATATACTCATCTCCTGTTTCTCCTTTTATCCACTCTGTCAACTTCCAACACACAAACCTTCTAAAAGCACACCAAAAGCCGTCATAGTCAAACACGTCCGGGTGGGTGCAGAAGCCCGACCCACTCAGTCCACAACATTTTTTACACTGAACCCACAGACAGTGATTTTATACCTGTATGGAGAAACCATTATGTGGGTGATCCTGAGCTTCATGCTGATCACCACGGCCCTTGTACCTGTGGTTGGACGTCTAGCTGACATGTTCGGGCGCAAGAACCTATACAATGCAGGCTTTGCCATCTTCACGCTTGGATCTCTTCTCTGTGCCTTATCCCAACCCCAGTTCCATGGCTGGGATCTTGTGCTCTATCGCATTGTCCAGGGTGTTGGCGGCGCAATGCTCTTCACAAATGGTGCGGCCATAGTGACGGATGCCTTCCGTAAAGGCAGGATTGGACTGGGCCTGGGCGTGAACCAGATCGCGTTAGCTGCAGGCTTCCTGCTAGGGCCGGTAATAGGCGGGATCTTGACCGCCATCTCCTGGCAATGGATATTCCTGATCAATGTACCTTTGGGTGCCATAGGCACTGTCTGGGGCTTTTTAAAGCTTCGAGAACCCGTCAGTCTGGCCACAAATCAACGCTTTGACTGGATGGGCAGCTTCACCTTTACAATCGGTCTGGGATCGTTATTGCTATCAGTCTCCCTGATAG
>Ga0182021_10010659_pt1 | contig 10899 bp, 13 predicted proteins | sample 612E3MmetaG_FD_120493 | JGI IMG/M metagenome (GOLD analysis project Ga0182021, IMG submission 120493) | Permafrost microbial communities from Stordalen Mire, Sweden - 612E3M metaG (Illumina Assembly) | ecosystem: Environmental > Terrestrial > Soil > Wetlands > Permafrost | place: Sweden...
GTTTTATTGAATTCCTGGGAAGCTAAAAGGAAGATAAAATGGAAAAACTTAGATTTAAAGATTTAAATATATCTAGCGAAATACTTAGAGCCGTTGAAGACATGGGATTTGAGGAGGCCACTCCTATTCAGTCCCTTGCAATACCACATATCCTTGAGGGAAAAGACGTTACAGGTCAGGCTCAGACAGGAACTGGTAAAACAGCAGCTTTTGGAATACCAATACTGGAGATGGTTGACCCATCCCAAAGGGATCTCCAGGCAGTTATTTTATGCCCAACCAGAGAACTTGCAATTCAAGTCGCTGAAGAACTTAAAAAACTTTCAACCTACTTGAAAAGGGTTAGTGTACTACCAATCTATGGCGGCCAGCCAATAGAAAGACAAATAAAAGCCCTTAGAAAAGGGGTGCAAATTATCATAGGCACTCCTGGAAGGGTAATGGATCATATGAGGCGTGGAACTATTGACATGGGTAATGTAAAAGTTCTTGTACTTGATGAAGCAGATGAAATGCTAGACATGGGATTCAGAGAAGATATTGAGTTTGTTTTGGATTACATACCTGATCAGAGGCAGATCCTACTTTTTTCAGCAACTATGTCACCAGATATTTTGTACATTACACGAAGATATCAGGACGATCCAGAATTTTTGAAGGTAGTTCCAAAGGAACTCACTGTGCCGGAAACAGAACAGGTTTACTTTGAAGTTAAAGAGAAAATGAAACTCGATGTATTGTCACGTCTTCTGGACATTAACGACTTCAAATTATCCCTTGTATTTTGTAATACCAAAAGAAGAGTCGACAAACTTGTAAGTCATCTTCAAATTAGGGGATATGCTGCTGATGGTCTTCATGGTGATATGAGCCAGAGGCAAAGAGACAGTGTTATGTCCAAGTTTAGATCAGGAAACATAGAGATCCTCGTTGCAACAGATGTTGCAGCACGTGGGATAGATGTGGAAAACGTAGAAGCGGTTTTTAACTATGATGTACCTAATGATGATGAATATTACGTTCACAGGATAGGTAGAACAGGAAGGGCAGGTAAAACTGGTATTGCATTCACTTTCGTATCTGGAAAAGAGGTTTATCAACTCAGAGACATTATGAGGTATACCAAAACCAAGATCGAACAGCAACAGATACCATCGGCCAGCGATGTTCAAGAAATCAAGACCACCAATTTCCTCGAGAAAATCAAAAGAATTATAAATAATGAGAAACTCGATAAAGAAGTTCACATGGTTGAAAAGATGATGGAAGAAGATTATAGCTCGGTTGAAACTGCTGCAGCACTATTAAGGATAGTCATGGAAAAATCTGGTAATTCCCCACAGCAAGCAGAGGAATTTGGAGATACAGGTGCAGGTCCCGGCCAAGTAAGATTCTTCATCAACATTGGAAGAAAGGACAAGGCCAAGGCAAGGGACATTATTAAAGCTATAGCTGACAGAACAGGATTATCAAGCTCATCCATAGGGAAGATTGATGTCTTTGACAAGTTTTCATTTGTTGAAGTACCTGAAGGAAGTGCTGGTGAAGTTATTTCAACCATGCGCGGAGCAAAAATCAAGGGCAGATCTGTTAATATGGAACCTGCCAACAAAAGAAACTAAGGAGATTAATCTCTATATTTTTCTTAATTTTTTTATTATTCATAACAATACATTTGAGATTAAAGTAAATTTTCTTGAATTGATTTTTCAGAGTTTACACAACTTAAACTAAAAAAACAAGAATTATATGCTAAAAAGAGAAGATTTAAAGGGAAATTGGCAAAGTCCCGTAATGGAAACCATTAAAAATCCTGATGGAAGTGTCATGTTTATTAAGAGAGAAGCAATATTCATTGATGATAATTGGGACATATTCATAAGGTCTTTCCTGGATGAAAAGGGAAAAATACCATTCTTCACCATTCATGCTAAGGGTAACTATATATTGGGTAAAGAATCACCAGACCTTCCAGGGGCGGTAGATGTTGATTTTAATAACAGGGGCAGATACATCACTGCACATTATCGTTCGTTGGTAGATATGTTAAATGAAACCAGTCCATTTGATGGCGAGTGGATGTTAGATCTGGAGCATGATGTAAGTTCAAAAGGATGCATATTGGTACCTTCGATTGAAACCTGTCCTGTCGAGTATGATATAATTAAAATTCAGGGAAATGAAATTTATTTTGGTGATTTCACGGCAGAACAAAAAGAAGATATTAAAAAATTAACTGAAGGTGATCACAATCCATCAGAGGTTTCAAAGGGAATATGCACTACGGAAAATAGGCCCCGACAGCTGATTAAATACCCTATGGTCAGGATATGATTGTCTCAATTCATACTTTTTTTTAATAACAATTTAAAAATCTCTTGAAATATGAATTTTAATTAATTTCAATTTACTAATTATTCAAACAAATTCTTCTAATAAATTTCAAAAAAAGTTTTAATTAATTAGATAGAAGAAATTGTACTATTCAAATTTTTTCAGGAATCCTGCAACTAAAGGTGCAACTGAAATGATACTTACATCAGATCTAAGGGTGTCAGTAGCGAAAACATCATCGACACCGGCTGCAAATATCTTTAAAAGAGCATCTTCAACAAGTAATGGGTGAACGCAGCAAACAACTACTTTCTTAGCCCCAAGTTCCCTTAATATTTTGGATGCATTGACTATTGTACCACCTGTGCTTATTATGTCGTCTATTATCACTACATCCCTACCGTCTACATCGAGATTTTTGGGTTTGGTTTCCACAATCTCTGGTGATATACGTGTTTTCTCAAGATAATCACATTCACACTTCAATATACCTGAAACTTCCTCTGCAAATCCCAGGGCACCTTTATCCGGACCAATAATCATAGGATCATCCACTGTTTCTTTTATATAGTTGGCTATCATAGGCATGGCCGATATTTCATGGACAGGGATTTTGAAAAACTGTTTAATATTCTTTTCATGAAGGTTAATCGAATAAATTTCCGACGCCCCTGCGGCCTCAAGGAGTTCAGCTACTATTACTGCAGAAACAGCTTCGCCACTTTTAAATCTTCTTTCTTGTCTGCCATATCCAAAGTATGGAATTACAACACGGGTCCTCTCAACACCAAGGCTTTTCAAATTTTTAAGGATTAAAAACAATTCCATAAGATTTTCATCCTGGGGATATCCTGTAGACTGGATCACCACTACTTCACTAGGAACTTCACCATTTATTCGTATGTAACGTTCTCCATCAGGAAACCTTCTGGTTTCAATTGGGCTTATATTTTCTCCCAAAGCCCAAGCTACTTTAGCAGCAAGTTTCTGTGAAGCAGATCCTCCTATTATCAAAAAAAATCACCTTTCCTGTTGGTATAATCATTGTAATCAGTACTGTAACAATTATTAATCATAATCTTAAGTTATTCCAACCAGTATTTATCAGTTGAGATAAATTGATCCATTAACAATTTAATGATTAATCCAATATTTGTTAACTTTATTAATAAGCTTCCCATAATAGTAGGACATAATCAATTGAACCAATAATTACGATGATGAGGTGGCTTAATGCACGAACTTTCAATGGCCGATGCCATGGTTAAAACAGTATTGGACGTAGCAGAGAAAAACGATGCTATAGAAATAATTGAAGTTACCATAGAGATTGGAAAACTCACTATGCTCAATCCTGAGCAGATAAGATTTCTTCTGGAGGTACTAGTTGAAAACACCCTACTCGAGGGTGCAGACATCAACATAGTAGAGCTCCCAGTTGAATTGAATTGTAATTCATGTGAATATACTGGATTAGCAGATATGGACGACTCAGATCATTACTTAGCAATAGTTAAATGCCCTAAATGTGGTGAAAGAAACGTTGAGATTACTGCAGGAAGGGAATGTAACGTTAAAAATATCAAGATAGAAAAGGAAGAGGGAGATGGAGATGCATAAAATTGCAGACGTAGAAATTCAGCACGATATAATGGTTGCAAACCGTAAACTTGCAGACAGAAACCAGAAAATTCTTGACAATGCAGAGGTATTCTCGGTGGATGTACTAGGTGCGATCGGATCAGGAAAGACATCACTAATAGAAACCCTCATAGAGAAGATGGATCACAAAATAGGGGTTATTGCAGGTGATGTAATAAGTAAATTTGATGCAGGAAGATTTGAAAAGTATAATATACCTGTTGTGGGCCTAAATACAGGAAAAGAGTGTCATTTAGACGCTCACCTGGTGGAACACGCATTTGGAGACATGCCACTTGAATCAATTGATTTACTTTTCATAGAAAATGTTGGAAACCTCATCTGTCCAGTTGACTTCGATCTAGGTTCACATATTAGGATGGTAGTCATAAGTGTCAGTGAGGGTGATGATACAGTAGAAAAACATCCTTTGATATTCAAAGATGCAGACCTTGTAGTAATTAACAAAGTTGATATTGCAGACGCCGTAGGTGCAGACCAGGATAAAATGGTTTCAGATGTTAAAGAATTGAATCCTACCGTAAAAGTAATTAAAAGCAGTCTTAAAACAGGTCTAGGTATAGAAGATATAATAAATTCAATTGAAGGGTTTATGTACAAATAAATCCCAAATATTATTTTTGTTTTAATAATAAGGTATCTTAAATTTGATATAATTAATTAAAAAAGATGGACTGGCCGGGATTTGAACCCGGGGCCTCCGCCATGCCAAGGCGACACTCTACCACCTGAGCTACCAGCCCGCATAACAACTATGATCTAGTGCTATTTAAAGTTAGTGAATTCATATTTTGTTGCCTATGGGGTAGATATTTATGTATAAGTTTAAAATAAGGAATGTGATTGAAGAAGATTTCAATGAAATATCTATGGTAGCTGATCTGTGCAGCCCAATGACAAATGAGCGGAAATCAATCTATCATATATTTACAAGATTCTTCAAGCAAACATCACTAGTGATTGAAGGTAATGGAGATGGAAAAATCAAGGGTTTCTTATTGGGATTCATATCACAGGAGGAACCTGAAGAGTCATATATTCATCTCTTATGCATTGAACCATCTTATAGGGGTCAAAACATGGCTTCAAAACTTTTAGGTGAGTTCATTAAAGTAGTTTCAGCCAGGGGATGCAAAAAGGTATCTTTGATATGTAAACCATCCAATATAACAGCTATAAAATTTTACAATAAAATTGATTTTTTATCGCAAAAATCAGATAAAACCGTAGAAGTTGATGGTATAAATATTTTTAAAGACTATGACGGTCCCAATGAGGATAAAATTATTTTTTACAAGTTTATTTAAATTAATAGAGAAAATAAGTAAAAATTGATTTGTTACTATTTCAATAATAATTTATACATTTCAAATGCTATAATTATTAAATAAAAAACTTTCAAAAAAATTTTATTAAAATATGCAAATGAGAATCACATTTTTTTATATGTAATCCAACTATATCGTTATATAATAAATGATTCAGTTACTTATCTTACTTTAAGTTAATAATGTTATTATTGATTAAATATAAAAAATAAATATATAAATGGGAGGAATACTATGAAAAAAGTTCTAATACTATTAGGATGTCCTGAATCGCCTTCTCAAACGCCTCTTGCACTTTATACTTCACATAAACTCACAAAAATGGGGTACGATGTTACAGTTGCAAGCACTCCTTCTGCAGCTAAACTTCTTGAGGTTTCAGATACTGAAGAATTTTATGTGCAACAAAAGGTGGACCTAGAAAAATGTCTTGAAGATCTAGAAGAAAAGGATTATGACATACTTGTTGGATTCGTGCACAAGGATGCAGCAGTATCATACTTTGTGACATTTTACCATATATTGAATGCAAGATCCTTTGCAATTGTATTTGAAAAAGATGCAGATATCCTAGAGAAATTCTTAAGTGATTTAAAAGAGAACACCGATGCAACCCTAATATCTGCAAGGGCTTATCACAATCCCACACCATTAAGAGTTAAAATTGATCGAGCATTTAAGGAACTGGAGGATTAACATGTCTTTCTGTCTAGAAATATATCTTCAACAGTCTGATGATTATGAAATACTAATATCAAAATCTGGTTTCAAAGAAGCTAAATCAGTAATAGAAACTCACTCACCGAAGGTATTATATGTCAAACCTGGAGCAAAAGTCTTGGGTGCTAGAATAATTGGAATTCCGCCCATACCTATAGGAATTGATGAATCCAAGTCTAGGATAACATTACCCTACACAAAACCATGCCACGGCACATCTGTTGTGGATTTGCCTGTTGAAAAAGAGGAAATAGATAAAGTTAAAGCCATTTCAGTAAATCCACTTAAGAAATAAATTATCTAATTATTTAAAAATATATTTTAGTTAAATGTCAATTATGAGAATATCATGTTAACAACAGTTGTGGGAAGTTATCCTTCACTTCCAAAGGATCCCCAATCCATAGGTAATAAGATATCTAGTTTCTTAGGTTCATATGATCCTTTCATTCCTGCACTGAAATTAGCAGTTGAAGATCAGGTAAATGCAGGTGTGGATATTATATCTGATGGTCAGGTTAGGGGCGACATGATAGAAGTCTTTGCAAATAACATACCTGGAATGGCTGTTGAAGGAAATACTCCCAAGATACTTGGAAAGATAAGACCGGCACACTATTCTTCAGGGCCATCAGATCTTAAATTAGCATTGAAAATAGCCCAAAATATTTCAGAGAAATTTACATCTGAATCTGAACTATTCACTGGATACAGATTCAACAACAAATTTAAGGGTTTAAAGGGGATTATTACAGGACCAACGACCCTTGTTTTATCAAGCAGAATTGAAGGGTATTATGAAAATGATAATAAGAAGATAATTATTAAAGATATGGCAATTGCTTTGAAAAAAGAGGCAATAAATCTTCAAAAAGCAGGTGCTGCTGTTATCCAGATAGATGAACCATTCTTATCAACGGGTGTTGCCGATCTAAAAATCGCAAGAAATGCTTTGAAAATAATAACTGACAAAATAAGAGTACCTGTGTCAATGCATGTGTGCGGAGATGTTGGAGATATTTTTAAGGATTTATTAAAGTTTCCAGTTGGGATTATTGACTGTGAATTTGCAGGGATACCATCCAATATCCATTCACTTGAACTGAACTATGATGGTTCCAAGAAAATTGGTTTTGGATGTATCGATACCAAAACAGAAGGAATAGAAAAATTAGATCAGGTTGTAGACCTAATAAAAAGAGGAATAGACATCGTTGGGGAAGATAATATGATAGTTGACCCTGATTGTGGTATGCGAATGCTTTCAAGGGATGCAGCACTGCTTAAACTTAAAAAAATGAAGGAGGCAGTTGAATGGCTATAATGATCAAAGTTCCAACCATAAAAACTGGATGGGAATCTCTTGTAAAGAGAATAATGAAGAATGGTGTTGAAATAAAGGATGAAAGGGGTTCTGTTACCAAAGAAATCCTTAACACTATGGTTAACGTTAAAAATCCAATGAACACAGAGTCACCTGAGGGTTATTTTTGGACCGGTGAAAAACTTGACAAATATTCTGAACAATTTTTAAGCAGTGACAAACAGGGATTTATATACACATACGGTAATAGACTCAGGGCACATTTCAATGGAATAGATCAAATACAGGAAGCCATAAAAAGACTTAATAATTTCAAAGAATCTCGAAGGGCAATATCAATTACATGGGATCCAAACGTTGATACAAAGAACGATGAAGTTCCATGCATGATGTTGGTGGACTTTAAAATAAGGGATGGAAAGCTTCATACAACGGGACTGTGGAGATCACATGATATATATGGTGCATGGTATCCAAATGCAGTTGGACTTTCTAATCTAGCCAAATATGTAGCAAATGAAGTAGGATCAGAAGTAGGTACTTTGACCATACACTCAATAAGTGCCCACATTTATGAAGTTAACTTTAAAGAGGCCGAAGAAGTTTGAATAAATAAATTCAACTTGAATCGTTATCTAAATATTCGTTTAAATTAATAATTGCTTAAATATAAATTTTGTAGATTACAAGATTAAAACTGAAAGATATTTTACTATGGTTAGCTAAAACTGGATCATTCGATTAGTAGATAATAAACAGTTTGTAAAGTTGTAAGTTTATTTAATTTTGTATAAAAAAGGTGAAATAATGGTAAGTGTCAATCTCGAAGCAAAAAAAACAGTAGATCAAATGATTGAAAAGGCAGAAGAACTCAATATAGCAATTTCAGTACTTGAAAACGGTTCTACAGTAATAGACTGTGGAGTAAACGTTTCAGGAAGTTTTAAAGCAGGCGAACTATACACCAAGATATGTCTAGGGGGACTTGCAGAGGTGGGGATTTCCATACCTGGAGACCTCTCAAAAAACTTTGCTATTCCTTCCGTTAAGATAAAAACTGATTTTCCATCAGTTTCAACTCTTGGAGCCCAGAAAGCAGGATGGTCTGTAAGTGTGGGGGATTTCTTTGCACTTGGTTCAGGGCCTGCAAGGGCATTGGCTTTAAAACCTGCAGAAACCTATAAAGAAATCGGCTACAAAGACGATGCTGAAATTGCAATACTAACCCTTGAAGCTGACAAACTACCAGGCGCAGATGTAGCAGATTCAATAGCATCAGACTGTGGGGTTTCAACAGAAAATGTTTACCTACTAGTAGCACCTACATCATCTCTAGTGGGTTCAATACAGATTGCTGGAAGGGTGGTTGAAAACGGAACCTACAAGATGCTTGAATTTTTGAAATTCGATGTTACCAAAATTAAGCATGCAGCAGGTATAGCACCAATTGCACCTGTCGATCCTGATGGATTGAAAGCAATGGGCAAAACAAACGACGCAGTTTTATTTGGAGGCAGAACCTACTATTACATAGAATCAGAGTACGGTGATGATATTAAGGCTCTTGCAGAACAGTTACCATCCTCATCATCAGAAGGATATGGAAAACCTTTTTATGATGTGTTTAAAGAAGCTGAATTTGATTTCTACAAAATCGATAAAGGAATGTTTGCACCTGCAGAAGTTGTTATCAACGATCTAAGAACTGGGGAAATGTTCCGTGCAGGCAAAGTTAATGTAGAACTCCTCAAAAAATCTTTCGGACTTTAGAGGGAAAATTTCTATTTTTCCTTTATTTTTTTTTATTTGATATTATTATAACAATTTTTTTACTCAATCAATTTTATAGTTTGCAGAATAAATTAATACTCTCAAAGAATTATCTTAGAATAGGTTTGGAAGATAATAATCATGAGGAACAAATATTGCTTAAATGGTGATAAAAATGAAAATTGGAATATGTGAAACCACATTTGCAAGATTTGATATGGCAACAGTTGCGATGGACGAAATAAAAGGCCAAATATCCAATATTACCTATATTAGACGCACAGTTCCCGGTGTTAAGGACTTGCCTGTAGCATCAAAGAAACTTATTGAAGAAGAGGATTGTGAACTAGTCATGGCATTTGGAATGCCCGGACCAGAAGAAATAGATAAAATATGTGCCCATGAAGCTTCAACCGGGTTGATACAAGCCCAACTTATGACCAACACCCATATAATAGAAGTTTTTGTCCATGAAGATGAAGGAAAGGATGAAAAGGATCTTAAAGTACTGGCAGAAAACCGTGCAAGACAACATGCAGACAACGTAGTTAAAATGTTCTTCAAACCTGAAAAATTCAGAAGAGAAGCTGGAATGGGAATGAGGGAAGGTAGGGAAGATAAAGGGCCTTTATAACGACTCAATACTCTAATTAACATCTTAAAGTTAAGTTTATATGAACAAAAGACCATACTATTATTAGAGTAATATCAACATTGAGGTGGAAATATGAAGGAAGAAGTATTTTTCAGTAAAGGAATGAAGCATGTCAAGGAAGACTATCCAGATCTTTACAAAGCAAGTGTCCAATTAAACGATGTTTGTTACACTGGAAAGACATTGGATTACAAAACCCAGAAACTCATCGCCATAGGAATAGCTGCTGCAGCATCAGATGATAGGGCCGTTAAAAAACAGATAGTTAGCGGTATGAAGGAACTTGACATTACTAAAGATGAAGTTGTGGATGTACTAAGAGTTGTACTCCTATTAGCTGGTAAACCCGCATTTACCAAAGCTATGAATGCAGTTTACAATATAAAAGAGTAAAATCTTTAATCATCCCATATTTTTTTGAGTAAACCATTAATATTTCCAAATTTTTATTTGAATATGACTTTTTTTAGAATCGATCGATCTTAAAAAGGAAAAATAATGGGATTGTTTATAAAAAATTTGATAGTAATCTTTTTAAAGGAAGATGATCAATATTGATCACCGCCAATTTTGGCGATAAATCTAGTAAATAAAACTTGATTGCTTACATTGAAGTTATGTACAACTTTTTTTGGGATAATATCCCATGGATGTGGCGCAAGCTGAACAAAGAGGTGTTAATTAATGTACAAGTATATTAGAGATGCATGGAAAAATCCAGATAAGTCCTATGTTAAGGAACTTATGCGAACTCGAACTCCTATTTGGAGGAGAGAAAGTGTAATAGTAAGGGTTGAACGACCCACAAGAATTGATAGAGCAAGATCATTGGGTTACAAAGCCAAAAAGGGTTATGTAGTTGTGAGAACTCGTGTCCGCAGAGGCGGAATGAGAAAATCAAGATTCACAGCAGGTAGGAAACCTAAAAGGCAGGGTATAAAAAAGATAACACCTAAAAAATCCATCCAAAGAATAGCTGAAGAAAGGGTAGCTAGAAAATTTCCCAACCTCGAAGTTTTAAACTCGTATTGGCTATGGGAAGATGGAAAATTCAAATTCTATGAGGTAATTCTTGTAGACCCTAACCATCCGTCAATAAAGAACGA
>Ga0182021_10010660_pt1 | contig 10898 bp, 9 predicted proteins | sample 612E3MmetaG_FD_120493 | JGI IMG/M metagenome (GOLD analysis project Ga0182021, IMG submission 120493) | Permafrost microbial communities from Stordalen Mire, Sweden - 612E3M metaG (Illumina Assembly) | ecosystem: Environmental > Terrestrial > Soil > Wetlands > Permafrost | place: Sweden...
AGCTGATCGTGGTGGACAACCGCTACCAGCCGAAAATCGCCTTGCGCAGCGCGGACTACCTGATCAAAGAGCAGGTGGACCTGGTGATCGAGTTTCAGACCGACGAGTTGATTGCGTCGGCCATCGCCACCAAGTACCTGGAGGCCAACATTCCGTTCATCGCCATCGACATTCCGCACCCCGGAGCGACTTATTATGGGGCCAATAACTACCAGGCCGGACTAATGGCGGGGCACTACCTGGGGCGCTGGGCGAAGCGGCACTGGAGCGGGGAGCCCGATGAGATTCTGCTGGTGGAGTTGCACCGCGCCGGATCGCTGCCGCAGGCGCGCATACGCGGCGTGCAGAGCGGGATCGGCGAAGTGCTGCGGATCCCGGAGCGCTGCCGGATCGTCAGCGTGGACGGCGACGGACAGTTCCAGACCACGCTGGAGCGGGTGCGCAAGCATCTGCGGGAATCCAAGGCCAGACGCACTCTGGTGGGGGCGGTCAACGATTCGAGCGCGCTGGGCGCGCTGCGCGCGTACGAAGAGGCCGGCCGCGCCAGCGAGTGCGTGATCGCGGGACAGAATGCGGAGCCGGAAGCGCGCGCGCAGTTGCGCTGCCTCAATACCCGGCTGATCGCGAGCGTGGCGTTCTTCCCGGAGAAATACGGCGACGGCCTGCTGAAGCTGGCGCTGGACATCCTGTCCCGCAAAGCCGTGCCGCCGGCCGTTTTCACCACCCACCAGACCATCACCCCGGACAACGTGGATCACTTCTACCCGAACGACAGTCTGCGCGCCACGCCGGCGTAGGGCGAGCGTGCCTTACAGCAACTTCCGAAACTGTTCGGGGCTCAGGCCGGCATCGCGCGCAATGCCGGCCATGGTGTGAGCGTCGACAGGATCATGACGGGGAATTGTGAGGATGCGAACCCCATCGGTCATGACGATATGCTTGCTCTGCCTGGCGATTTGAAATCCGGCCCTTTCCAGCGCCTTGACGGCGCGCAGGTGAGCGATGCCCGGGATCCTTCCCATGCACTATGCCGGGACGTCCACTTCCCGCGCCTGTGCCTCGGAGGCTAACTGCCGGGCCACTTCCACGTATTCGTGAATGGCGTCGCGAATGTTCGCCAATGCCTCTTCCTCGGTGGTTCCCTGCGACCAGCAGCCAGGCAGTCCCGGACAGCACACACTGTAGCCCTCTTGAGTCTGGGTGAGCGCCACCGGATACTTCATAGCCTAATGCTACCACCGCCCGCTGAACGGCAGGTAGTTCAGGTATCATGATGGCCATGCTCAAGTTTGTCGTGATGTTACTCAGCGTGATATTTCTAGCTTCGGCGGCGGATCTGCCTTCGAAGAAGTACCTCAATCTGGCGGCTCTCAAGACGATGGTGGCCGCGGCGGAGACGGAAGCGCAGAAGCGCGGTGTGCAGGTGACCATCTGCATCATGGACGAAAGCGGCAATCTGCTGTTCCTGCAGAAGGCCGATGGCGCCACCTTGAATACCATCCAGTTCGCGCAGAAGAAGGCCAAGTACGCGGCGCTCTACGGACGTCCATCGGGGACGGCGGAAGATTCGTTGAAAAAAGGCGATCTCGGGATACTGGTTTTTCCGGACGGATTCCCCAACCGCGGCGGCGTGCCCATCAAAGTCGATGGGAAGACCATCGGCGCGATTGCGTGCAGCGGCGCGGCCAGCGAAGTCGATGAAGCCATTTCGCAGGTAGCGATCGACGCGCTGCTGAAGCCGTAGGGGGAAGGGAAGAGCGCGACCAGGGGGTCGCCCCACCAGCCCTACTCCAGGTAGAAGACTTCCTTCAACATGGCGAAACGCTCGCCGGGCTGCTTGTCGGGGACGGGTTCAAAGAGGCGGCCCATGAACTCCTGCCAGCGCTGGTTGACGGGATCCTTGTCGAGCTCGTCCAGGGCACTGTCCAGGTTTTCGGTGCGCAGGACCAGGGTCAAATCCTGACCCCGGCGAAAGACGGAATAGTCGCTGATGCCGACTTCCTTAAGTTTGTCCAGCAACTCCGGCCAGACCCGCTTGTGTTCCCGATCGTATTCTTCGATGGCGTCCGGTTTGATGCGCAGTTTGTATGCGTAGCGCGGCATATCCCCTCTAAGCGTAGCTGGAAACGGCAGCCATGTTCTTCTGGCCCCGGTCGGCGGTGATCTTCTCCAGATAGCCGCTCTGGCGGAAGGCGTCCATGGCGTCGGCGGGCAGTCCCTTGGAGACGGCCCACTCGCGGATCACGGGGCGAACGTCGGTGGAGAAGGCGTCCTTCAGGCACGTTTCGGCATCGACCAGAGCGCAACTGGTCTGATACCCGGCGAGCTTCTCGTGGTCCACCATCGCCGCCTTGGCGTATAGCTCCATGGCGGTGGTGACGGTCTGGATCATGGCTTCGATCTTGCCCTTGAGATTGTGGCTCTGATCGACTGTGAAGTCGACCCCGGCGGGTTTTCCGGTCTCCCATTCGAATTGCGCGATCTCGTGGAAGATGCGGAAGACCTGATAGGGATCGATGGACCCCATGGTCAGATCGTCGTCGGCGTAGCGGCGGTCGTTGAAGTGGAATCCCGCCAGCATGTTCATGTCGAGCAGCCAGGCCACGATCTGCTCGATGTTCTGTGCCTGATAGTGGTGGCCGGTGTCCACCAGGACTTTGGCCTTGGGCCCGGCCGCCTTCGCGAAGGCCAGCGCCATGCCCCAATCGGCGATGTCGGTATGGTAGAAAGCCGGCTCGAAGGGTTTGTATTCCACCATCATGCGCTGGCCGTCGGCCATCGCGTCGTGGGTGATTTTCAATCCCTCTTCGAACCAGTGGCGGCGATGGCGTATGTTCTGCGTGCCGGGGTAGTTGGACCCATCGGCGAACCAGAGCGAAAGGTCGCGGCTGCCCAGGCGTTTCTGGATTTCCACCGAATCCAGAAGGTGCTGCAAAGCCTCCTTGCGAATCGCCGGATCGGGATTTCCCAGCGAGCCGTACTTGTAACTCTGATCCTGAAACACATTCGGATTGATGGCCCCCGGGCGCAGCCCATGCTCGACGGCCATGGCCTGCACAGCGGCGCAATCGTCAACGCCCTTGGGCAGATCCCACAGTACGTGCAGTGCGATGGTGGGGCAAACGCCCGTCAGGCGGTGCACCATGCCGGCATCGGCGAATTTTTCCGCCGTGGAGGTGGCCGCGGCGGGCTGCAAAAATTTGCCGAAACGGGTACCGGTATTGGCAAAGCCCCAGGAGGGCAGTTCGATATGAAACGCGTTCAACGCGTGGATGATACGGTCGGTCTGTTTGTTGGAAATCACGATATGGCCACCCGATCCAATATCATGTGTGGTTTCGGGGTACGGCGTCAAACGGATCCGGGGTGGGGGCGAGGGTTTCATCATGCAGAACGCCGAGTACGTTTCTTTTGTGGTGGAAGTTATGGATAAGGTGGTATTTAGATGGCGGAAACCGATGAAAGCACGCCATCTTGCCGGAAGCCGTGAATGCGTCGTGTGTTTTCTCAGTTGAAACAACGGCCGCTCTCGCCGAAACAGCTTGCAGGCTTGCGGCCAGAGGCATACCATGATCCAAATGTCACTCCCATGGTTGAGAAACAGTGCGCTTCTGGCGCTGCTGGCGGGATTCGCCTTCGGCGCGGACCCGGCAAGTGTATCCGAACTGCGGCGCGGCTTCGAGCGGCCGCCGGACGATGCGCGCATGATGGTGCGCTGGTGGTGGTACGGTCCGTCGGTCACCAAGCCCGAACTGGAACGCGAGATGCGCTTCATGAAAGAGGGTGGCATCGGAGGGTTCGAAGTGCAACCCACCTATGCGCTGGAACTGGACGATGCGGCCAAGGGCATCAAGAATCTCCCTTACATGAGCGCGGAGTTCCTGGATGCGCTGACGTTCACCGGCGAAAAGGCCAAGGAACTGGGACTGCGCATGGATCTGACGCTGGGCAGCGGATGGCCGTTCGGCGGCCCGCATATTCCCATCGAGCTGGCGTCGGCGCGGCTGCGGGTGGCGCGCGCGGCGCCGGAAGCGATGCCCGTATTGCAGGAAGGCGAAAAGCTGATCGCGGTGTTCCTGGGCGGTAAGCAGGCGGCGGTGACGAACGGCAAGGTTGCCGTTCCGGCGGGGGCAAGCGGGCAGGCCACGTTCTTCATCTCCGGCCACACGCGCCAGACGGTGAAGCGTCCGGCGGTGGGCGCCGAAGGCTGGGTGCTGAATCACTACGATACGGCCGCCATCCAGCAACACTTCAAAGTCGTCGGCGAGCCAATGCTGAAGGCGCTGGCCAAGACGCCGCCCTATGCCATTTTCAGCGATAGCCTCGAGGTCTACGGCGCGGATTGGACCGGCGATTTCATGGCGGAGTTTCAGAAGCGGCGCGGCTATGACCTGACGCCTTACCTGCCCGCGCTGGCCGGCGACATCGGGCCGGCCACCGGCGCCATCCGCCACGATTGGGGCCTCACCCTCAGCGAACTCTGCGAAGACAACTACCTCAAGCCGCTCACCGCCTGGGCCAAGGCGCACGGCACGAAATTCCGCTCGCAGAGCTATGGGACGCCGCCGGTGACGCTCTCCAGCCAGCGCCTGGCCGATCTGCCGGAGGGCGAGGGCACGCAATGGCGCCGCTTCTCCTCGACGCGTTGGGCCTCATCCGCCAACCACTTATATGGAAACCCGGTGAGTTCGAGCGAGACGTGGACCTGGCTGCATTCGCCGGTATTCCGGGCCACGCCGCTGGATATGAAAGCCGAGGCCGACATTCACTTCCTTCAGGGAGTGAATCAACTGGTGGCGCACGGCTGGCCGTACACCCCGCCATCGGTACCGGAGCCGGGCTGGCGGTTTTATGCGGCGGCGGTCTTCAATCAGCACAACCCGTGGTGGATCGTGATGCCGGACATTACGACCTACATGCAGCGCATCAGTTGGATCTTGCGGCAGGGAACGCCGGCCATCGACGTGGCGGTCTACCTGCCGACGCACGACGCGTTCGCGGGCTTCGCGCTGGGGCGCGATTCGGTCAATCAGGCGATGGATGGATTGCTGGGTCCGAACCTGGTGGCGGCGATTCTGGACGCGGGGTACAACTTCGATTTCATCGACGATGGGGCCATCGCGGCCAAGGGGATCACGCACAAGATTCTGATCGTGCCGAACGTGGAGCGGATTCCGCTCGGGACGCTACAGAAGATCTCGGAGTACGCCGGCAAGGGCGGGAAGGTGCTCTTCATCAGGCGGCTGCCATCGATGGCGCCGGGGCTGCGCGAGGAAGGCGATGCGCCGGCCATCCGCGAGCTCGCCGCCAAGTTCAAGCTGACCGACGAGGCGAAGCTGGGCGACGCGCTGCATCTGGCGCTGCCGGCGGATTTCACCCTGCCCGCCGACGTCGGCGTAGTGCATCGCAAGCTGCCATTCGCGGACATCTACTTCCTGGCCAACACCAGCAATCGTGTGGTGAAAGCCACGGCGGCATTCCGCGTGGAGGGCATGCTGGCGGCGTGGTGGGATCCGTTCACGGGCCAGGCGGCGAAGGCAAGCATGGACCTGGAACTGGCGCCGTACGAATCGCGCGTGCTGGTGTTCTCCCGGGCGGTGGCGCCGACCGTCCCGGCGATGAGCGGTCCAGCGATTCCGCCGGTGGATGTGAGCGGCAACTGGACGGTGAAGTTCCCGGATTCGCCGCAGGCGGTATCGATGGCGACGCTGCGGTCGTGGACCGACGATGAGGGACGCAAGTTCTACTCGGGCACGGCCACCTACGAGCGCACGGTGGAAGCTCCGGCGCCGCTGTTGAAAAAGGGACAGCGCGTCTTCCTGAATTTCGGCGAGGGCACGGTGGTGGACCGGGCGTCGGAGCGGCGGGCGGCTTCGGGCATGCGGGCGTGGCTGGAGAGCCCGGTGCGTGAGGCGGCGCAGGTGTTCGTCAACGGCAAGGCGGCGGGGGCGGTGTGGAAGGCGCCGTTCGAAGTCGAGGTCACCGGCCTGCTGAAGCCGGGCGAGAATGCGATTCGCGTGGTGGTAGCGAACCTGGCGCTCAACGTGCTCGCCAAGGGACCACTGCCGGACTACAAGGAACTGACGGCCAAATACGGCGAAAAATTCCAGGCTCAGGATATGCAGAGCGTGCGCTCGCTGCCGGCGGGCATGTTGGGGCCGGTGAAACTGATGGCGCGGTAGCGGAGGTGGGGCAGGCGCTTCCGCCTGCCAACATCACGATCGGCGCGTGTTACGCCAATCCGCCGCGCAGGACATCGGGGGGGACAAACCCCAAACCCGGGGACAGACGGAACGTTTTCCAGTTTCGTAATGTGATGATAACGTGAGCCAAAGGGGCCTGACACAGGTAGGAAACTGGAAAACGTTCCGTCTGTCCCCGGTTTTTGTGACAGTCTTTACTTATGAAGATCACGCGACGTAGTGCCATTGGGATTCTGGCGACGACCGCCTCCGCGGCGGCCATGGAGCCACCGCAGCAGCCGCAGCCGGGCGACGGGGCGGTGACCATCGGGTGGCTGGGCGGCGCCGCACCGGGGATCGAGACCGCGGTGAGTTGGGGCGTGCCCTGGGCGCGCGGAACGGTGGACCGTGCGCGAACGTTTTCGCTCACGTCGAACGATGGTAAGGCGCTGCCGCTGCAAGCGTGGCCGCTGGCGTATTGGCCGGACGGATCGATTAAGTTTACCGGGTTCGCCACCGTCACGGGCGCAGACGGTCCCTTCCGCCTGGCGCCGGGAACACCCGCCGCGGGCCCCGCCGTAAAGGTCGCCGAAAGCGCGCAAGCCATTGACATCGACACCGGGAAGTTGCAGTGCCGCATTCCGAAGCAGGGGCCGGCGTTCCTCGAAACGATGACCATCGACGGGCGCGTAGTGGTGCGCGAGGGGCGGCTGGTCTGCACGCTGGAGGACCGTTCGACGCCCGGCGTCCTGCGTTTCGGCGAGTTCATCGGCAGCGTCAAGAAGGTCACCGTGGAGCAGACCGGACCGGTGCGCGCCGTGGTCAAAATCGAAGGCGTGCACAAAGGCTCTGACAAAGTCGCCCGCGAGTGGCTGCCGTTCACGGTGCGCCTCTATTTCTACACCGGGACCGCGCCCGTGCGTCTGGTGCACACCATCGTCTTCGACGGCGATCAGGAAAAGGATTTCATCAAGGGACTCGGCCTCGCCTTCACCGTGCCGATGCGCGAGCAGGTACACAATCGCCACGTGCGATTCTCCGGCGAGGGCGACGGACTGTGGAGCGAACCCGTGCAGCCGCTCTCCGGGCGCCGCCCGTTGCAGGGCAGTCCCTACCCGGACCAACTCGCGGGCAAACGCATCGCCAACAAGGAGACGTTCAACGCGTCCGGGCAGAAGCTGATGACCGATTGGGCGGTGTGGGACGATTTCAAGCTGGCGCAGACCACGGCGGACGGGTTCACCATTCAGAAGCGCACCAATCCACAAAGCTGCTGGCTGGACGCGATCGCGGGGCGGCGAGCGAGTGGCCTGGTGTTCGCGGGCGATGTCTCCGGCGGGCTCGCCGTGGGAGTGAAGAATTTCTGGCAGTCGTTCCCCGCGTCGCTCGAGGTGCGCCAGGCGACGGCGCCCGCGGCCGAACTGCGCGTCTGGCTGTGGTCGCCCGAAGCGCCCGCCATGGACCTGCGGCACTACGACACGCGGGCGCACGACCTGGATTCCAGCTACGAAGACGTGCAGCCCGGTTTCAGCACGCCGCACGGCGTGGCGCGCAGCAGCGAGATGACGCTGTTCCCCACCGGCCTTGTGCCGGCCAAGGCGGAGACCGCGCTGCACGCGAAACTCGCCCGCGCGGCGCCGCTATTGATGGCGCCGCCGGAGCATCTGCACGCGGCCGGGGTATTCGGCATCTGGAGCCTGCCCGACCGGTCCACCGCGGCCAAAAAGGAGATCGAAGACCGGCTGGATGCGGCATTCGATTTCTACCACAAAGAGGTGGAGCAGCGGCACTGGTACGGCTTCTGGAACTACGGCGACGTGATGCACCAGCACGATGGCGCGCGGCATGAGTGGCGCTACGACATCGGGGGCTTCGCGTGGGACAACAGCGAACTGGGCACCGATATGTGGTTGTGGTATACGTTCCTGCGCACCGGCCGGGCCGACGCGTTTCGGATGGCGGAGGCCATGACGCGGCACACCGGCGAGGTCGATACCTATCACCTGGGCCGCTTCGCCATGCTCGGCTCGCGCCACAACGTGCGCCACTGGGGATGCGGCGCCAAGGAGGCGCGCATCAGCCAGGCCGCGTACCGGCGCTTCCATCATTACCTGACCACCGATGAACGTACCGGCGACCTGATGCACGAGGTGGTGAACTCCGACTACAAAGCCACCGAGATCGACCCCATGCGCCTGGCGTCGCCTCGCACCGGGCCGCTGCCCTATCCGGGGCGCGTGCGCGGCGGTCCCGACTGGCTGGCCTTCGCCGGCAACTGGATGACGGAATGGGAGCGCACGGGCGATACCAAATGGCGCGACAAGATCGTTGCCGGCATGGACTCCATCGCCGCCATGCCGTTCGGCTTTCTGACCGGACCCAACCAGCTCTACGGGTACGATCCGAAGACCGGCAAACTGTACGCGCTCGAAGAACAGGTGGGCACCTACAACCTGGCCACCATCATGGGCGGCGGCGAGGTGGTGTTCGAGCTGAACACGTTGATCGACCACGCCGGATGGAAGAAGGCGTGGAACCAGTATTGCCGCCTGCACACCGCGCGGCGCGACGTGATCGAGCGCGATAAGGCGACCGGCATGGAGGGCGCCGACGGGCAGTACGCGCGTCCGGGAAGGCTGGCGGGATACCTGTACACGCTGACGAAGAACGCCGCCTACGCAAAGAAGGCGTGGAGCGGCGTGCGTCTTCCGAGGATAGCGGGCGCGCAGGTGAAAGGGCCGGATGTGGTGACGCCGATCGAGGATGTGGTGGGTCTGTCCACCAACAGCACCGCGCAGGGCTGCCTGGAAGCCATCGAAGTGCTGGAGATGTGCGGCGACCAGATGGGGTAATTCACTGCGCCTTGCGCGGCCGCCGCGCACCAGCTTTGGGCGGCCGGCGGTTCAGTTCGTCCACGAATGCGCGCACATCGAGCGCCTCGATGCCCGGCGCCAGCGCGCGGGTCGGCGGGGCCGTAGAGGACGCGCGATGCACCACGCTCGACCGGACCGCTGCCCCATCGCCCCGATCGCCTATCGCCCGGCGCAAGGATCCCAAAGGTCCGGCCATCGCCGGATGGACGGTCTTGGATGCTTTGCACTCCACCATCCACAGCCCACCCTGGCCGCTCGGGAAAAGGAAATCGACCTCCAGCCCCTGTTGATCGCGAAAGTGGTACAGCTCCTTCCGCCGGCCGTGGTTGAGCTGGCTCTTCAGAATCTCCGCGGCCACGTATCCTTCGAATAAGGGGCCGAGGAACGGGGACCGGTCCAGTTCGGCCTGCGTCGCGATCCCCAGAAGGTAGCACGCCAATCCCGAGTCGCCCAGGTACATCTTGGGGGACTTGATGAGGCGCTTGCCGAAGTTCTCGAAGTAGGGCGGAACCAGGATGACCTGGCCGGTGATTTCCAGCACGTGAAGCCAATCGCCGACGGTTGGGACGGAGACGCCGAGCGGCGCGGCCAGATCGGTCTTGTTGACGATCTGCCCGTGCCGGCTGGCCACCAGAGCAAGGAAGCGCCGGAAGGTGGCCAGGTCGCGAATATTGGTGACGGCGCGGACGTCCCGCTCCAGGTACGTCTGGATGTAAGAGCTGAACCACAATCCGCGCCCTGTGGGATGCGCCACCACCTCCGGGTAGCCGCCGTGAAGGAGGTTGACTCGATCCGTCTCGGCCAGACTGAACGGCAGCATCGGCAGGATGGCGGCGCGCCCCGCCATCGACTCGCTGACACCCTGCATCAGGGGAGCCTCCTGGGATCCGGTGAACAGCCACCGGCCCATTTTGCGGGGGTCTTGATCGATCCGTGTCCGGACGTAGGCGAACAGGTCCGGCACATTCTGGATCTCGTCGAACACCGCGGGGAGCCGGATTTCTTCCAGCATGGCCCGGGGGTCGCTCCGCGCGCGGGCTTGTATGTCGGGATCCTCCAGAAGCACATAGGTGGCGCGCGGGAAAAGCCGGCGCAGTAAAGTCGTCTTTCCCGTCCGGCGCGGTCCGGTCAGCACGACGGCGGGGAAATGGCGGCTGGCCTCCAGCACGTCCGGCTGGATGACGCGGGGGATGAAACGCATATGAGTATTCTAAACTATAACTTTAGATTTCTCAAGTCCAGCCCCCGCAGCTCTCCACCAGAATCGCGCCCCAGTGGAAGCCCGCGCCAAAGGCGGCAAACACGGCCGGCCTCGCCGTCATCGGCCGGTTCTCGAAGTACTCCGCCGCGGCAATCGGCATCGACGCCGAAGAGGTGTTGCCGAAGCGCTGGATATTGCAGTAGAAGCGATCGGCGGGCACGCCCAGAGACTGGGCCACGCGGTCGATCAGATTCTTGTTCGCCTGATGCACCAGAAACACCTCGACATCGGCGGCCGCCATGCCGGCGCGCCCCAGCACTTCTCCGATGCGCGCGGGCAGCTTGCGGCCGGCCTGCAGGATCACCGAGCGCCCGTTCATTTCCAAGGCGCCGCCCCAGGGCAGGCGCAGATCGGCGAACAGAGATTCCTCCACCTCGGGAGTCACGTCCTTCTTGGATGCGGTCCGGATCAGACCGGCCAGTACCGTTTGCCTATGGTCTATACAAACCAAGACTAGCATTGTCAAGGCAAAGTAGAAAGTTCCGCTTTCGAGCAAAGTAGAAAGTTCCGGTTTTGAGTGGCCGCTCCGACCACCCGTGATATGTTCGACCCGTAGCGCCGGGGTCGCGCCTGGTGCTGCTG
>Ga0182021_10010661_pt1 | contig 10897 bp, 9 predicted proteins | sample 612E3MmetaG_FD_120493 | JGI IMG/M metagenome (GOLD analysis project Ga0182021, IMG submission 120493) | Permafrost microbial communities from Stordalen Mire, Sweden - 612E3M metaG (Illumina Assembly) | ecosystem: Environmental > Terrestrial > Soil > Wetlands > Permafrost | place: Sweden...
AAATAGCGTTCTGCTATCAGATGGAGACGCAGCCGTAATTCGTTTAAAAGGAACAAGAAAGGGATTAGCACTTAAGACGGATTGTAATGCTAAATTTGTGTATTTGAATCCAAGACGAGGCACGCAAATAGCCGTAGCTGAAGCTGCAAGAAATGTCTCATGTGTTGGTGCTAAACCGATTGCTATAACCAATTGTCTGAATTTTGGGAATCCATATGATCCTGAAATCTACTGGCAATTCACTGAAGCAATCAGAGGTATGAGAGAAGCATGTAATGTGTTTAATACTCCAGTTACTGGTGGAAATGTGAGCTTTTATAACGAAGGTCCGAGTGGTGCCATTATTCCTACTCCAGTAATTGGTATGTTAGGCTTGTTAATTGATATTGATCAAATTGTAACTTCACAATTTAAACAGGTTGGCGATATAATTCTCGAATTAGGGATAAATCGTGGAGAAATTGGCGGATCAGAATATCTTTCAATGATATTGAATGAAATTCTTGGTGATGCTCCCGACATTGATTTAGAATACGAAAAGAGGCTTCATATTGTTTGCCAGAAATTAGCAGAAAATAAAATAGTCAATTCAATGCATGACATTTCTGATGGTGGATTAGCAACTAACATTATCGAAAGTTTATATGGTACAGACATGGGTTGCACGATAAAATTAATTGAATCAGGTGAATTAAGAAAAGATTTTTTATGTTTTGGAGAATCACAGTCAAGAGTAGTTATTTCATGCAATCCAAAGCAGTTAGATCAGGTCATTTCATTATCCAATCAATATCAAATTGATGCTTCGCAGATAGGTATAGTTACTGAAGAAAGACGATTAAAAATTGGAACATATATTGACATCCCTGTACAAGAAGTAATTAGCAGATATAATGATGCTATAGAGAAGAAAATGCCGGTGGAGCAAAATTAAGCAGATAATGATAAAGTGGGGAAGTTATAATTCTGCATAATACATATTATAACACAACAAATCATTCCTTTGGTACGATAATGTTAATCGCGTTTGGTAGTAAGTCGATAGTTACTTCTGTTGACTTGTCTTCAAATATTTCACCATCTCCGTGAATTATAAATGCTTGTTGACTTGAAACGCGCAATATATTTGTATCCAAAAATGTAACCATTTTATGATTGCCGTGCGTTCCGCGAATAATCTTTGGCACTAACGGGATTGCATTTATGACTGACATTTTTCGGATAAGGCATATATTCAATTTTGAGTCACTTGGATTAGCATCTGGCAGCATTTTAAACCCGCCTCCCTCGTAAATTCCATTTCCAGCACACAGTAGATAAACCTTTTCTTCTCTCGTAGTCTCGCCATCAAAAATATTATACGTATTTGGCGAGTATCTGCTTAAAACTTTAATAGCTGCTAATAGGTATAACGGCAATCCGTGCAAGTAGTTAATTCTTTTTATCTCTTTTGCTATTTCAGCATCTATCCCAATTCCTAATGTATTGATAAAGTGTTTAACCTGGATCACACCGGTAGAATTTATTATTCTACATCTACCAAGATCAATGAATTTCTTTGTTCCAGAAATTATTGTATCAATTGCCAAATCCATTTTATGTGGTATTCGAATTATTCGATTGAAATCATTTCCCGATCCAATAGGAAAAATCGCAAGTGCTGCTGTGCTCCCGATAAGGCCTGATGCAACCTCATTTACAGTTCCATCACCTCCAATCGCTACAATAATATCAAAATCTTTACACATTTGACTCGAAAGGCCCGTTGCATGTTGAGGTGCGTTAGTTTTTTCAAGCTGAAAAAATATATTGCGCAAACGTAAGTAATTAATTAATGGCTTTTCAATTTTTAGCGCGCGTCCTCTACCGGCTGTTGGATTCAGAACAATTCCTAATTTGGGCTGATTAAACATCCAAAATTTCCTATTGAATGATTTAAATTTGTAAATTGCTTCAGGTAGGCAAACTATGCAATATGTGTGCCGCCATTACCATGCATTCCATTATAACCGCCGACTTTCATTGCTGCAGAACAATTACTATAACAATAAAACAATTGCCTGCTCCGGACATTTTTGCAAATTCAATTTTCTATGTTCCTTTTAGGCAATTGAAATACTATTTGGAAGTCACTGAAATTATAAAATCGTTACACTGTGGAGGTGCGGGGAGTCGAACCCCGGTCCGAAGAGAAGATTCTCAAGACATCTACGCGCATATCCTGTGTTTGGATCTCGCGTAAGGGAACTCCAACAGGCTGGATTTACCTCACGCCAACTCAAGTAATCCGTCTTTCAACGGTTTTACTCATTCTCCTCAAGTGTAAGAATAAGCTATCCCATATAAGCGACGTTCATCCCAAATTTGATGGGCCAAACCTGAGTGAACGGGTTACCTAAGGTTATTAGGCAGCCAGTGCGTAATTGTAATTTGCACTTATGTTTTACCGCTTTTTAGCGTGGACACGGTGACCACGGCACGCAGTCCTAAGCTTCCTCGTCCCCGTCGAAGCCATTTCACCCCCAATGGGAAACCATAAATTTTAGACTATTACAATATAGATATTGGCAGCCGGAAAACCAAATATCTACAATAAATGCTTATTTGGTTACTGAGTATTTTAATACAAGAAATTCTTTGAGCTGTCCAAAGGAAATGAAGAATTGTGTTACACATCCCAATACCCAGCCGGGAATTCGCTCTTTTGGTATGCGGGTTACCATATAGACAGGCTTATTAAAATATCGAGCGATTGTAAGTTCACCCTTAGTTCCTGCCCCACGTTGAGCACTTTTATCCCAGTAACATACAACATAATCGGAACGTATAGCAATTTCCTTTGAATCTATGATGACAAACTTCTTCACAATTTTTATATATGCCTGGATATCCGTTGACTTGAGCGCTCTGAAATTCCTATCTGGTAATGACTTACCAAGGTATTTCTCGCTTTCAATATTAGGGTTAAAAATATTGTGTTCGAGGTTCTTCCGAATCCAAGTATCTAAATCATTTCGCCAATCTATTCCCTCATTTTTTGCATATTCCATTCCGCCGGAAAGGTAAACATGAACTATTTTTCGCTTCATTAATTCTCCTTTAATATAACGATATATAGAAGATAATTTATCCAATAGTGAAGTGCAACAAAAAGCTGCTTGGAAGTGTATTGAAAATCGTATAACTTCTAATAAATAAAATAGCAACTTTAATTGTGAGGCAATTATGGAAAAAATTAAAAAACGTTCGTGGGCGGAACCGTATAAAATCAAAGTTGTTGAACCTTTGAAGATGACGACTCGAGAAGAAAGACAAAATGCACTTGAAAACGCTGGCTATAATACCTTTCTATTGCGGTCGGATGATGTTTACATAGATTTACTTACAGACAGCGGCACTAACGCAATGAGCGATAATCAGTGGGCTGGCATGATGCTTGGTGACGAAGCATATGCAGGGAGTAAGAATTTCTATCATCTCGAAGAAGCTGTGCAAAAATACTACGGCTATAAGTATTTAGTGCCAACGCATCAAGGACGCGGAGCAGAACATATTATTTCAAAGATCCTTATAAAACCCGGAACATATGTACCTGGCAATATGTATTTTACCACAACGCGCTTGCATCAAGAACTTGCTGGTGGAAAATTTGTCGATGTGATTATCGATGAAGCACACGATCCGGCAAGCCTCCACCCTTTTAAAGGAAATGTCGATCTTGAAAAACTTGATACCCTCGTAAATAAAGTCGGCGCAAAAAATATTCCCTATATCACTATAGGTGTAACAGTGAACATGGCTGGTGGCCAACCTGTTGCAATGAATAATTTAAAGAAAGTTCGAGAGTACTGTTTGGTGAATGGCATCCGTGTTGTATTGGATGCAACAAGAGCGGTCGAAAATGCTTACTTTATTAAAGTGCGTGAAAAAGGGTACGAGAATCATTCCATTGCAGAAATTCTTCATGAAATGTGTTCTTATTCTGATGCCTGCACGATGAGCGGGAAAAAAGACTGCCTCACAAATATTGGCGGATTCTTAGCGTTAAATGAATGGGAGATATTTGAAGAAGCACGAAATATGGTTGTCGTATATGAAGGTCTTCATACGTATGGCGGACTTGCAGGACGTGATATGGAAGCCATGGCACGCGGTATCGAAGAATCTATTCACTGGGACCATATTCGAGCACGGATAGGGCAGGTTGAATACGTGGGTGAAAACTTGAATACACTTGGCATTCCGATTGTGCTCCCTATTGGAGGGCATGCTGTATTTTTAGATGCAAAATCATTTCTTCCTCAGCTCAAACAGATTGAGTTTCCTGCTCAGACATTAGCAGCAGAACTCTATCTCGAATCAGGAATTCGAACAATGGAACGTGGTATCGTATCAGCTGGACGAAACAAAGAAACGGGAGATCACTTCTATCCAAAGCTTGAATTGGTTCGCTTAACCTTTCCACGACGCGTATATACGCAGGCGCATTGTGATGTAACAGTTGAAGCTGTTACTGAAGTATTTGAACGGCGTAATTTTATACGAGGACTGAAGATGGTCTATGAGCCAAAGTACCTTCGGTTCTTTCAAGCAAAGTTTGAAAAATTATAACAGCGATAATGTCTGACACCTATCATAAGTTTCGGTTGAACGGTGTCTGACATTTCCCGAAGGGATATTGTCATGCCAGCATGCTTTTAGCTGGAATCCGTCTTTTCACCCTACAATCCGGTCACTAGCCGTATCGCTCATCCGCAAGCATCCGATGTTATAATCGCCAGCGTAGCGTCCGATTCACAGTCAGCCGGAGGCTTTAGTTTGTAACACACTCTTCGAGTGTTACAAACTTTTAATTTTGCCCTGCTACGAGCTGGAATCTGTATTTTTTAGCCAACAACTCCGCCAACATTTTTGGTGAGCTTGTCGCTTGCCCGCTCGACGAGTCCGTCACAGTCTGACGACCGTCTGTTGGACGGAAGCACCTCGGTTAGGTGTGCAAAAAAGTTAATCCCAATAAAGTTCAACACCGTTTTTACTAACTCGAATATTTGGAGGTCGTTGTTTAGTTAAAATTCTGACCGCGGAAAAGCCACCACCAAGCAAACTAACGGTTCCACCTCCCACTAGCAATCCCAGTTTAGTTGTAGGTTCTGGATCAAGAAAAGCGAGAACAATCATTGCCATTCCAGCCGCTCCAACACCAACTGAAATACCAACCGCAATCCATTCTTGCATAGAAAGTTTTGCTTTTAATCCCATTTGCATAAGAGTTTCATCTGTTGGTTTGATTCCGATGTTTGCGTCATCTACTAATGTTACAGGCGTACGATTTCGATAAGAAGTAGCTAGAGCCGTAAACCAACCTGCTTCTGAGGTCTTGATTAAGAGATTATCCATGTGTATTACTTTTCAAAATTGTTATTACTTGAATTAGTTTTGCCCGCCTAACAGCCAGCAACCTAATAATGTAACACGCGAAGCATAATCCTTTTTCTATATTTCATTTTCCCTTTTACCCGCCGACCTGTCCGCTCGACGAGTCCGTCGCAGTCTGACGACCGTCTCACTGGGCGGAAGTCGTTCTTTGACGTAGGAGGACCACAATCTTTATTTATGGTGAGCTTGTCGAACCATCTCTTCCTCTTTTTCAGTCATGCTGGCCGGAGGCATAAAATTACAACACACAACGCCTGTGTCTTATTCAACTGTTCAGGCATCCTACTTCCCTCATCATCAGATTCCCGTTGACACGGGAATGACTATCGGTACATTTGCTTTTGTAGGGACGTATAATTATACGTCCCTACGAGGATTACTGCATCTCATTTTATTTTCACTAGCAGCGTCTTCATATGCTTGGGACATCGCCCCAGGCCTTGTTCTTTTTTGATAAGCTCGACCATTGATTTGTCTGTACAGGCGAATACGATACTCTCCGGTTTCTCACTGAGCGACATTGCCCAAAAAGCAACTCGCGGATTTTAGCAAGCCCGGGATTCTCGCCTGTTGCGGTACTTACACTTGTTGAAATAAAACAGACGATCTTCCCGTCTTCAGAAACCGCATCGCATTCAAATTCTCCACCGGACTGTACGCCTAATTTGCGTTTTGTGAAGACTTGATGATACTTCTTGGAAAGGAATTCGTTCCGTATCCAATTATCAAGATCTTTTGTAGCTGTGGTTGAATCTGCCATTTACTATTTTCCCTCCACAATCTTTATCTCTTCCTCTTTTTTCTTTGTCATTTTGAACGCAATGAAGAATTCTTCTTTTCTATTGCTTTTTCTTCAACAATTCAATCAACGCTTGCCCTGAGCTTGTCGAAGTGTCGAAGGGTCACCGATTTCAATATTTTGTTTTTGCTATTGTAGTGGCACGTCACGTTTACCCGCCGCTATGGCGAGCTTTTTTCGAAGTTCCTTCCTCTCTATTTTGTGCTTTTCACGACACTCATTGCAGTAGCGATCAAGGAAGAAATATCGCCAAAGTTGGCTGGTAGGATTAATGTTGTTCCCTGTTTTGCCAAATTGCCAAATTGTTCCACTAATTTTTCTGCAACACGCAATTGGATAGCTTCCATCCCGCCGCTTGATTGCGATGCCGCAGCAACTGCCTTCACACCATCGGCGGTAGCATTTGCCACCGCGCGGATTGCTTCAGCCTGACCGCCTGCTTCGTTGATTTGCTTCTGGCGTACTGCTTCAGATTCAAGAACAACCTTTTGTTTCTGCCCTTCAGCTACGTTAATGGCAGATTGTTTCTCACCTTCTGACTGCAGGATGATCGCCCGTTTCTCACGTTCAGCCTGCATTTGTTTTTCCATTGCAATGAGGACAGTCTTCGGAGGAACGATGTTCTTAATTTCGTACCGCAGGATCTTGACACCCCATGTGCGCGATGCCTCATTGATTGCGCTGACGATGGCTGAATTAATCAATGTCCGTTCTTCGAATGTTTTATCGAGGTCGATCTTCCCTACTTCACTGCGCATCGTCGTCTGCGACAACTGTATAATAGAAAACATGTAATTGCTGATTCCGTATGATGCCATCTGTGGATCAAAGACCTGCACAAAAATCACACCGTCAACACCTACCTGTACGTTATCTCTCGTAATGCACACCTGCTCCGGAATATCGATTGTCTGTTCTTTCAGCGTATGTTTATACGCAATTTTATCAATGAATGGAATGATGTAACTGACCCCTGCATGTAAAGCGATGTGAAATTTGCCAAGCCGCTCTACAACGTATGCACTTTGCTGTGGAACGACGCGCACACCGGTCATAATGATAATGACGGCAAGCGCACCAAGAACAAGAAAAAATATTTCCATAAGAATCCCCTTCCTTTATTGAATGTATTCGACGAATAGTACTTTCGCGCGAATTCCGTCTAATGAAACAATTTCTACAATACTCCCTTCACGGATCGTCTCGGTAGAGTCGCTGAAGGCGATCCATTCCGATCCACGGTAGGAAATAGCACCTTCCCGGCCAACAGGGATCGTTTTGACCACCTTGACTTTTTGCCCTTTGTAGTCCGGTGGTATATCATGACTGCCAAAGAATAATTTTTTCGCTGTTTTCCTAAGAACAAACAACAAGAATAAAGAAGTAATAGAAAAGACTGCAAGTTGGCTGCTCAGTCCGGGAGTAATACCGGCCCACGTGGTAATTGAGACAATCAACGCACCTACTCCGAAGAAAGTGAATACGAATGCAAAATGCGTAAGTTCGAGGATGATAAGAAGAACCCCGATAATTGCCCAGATAATCACCGGAGACATAAATATTTCACTCATACTGTAAGTTCCTTTCCAAGTTTAAATATTTCTATAAAATGTCTGCAATCTCTTCTGCTGATGTACGCAGCAACTGAGTTTTTCTTGTTCTGTCCATATCGAATAGTCCTGTCATACACGCGCTTGCCCTGAGTATGCCTGTCCCGAGCCTGTCGAGGGATCGAAGTGTACGCGGGCATCTTCCTTCACTTAACTGTAAGGGCTTTTGCTTTTGTAGGGACGTATTATAAAGACAGTATTCTGAATAACCTTCCGAGAAAGTCGCATCATATCCAGTTACTGGAATCTCAAAAGCAACTTGCGTGAGATCGGAGAAATTCCACTCTGCTTTCTTAAGCTGAGGATCAATGTGATTATGGCGAGTTTGTGCCTCACTTATTCTATAAGGAGTCAATATTATATTGCCTCGTGGGTGGTGTGTTTATTGTCGTAACCGATCACAACTAACACGTCAGAAATGTAGCCAAAACCTTGTTGAATCACAAGAAGAGAAAAGCTGGAAAAGGATACTATAGCCGATGTCGTCGGTGTCGGCAAAATTAATAATGTATTATGCTTTGCACGATTCAATAGCAGGCCTCCGGCTGCTTCGCGCCTCCCCTACTCATTTGAGGAAGGGTCGAAGGAGGTCGGATTCTTTGTCTTTAAAATTTTCAATCATCAGGTGCCCTATCCATCGAATCATACGGGATGCCTTCGGCGCTTTGACCGTTCGGTGGTTCGGCTAGCATTGGCCTGAGCCTGTCAAATGCTCAGCACAAAATCGGTCAAAAAAAGAGCCGGCTGCTTACCGGCTCTTTCTGTCTAAAATATCGTCAGGAAAATATCCCGGAAAATATCAATGTGTGATGACATAAAGAAATGCACCTGTGACAGGTCCTCGTGCACGACGTCCAGAGGGTTCCGGCTTTGCATCCGATGGCGGAGGTCCATAGGTCGGTTGAAACAGATACGCCACGTGCTTGACCGGATCGACAGAAATGGTTTTCGCACCGCCAGCAGTGGTGACAGAAGCCACGACGCTGTACTTGTCTGGCGAATCCTCATGAATAATTGTTACACTGCTGTCCCTGCCCGCCGGAATATAGATGAGCTTCTCGGTTGGATCCCAGCCCAATGCATCCACACCGTCGCCGTTTTTAATCGTCGCGACGATTTTTCCTGTGGTCGCATCGAGTACAGCAGATATTTTGCCGCATCCGGTAAAGATCCGATCTGTCGCACGGTCGTAAGCAATACCCGTTGGTCCATCGCATGAGTCAAGCGGCCATGATGCCAGAACCTTCAGCTCTTTTGCCTCTAGCACCTGGATCGTGTTCTTCCGCTCGTTGTTAACGAAGAGTTTTCCTTTACCATCACTCGCTGCACCTTCGGGTGAATTATCTTCCAGCTCGGCCTGTCCGGTAATGGCTCCTGTCTCTGGTTCGAGAGCCGTTGCAGTACCGGGATTGCTGTGATTGGTCAGAATAATGCGGTTGCTGAAATCATCATACATAATACCATCCAAGCCTCCGACTGGAATCTTGATTTTCTTCACCACTGCGAGTGTCTTCAAGTCGAACATTGTTACCGTGGAATCGCCGCGGTTCGTTGTAAACCCGTGGTTGGCAGTTGGAACCAAAGCAATTCCATGCGTCCCAGGAGTTTCGAGAATATCTCCGATGATAGTGCCTTTGTTTCCATCGAGCACCATCACATGTGAGCCCCGAGACACGAACACCCTGCCGGTTCCTGGTTCCGCTGTGAGATAATCGGTTCCTCCTTCTCCACCGATGTTGTATTTTTGTACTGTAAAAGTTTGTGCTTGCAGACTACTGCAGACAAAAATCCCGATAGACATGGCAACGAATGTAAGGAACTTTTTCATACATCCTCCTTGGTTATATATATATTATTTAAAGCTTAAATCTAATTACTAATACACATACACTATTTTCATCGCGTATTTTCTGTCTGCTTGATCGAAGGTCATCTTCGGATGGCCACTGGTTATGGCGTCATTTCATTTTACCAGCATTAGTTTCTTCGTTTCACTATAATTTCCTGCTTGAAGTCTGCAGAAATAAACGCCGCTCGGCAAGCTGCTCGCGTCAAATGTGATTGTGAAATTTCCCGCTGGTTTCACTTCATCCACAAGTATTCGCACTTCCCTCCCAGTTTCATCATAGATCTTCAGCGTGACTTGACTGCTGTGGGGTAAATGGTAATTGATTGCCGTAGATGGGTTAAATGGGTTAGGATAATTTTGATCCAGAGAATAATTAATTGGAATGGGAAATAGTTCGCTGACGGATGATGTATTGGATTCCAGAATATCTACCCGATCCGGCACGACCCATCTGTCCGTGCTGCTTGAGTCTTTATTACCAGTGACACGAAGCTTAAAAACATGATCGCCTGCCGCAAGCACCGGACTCGTCCACATCAGTTGATCGCCGACACGAGTTGTCGAGTAAAAATCAATACTTGTCTCATTCCCTCCATCTACTGACACTGCACCGATGCCATGCCGCGGATCTTGAACACCGTAAAACTTGATTCGGGTGCCGCTAAATTTAACTGTAACATAATCATTCGTTGTATTGTCCCACGAGTTGCTTCCGGCATAAAGGTCTGAACCGCATCCGGTACAATACTGCCAGCCTGAGCCGACGTAATTGAACTGTTCAACTCCATTACCCAGGATAGCATCATCGATTGTTATCCACCCGTTATCACCTGTGCTTGTGACAGAGAAATTATCGAATTCTGCATTCCGCCATTTGCTGACCAGCAATCCCACTTGACCGGAATCATACGTACCATCATTCACAGTTGTAATCAATGTCGAGTCGATTATCACTTGAATAGTGTCTGTCACAAACCTTAGTGAGAGATTGTGCCAACTGTTCAAGACGAACGATGTTGTTCCAGATCCGAGTTGTGTATCATGTCCGCCGATGTCTTCTTTGAAAAAACTCCAACTTGCACTACTTGTAATCCGCAGATGATAGCCCTGTGAAGCGCCTGGCGATGACTGCGATTGCGCTCCCAAACGCCCGATGAGTTCAACATAGCCTGTTTGCTCCATGAACACGTCCACATTGACCTT
>Ga0182021_10010663_pt1 | contig 10896 bp, 8 predicted proteins | sample 612E3MmetaG_FD_120493 | JGI IMG/M metagenome (GOLD analysis project Ga0182021, IMG submission 120493) | Permafrost microbial communities from Stordalen Mire, Sweden - 612E3M metaG (Illumina Assembly) | ecosystem: Environmental > Terrestrial > Soil > Wetlands > Permafrost | place: Sweden...
CCTGAGCCTGAAATCGCGGCTGCCCCGGCGGCCGCCGCGCAGGCCGCCGCCGCCCCGGCGGAGGCCGTCCAGGAGCCGCCTCCGGCGTCGGTAGCCGAGGTGCTTCCGACGTTCGAGCCTCCCTCGGCACTGCCGGAACTTGCCGAACCGCCGCTGGCGGCGGCGCTCGACGCGTTCGAGCCCATCGCCGAGCATCCGGCGGCCGACGAGCCTGTGGTCCCCGTCCCCGACCGCCATCCGTTGCCGGAGGAGCTGCAGGTGGCCGACTCCGGGCTCGAGCTGATGCCCTTCGACGATTCCCTGGCATGGGGCACCGGAGAGCGGTCGTCGCGGGCCATTCGCGCCGAGGACATCGCCGCTTTCGAGCACGACAACAGCCTGACCACGCCGACTGCTGAGTTCCTCGCGGGGATGGAACCCGTCCCCGAGGAACCCGCGCCGGCGGCGCCGGCGGTGGGGGCCGCTCCGACCGAGCCGGCAGAATTCGCGATCGAGCGGCAGGAGGAGCAGCCGTTTTTCGGCGCGGAATCGGTATCGCAGCCGCCACCGCATGTCGAGCTGCCGGCCGATCTGTCGGTTGCATACTCGCTCATCGAGGATACCGAGCCGCCTCCGGGAGGTATGGAGGCTGCGCCGTTCCTCCAAGCCGCCGAGAGCCCGACCGCGGATCTTCCGCTCATCATGCCGGAGGATGTGACGCCAGCGGAGGAGCTGGCGCGTCCTTCGGCCAAGCTCGTGCAGCTGGTATCGCCCACGCCTCCGCCGGAGGAGCGCGGTGGGCCGGCCGAGCAGCCAATGCTCACCGAGACCCTCGGAGACCTGTACCTCAGCCAAGGGTTCCGGAGCGAAGCGGCCGATGTGTATCGCCGGCTCCTGTCCCAGCGGCCGGGCGACGAGGCGCTCAGGAACAAGCTCCGCGCGCTGGAAGGACCGCCGGCCGATCTCTCCGCAGCGACGCTCGGTGGCGAATCGGCGGGGGCGTGGCTCAAGCGCGTCGCGGCGGCCAGTTTGCGGGCACCGGTGCCTCCGGCTCCGACGGAGCCTCCTCCGGGGCCGTCGCCGCTCGAGGCGGCGTTCGCCGCGCCCGCGGCTGAGCCCATCGGCGAGGCTGCACACCCGGCGCACGACGCCTTCTCTCTGGACCAGATCTTCGGGGCGTCCGGGGATGCCCCTGCGCACGCCTCTCCGGAGGCCGCTCCCACGCCGGCCTCGCTTCCCGCGCCCGGCGCGTCCTTCGACGAGTTCTTCGGCGCGCCGCCGGACGCTGCCAGCGTCCGTCCCGTCGCCCAGGAGCCGGATGCACAGGCGTTGGAAGGCGACGAGGACCTCAGCGCGTTCAACGTCTGGCTCCAGGGACTCAAGCGCTAGTGCACATCGCGGTGGTCAATGGGCCGAACCTCAATCTGCTCGGGGTTCGGGAGCCGGGACGCTACGGAACCGCGAGCTTGGGGGATATCGAGGCGGCCGTGCGCGCTCGGGCATCGGGCCTGGGAGTCGACATCTCCTGGCTCCAGTCCAATCACGAGGGTGAGCTGATCGAGGCCATCCAGGCGCTGCGCGGGAACGCCGACGGCGCGCTGATCAACGCGGCGGCCTTTACCCACACATCCCTGGCCATCCGGGACGCGGCGCTCGCCGCCGAGGTGCCCTTCGTCGAGCTGCATTTGACGAACATCTGGGCGCGGGAGGAGGAGCGGGGGCGCTCGCTCCTCGCGGATCTCGCCGTCGGCGTCGTGGCCGGTTTCGGCGCGCAGTCGTACATCCTCGCGCTCGAGGGGCTTGTCGGCTGGCTCAGACGATCGGCCGGGGCTGCGAAGAGTGTTGAGGTCTGAGAGCGCGGTGGTCAGTGCAGTTGCCAGACGGCAAGGAGGAAGTGGTTACCCGACGCAGGCCCTCAGGCGCCAGTCCAGTTGCCCGTACTGCCCTCTGGGCTGGCGTCCGTACACTCGAATCTCGGAACCACTTCAGTCCTTGCCGTCTGGCGACTGCTGTCTGGCAAGATGACTGATCGCCGCCCGGAACGTATCCAGAGATTGCTCCGGGTTCTTTCCGATGAGGGCCTGGACGCGCTGGTCGTGTCGCATCCTCCGAACATCAGGTATTTGACGGGCTTTTCCGGAAGCGCGGGGCTGCTCCTCGTGTGCCGTCAGGTGGTGCTGTTCATCACCGATTTCCGCTACGACACCCAGTCGCGAAGCGAGATCGGTGCGCTGGCCCGCATCGTGATAGATGGCTCGGGCACCTGGGAGCGGCTCCTCAAGCTCCTCCCGGAGTACCCCCTGGTTCGCTCCGTGGGGTTCGAGTCGCACGTCGTCACGGTGCGCGAGGCCGAGCGGTTGAGCGGTGAGGGAGCGGGCTCCTGTCGCTTCCAGCCGAAGACGGACGTGGTCGAGGGCCTGCGGATCTCGAAGGCGCCGGAAGAGGTGGATGCGATTCGCGCGGCTGGCACCGTGGCGACCGCGGCGCTGGAGGAGGCGTCTGCCGGGGTGCGAGCCGGCCAGACGGAGCTGGAAGTGGCGGCTCTTCTCGAAGCCGCTCTACGTCGGCACGGCAGCGAGGATTACCCGTTTCCGTCCATCATTGCGTCCGGCCCGCGCTCGGCGCTGCCTCACGCCCGCACATCCGCTCGCGAGCTCGGGCGAGGTGACTTCCTGCTCGTGGATTTCGGCGCGACGGTGGACGGCTACGTGTCGGACCTGACCCGGACCTTCGTGGTGGGCGCCCCCCCGACTGCCCGCCAGGCGGAGGTATTCGGGGTCGTGCGGCGGGCGCAACAGGCGGCCCTCGACGGCCTCCGATCCGGCCTGTCGGGCCGACAGGGCGACGCGCTGGCCCGCGACGTGATCGCCGAGGCTGGCCACGGACGCGCATTCGGCCACTCGCTCGGGCACGGGCTGGGACTGGAAGTGCATGAGGCGCCACGGCTTGCACGGACGGTTGAGCAGTCGCTGCCGGACGACGCGGTAGTCACCGTCGAGCCGGGCATCTATTATTCAGGTTGGGGTGGCGTGCGGATCGAGGACGATGTGGTTCTCGGTTCCGGAGGCGCCACTCTGCTCACCCAATTCCCACGAGACCTTCTGGTGCTTGGATGACCGACCTCGCGCTCCTCAAGGAACTGCTGGCGCTCCTCGACGCGTCGAGCGCCACCACGATCGAGATCCGGCGGGGCTTCACGACCTACCGGGTCAGCCGGGAAGGCGGCCCAGTGGCGCCCGTCTACCTCTCCGCTCCCAACCCCGGTTCGGCGGCCGGCACGGCCGCGGGAGCGCAATCGCCCGCGGGCGTAGCGGCGACCGGCGGGGGCGACGCGACGGCAGGTGCGCCGTCCGCGACGCGGCTCCTCGAGGTCAAGTCCCCGATGGTGGGCACGTTCTACCGCTCCCCGGAGCCGGGCTCGGAACCATACGCGAAGGTCGGGAGCCGGGTGGCTACCGGCCAGACGCTGTGCATCATCGAAGCGATGAAGATCATGAACGAGTTGGAGTCGGAAGTCTCGGGCGTGGTGAAAGAGATACTCGTCGAGGATGCTCAGCCCGTCGAGTTCGGTCAGGTGCTCTTCCGGGTGGAGCCCAGTGTCTGAGCCGCAGGCATCCCAGCCCGTAGCCGCTCCCGCCGGTCCGCCGCCCCCGGCACCGGGCGCCGCCCCCGTCAAGTCCGGCGCCCCGCCGTTCTTCCCCGCCTCCATCCGCTGGATGGTCGAGCAGAAGGGTTCCGATCTCCTGCTCAAGGTGGGCCGGCCGCCCACGGTGCGGGTGGCGGGCGAGTTGGTGCCGATGCCCAACGTGGCGCCGCTGACGCCGCAAGACCTGAAGCTGCTGGCCGAGCATCTCATGCAGCCGCGGCAGCTCAAGGATTTCATGGAGACGAAGGAGGCGGACTTCGCCATCGGGGTGCCCGGGGTCGGGCGGTTCCGCGTCAACATCTACTGGCAGCGCGGCACGCTGGCCTTCGCCTTCCGGGTGATTCCCTACGAGGTGAAGACGATCGAGGAGCTGCGGCTCCCGAAGATCCTGGAAGCGATCGCGCTGAAGCCGCGCGGCCTGGTGCTGGTCACCGGTGTGACGGGGAGCGGCAAGTCCACGGCGCTGGCGGCCATGATCAACCACATCAATCAGAACCGGCGGCTGAACATCATCACGGTCGAGGACCCGATCGAGTTCCTGCACCGCGACGTCAACTCGATGATCAGCCAGCGGGAGATCGGCGCCGACACTCTCTCGTTCCACAACGCCCTGCGCCACGTGCTGCGCCAGAACCCGGACGTCATCCTGGTCGGCGAGATCCGCGACATGGAGACGCTGGACACGGCGATCAAGGCCGCCGACACCGGGCACCTGGTTTTTTCGACGTTGCACACGACCGATGCCACGCAGACCATCAACCGGGTGATTTCGTTCTATCCGCCGTACCAGCACGAGGAGGTGCGCCATCTGCTCTCCACGGCGCTCCAGGCGGTAGTCTCGTTGCGACTGGTGCCCACCGAGGACGGCGTGTCGCGGGTCGCCGCCTGCGAGATCCTCATCAACACGGCCGCGGTGCGGGAGAACATCCGCGACATGCGGGCGCAGCTCATGATCCCGGATCTGATCAGGGAAGGCACCATCCAGTACGGGATGCAGTCCTTCGATCAGAGCCTGATGCAGTGGTATACCAACAAGGTCATTTCGCTCGAGCACGCGCTCTACTATTCCTCGAACCCGACCGAGTTCCAGCTGCAGGTCGAGGGCATCGCTGCCGCCAGCGACCGCACGTTCGAGGGGTTCGAGGAGAAGGGGGGAGGCGTGGGAGGGAACTTGGGTTCGAAGCGGTCCGAGAGGCCCAAGCCCGGCCCGGGGAGGGAGCCCGGCGGGTCGGGTGACGCGGTGCCGGGGAGCCAGGAGTCCGGCGTTCAAGGCCTGAGCAGGGACCCGCTGCAGCGCTGATGATGTTCAAGAAGGTGCTCATTGCCAATCGCGGCGAGATCGCGCTGCGGATCATCCGGGCGTGTCGCGAGCTCGGCATCGCCACCGTCGCCGTGTACAGCGAGGCGGACCGCGAGTCGTTGCACGTCCGGTTCGCGGACGACGACGTGTGCATCGGGCCGCCGCCGGCGCGCGACAGCTACCTCAAGATCCCGCAGATCATCGCGGCGGCCGAGATCACGGGCGCCGACGCGATCCATCCCGGCTACGGGTTCCTCGCGGAAAACGCCGAGTTCGCTGAGATCGTGACGGCGTCGAACATCACCTTCATCGGCCCCACGCCGGACCAGATCCGGGCGATGGGGAACAAGGCGGAGGCGCGGCGGCTCGCCCAGGCGGCGGGCGTGCCCATCATCCCCGGCACCCCGGGGCCGGTGGGCGACGTGGAGGAGGCGCTCGCGGCGGCGCGCCAGATCGGCTTCCCGGTCATCATCAAGGCCACGGCCGGCGGCGGCGGGAAGGGGATGCGGGTCGCCCCGGACGAGGACGACTTCGGCCGCCATTTCGCGCTCGCCCGTGGCGAGGCGCTGGCCGCCTTCGGGAACGACGCCGTGTACCTCGAGAAGTACCTCGAGCGGCCGCGCCACGTGGAGATCCAGGTGTTCGGGGACCAGCATGGCCGGGTGGTGCACCTGTGCGAGCGTGACTGCTCGGTGCAGCGGCGGCACCAGAAGCTGATCGAGGAGGCGCCGTCGCCGGCGCTCACGCCGGAGCTTCGCGCCGCCATGGGCGCGGCGTCAGTCAATCTGGCTGAGCGCATTGACTACGTCGGCGCCGGGACCATGGAGTTTCTTCTCAACGGCGACGGCTCGTACTACTTCATGGAGATGAACACCCGCATCCAGGTCGAGCACCCGGTGACGGAGATGGCCACCGGGTTGGACTTGGTGAAGGAGCAGATCCGGGTGGCGGCCGGTGAGCCGCTGTCCTTGCCCGAAACGGGGCTGAGCCTGCGCGGCCACGCGATCGAGTGCCGGGTGAATGCCGAGGATCCGGCGCGGAACTTCCAGCCGTGCCCCGGAGTAGTCACCACATTCCACCCGCCTGGCGGTCCGGGCGTTCGGGTGGACACGCACTTGTATGCGGGCTACACGGTGCCTCCGTACTACGACTCGCTGCTGGCCAAGGTGATCGTGCACGGCAACGACCGGGTGGAGGCGCTGGCGCGCATGCACCAGGCCCTCGAGGGTTTCATCATCGAGGGAGTCACGACGACCATCCCATTCCTGGGCCGAGTGATCAAGCATCCGGCCTTCCAGTCCGGCGACGTTGACACCAAGTTCGTGGAGCGGGAAGGCGTGAGTCTGGGGAGTGCCGAGCCGTGAGAATTGACGTCGTCTACGCACCGAACGCCGTCACTCCGGCCGATCTGGCCGGGCGCACGGTGGTGGTGGTGGATGTGCTCCGGGCCACCACGTCCATCGCGGTGGCGCTCGCCAACGGGGCCAAGGCGGTGCTCCCGGCGGCCTCCACCGACGAGGCGCTCCGCATCGCCCAGAACCTCGAGCGCGACGCCGTGGTCCTCGCGGGCGAGCGGAAATCGGTGCGCATCGAGGGATTCGCGCTGGGGAACTCGCCCGCCGAGTTCAGCCCCGAGGCGGTCTCGGGCAAGACCATCGTCATGACCACTAGCAACGGGACCCAGGCGCTCATCGCGGCCCAGGGAGCCCGCGAGATCATCGCGGGGGCGGCGGTGAACTTCAGCACGGTGGCCCAGCGCGCCCGCGCCGCCCTCGAGCAGCATGGCGACCTCGTGATCCTCTGCGCCGGCGGCGACAAGCAGTTCGCGTTGGAGGACGCTTTCGCGGCCGGGCGGCTCATCAAGGTCTTGCTCCCCGAAGGCGGGCTCCGGCGGGTGACGGTCAACGACGGCGCCGTGGCGGCGCTCGAGCTTGCCCGCCACTACGGTGAGCGCTGGGCGCGCGCGCTGCGGGCCAGCGCCCACGGGCGCGAGCTGGTGGAACTCGGGTTCCGCTCCGACCTCGAGATGTGCGCCGCCCAGGACACGCACCCCGTTCTCCCCCTCTACGCGGACCGGAGGATCACGGCTCATAGAGCCTCGAACGAAGGATGATCTCTGGGCCATCGGGGCCCTCGTCGTGGGCGCCTTCCTGGCGCTCGCGACCGCTCCCGCGGTATCGCTGACCGGCCACGCCGGCGTCGCCCTGGGCGGCGCGCTGCGCAGTCTCCTCGGAGTCGGGGCCGCCGCCGTCCCGCTGATTCCCCTGTGTTGGGCCGTTGCGCTGTTCGGCCACTTCGACCGCTCGCTCGGGCGCCGCGTCACCGTGCTCCTGATCGGGCTGGCGGTCACTGTGCCCTTTGTCGTGGGCGTGGTCTATCAGAACGCCGATGCCGCGGCGCGCGCCGCCCTCGCGGCCGGCCTGGCGCCGCAACCCTCGGCCTGGGTGGGACTGGTGGGCGGCTTCCTCGCCTTCGAGCTCGATGGCATCGGGCCGGTGGGGGAAGGACTGCTGGCGCTGGGGGCGTTCAGCGTCCTCACCGTGATCACGGTCGGCTGGAATCCGCTCGGTGTGCTGCGGAAGAGGCAGCACGCCGGCGGGGAGTCCGGGGCCGGGGCGGCCGCTGCGGAAACCGTGATCGCCGAGCCTCTCGAGGCGGGGGAACCGCTCGACGACGTGTTCGCGACCGCGGCGGGCGAGGAGGAGGCCGAGGCGGAAGAGCCACCGCTGCCGGCCAAGCGGGGGCGGAAGGCGGGCGGCTTGCCCGCTGCACCTCATCATCTGCCACCCGCCCCATCGGCCGAGGACCTGCCGCCGATCGATCTCCTCAACCCTCCGACGCCGCAGGCGGCCTCATTCGAGACCGAGCTCGACCGTCTCCAGGCCGTGCTCCTCGAGACGCTCAAGCAGTTCAAGGTCGAGGGCACGATCGCCGGCCGCACCACCGGGCCGGTGGTGACGCAATTCGAGGTCGTGCCCGCGGCCGGCGTCAAGGTGGGGAGAATCGCGGCCCTCTCGGACGATCTGGCGCTCACCATGCGGGCGCAGTCCATCCGCATTGTGGCGCCGATTCCCGGCAAGGGCGCGGTCGGCGTCGAGGTGCCGAACCCCACGCCGAGGATCGTCGGTTTCCGCGAGCTGCTGGAGGCGCCCGAGTGGTCCCGCGCCAGCCAGCGGCTGTCCCTTCCCATCGCCCTCGGCCGCGATCTCGAGGGGCGGTCCATCATCGCCGATCTGGCCAAGATGCCGCACCTCCTGATCGCCGGTGCGACGGGGTCCGGCAAGTCGGTCTGCATCAATACCATCATCACCAGCCTGGTCTACCGTTACACGCCGGCCGAGCTGCGAATGCTGATGATTGACCCGAAGATGGTCGAGCTCTCGATGTACAACGCGCTGCCGCACCTGCGGCACCCCGTCGTGACCGACAACAAGGACGCGGCTCACGTCTTCAAATGGGCGGTCTGGGAGATGCAGGACCGCTATGAGTTGCTCCACGCCAATCAGGCGCGGAACCTCGTGGACTTCAACCACAAACTGGCCGAGGGCCAGTCGTTGCTGAAGCCGAACGGCGAGGCATGGGAAGAGGGCCCACTCCCCTATGTCATCCTGTTCGTAGACGAGCTGGCCGACCTGATCATGACCGTGCAGGCCGAGGTCGAGACGCCGTTGGCACTGCTGGCGCAGAAGGCGCGCGCCATCGGCATCCACCTCGTGCTTGCGACGCAGCGCCCGTCGGTCAACGTCATCACGGGGCTGATCAAGGCCAATTTCCCGTGCCGTATCGCGTTCCGCGTCGCGTCGAAGGTGGACAGCCGCACCATCCTCGACCAGAACGGCGCCGAGGCGCTGCTGGGGAACGGCGACATGCTCTTCATGCCGCCGGGCAAGAGCGATCTGATGCGCCTCCAGGGCGCGTACGTCGGCACCGAAGAGACCGAGCGGCTGATGCACTGGTTCGACGCGCGACGCGAGGAGCGGGTCGCGGCCGCCGCGGCCGAAGCGGCGGCGGAGGAGGGCGCCGCCGGCGAGGCCGACATCCTCGACGTCGTGCGGGCGCGGATCGCGGAGGAAGAGGGCGATGGGGAGCCGGGCGCCGGCGCCCAGGCGCCGGACGAGCGCGATGCCCTGTTCCGGCAGGCGGCCGAGGTCTGCATCCAGAATCAACTCGGCTCGACCTCGCTCCTGCAACGCCGGCTCAAGATCGGTTACGGCCGGGCGGCGCGAATCATTGACCAGCTGCATGACGCCGGCATCCTCGGGCCGCCGGACGGATCCAAGGCGAGGCAGGTTACGGCGGGGCTGGACGACCTCGACAAGGTCGGACCGTACTAGAGGGGCAGGAGAGCAGGACAGTTGCCAGACGGCGAAGGGGGAAGTGGTTACCAGTTGCCAGTCGCCGGAGGGCCGCCCAGAGGCAAGTACTGGCAACTGGTCTGGCCCCTCGAGACTTTCGTCTTGTAACCACTTCGGTTCTTGCCGTCTGGGAACTCAACTGATCTCGGATTTCGGATAACTGCAGTCTTTCAGATACAGAGTGCGCTGTAATGGTCTCGGTGCCGCCCAACGGGCGCCTACTTTCGGCGCATGTTCAAGAGCGATCCCAGCACTTGGAAGGACCCGCGGCATCGGGAAGGTGCGCGCGCGGAGGCGCTCGCGGCGGATGCCCTCCGCGTGCAGGGGTATCAGGTCCTCGAGCAGCGATTCCGGTACGGCCACTCCGATGTGGACTTGGTGGCGCGCCGGGGCGCGGTCGTGGTCTTCGTCGAGGTCAAGTCGCGTGCCGACGAGCGCTTTGGGGCGGCCTCCGAGGCGGTGACGGCGAGAAAACAGGCAAACCTCGTCCGCGGTGCCTCGGTATGGCTCACGCGCCACGGCAAAGCTTGGAACAGCATCCGCTTCGACGTCATTACCGTCACGGACGGGAAGCTGGAGTGGCTGCAGGATGCGTTTAGGCCTGGGTGGAGATAGGGGCGCTGGCGGATGTGGTGTTTCGGTGTATATTCGGGTGCGTGGCGAAGTGGGTGTAGGGGTTAGGGTCTAGGGTGCAGGGGCTGTCTGAGGCAGGTTCTGGATTCTCATGGCTGGCAACTGGTGACCACTGCCAACTTGCCGTCTGGCAACTTCTCTAAACTCCGTATTCCGAGGGACTGATGGCTGCCGAGACAGTGCAGGACGACCGCCGGAAGGCGTTGAACCTGGCCATTGCCCAGATCGAGAAGACCTGCGGCAAGGGCTCGATCATGCGCATGGGCTCGGACCGGGCGCGGGTGAAGGTGGACGCCATTCCTACGGGCGCCATCAACCTCGATGCGGCCATCGGCGTCGGGGGCATCCCTCGGGGCCGGGTCACCGAGATCTTCGGGCCCGAATCCTCGGGCAAGACCACGCTGGCGCTCCACGTGGCGGCCAACGCGCAGCGCGCGGGCGGGGTTGCGGCGTACGTGGACGCGGAGCACGCGCTCGACGTGGACTATGCGCGGAAGCTCGGCGTGGACATAGACAACCTCCTCATCTCGCAGCCCGACACGGGCGAGCAGGCGCTGGAGATCACCGACATCCTGGTGCGCTCCGGCGCGGTGGACGTGATCGTGATTGACTCGGTTGCCGCGCTGGTGCCCAAGGCGGAGATCGAGGGCGAGATGGGCGACACCCACGTCGGTCTCCAGGCCCGGCTGATGAGCCAGGCGCTGCGCAAGCTGGCGGGCGGGATCAACCGGTCGCGAACCTCGGTGATCTTCATCAACCAGCTGCGGGAGAAGGTCGGCATCCTGTTCGGCAACCCGGAGACGACGAGTGGCGGGCGGGCGCTGAAGTTCTACGCCTCGGTGCGGCTCGACATGCGGCGCATCGGCCAGGTGAAGGAACGCGACACGGTGATTGGCAACCACACCCGGGTCAAGGTGGTGAAGAACAAGGTTGCGCCGCCGTTCCGGCAGGCGGAGTTCGACATCATGTTCGACGAGGGGATC
>Ga0182021_10010665_pt1 | contig 10895 bp, 7 predicted proteins | sample 612E3MmetaG_FD_120493 | JGI IMG/M metagenome (GOLD analysis project Ga0182021, IMG submission 120493) | Permafrost microbial communities from Stordalen Mire, Sweden - 612E3M metaG (Illumina Assembly) | ecosystem: Environmental > Terrestrial > Soil > Wetlands > Permafrost | place: Sweden...
ATCTCGGCAAGTGCGTTCCGCCAAAGCATTCTATTCATATCGAAGTCGGATCACTTACAGCCGAGCCTATCTCGATGCGGCAAAAAAAGCCTGTCATTAAAACACATGACAGAGCGGATTAACCGGGTTGGCGGGCCCGGGTGCCGGCGGGCGGTCTTTGCTCGCTGTCCGAAAGGTGAGCGTATTTGGCCACAGCCTGAGCGCGCGAGCGCACGTGGAGTTTCTCATACATGCGCCGGATGTAGATATTGACGGTGGGCACGCTGATGTTGAGCCGCTCGGAAATCTCCTTGTAGAGATAGCCGCGCGCCAGCAGCTCCAGAACTTCCTGTTCGCGCGGCGAAAGCTCTTCGCCCGGTGGGGCCGGGGCGGACGTGTGCTTAAAGGACTGGACGACTTTGCGCGCAATGTTGCTGGTCATCGGCGACCCGCCGCGATGGACCTCCCCCAGCGCGCTGAGCAATTCCTCCCGCGGCGTCTGTTCCAGCAAGTAACCGGTGGCGCCCGCCGACAGCGCATTATTGCTGTCGAAGTCAGGACGATAAATCCGAAGCCCGTCCCAGGCCGAAGAGAAGGTGACAGCAACGGAGCAGGCGCCGGAGTGAACCGGCGAAGTGTTGACATAATTGCGTGTGGCCCAACCCCAATCCTGAAAGCCGTTGACGAGGTAATCCGCATAAACGGGTAGCGGGGCCTGGGCCGGCCCATCCCTCGCCAGCAATATTACCCACCCGCCAACCACCAATCCCAAGGAGGGAAGGATTCGCATCGTCCGGGCTCCGTTCGCTAGATCGACCAAGAAAAAGGGGCGCCGACGGTGTCGGCGCCCCAGTGATCTCTTGCCCAATCAATTACGACGGCGCTATTGAGAAATGGTGATTGGGGTGCTGACGCCGGGCGAAAGTGTGCCTGGGGCGGCATCGGTAGCAGTTATCGTCCAGGTGCCCGTAGCATTGAAGTTGAAGATCCCGGGAATCGTGACGGTCCCACCCACCAGAACGTAGTTGGGAGGCAGCCAAGCGGAGGTATCGCTGCTGGTGATCGCCACGGTGTCGCCGGATGGCGCGATGTGCCAGGTGGAATCGCACGCATTGACGACCAGGTCAAAGGGATTGCCCACGGTTTGCGGAAGTGGCGTGCCACCTTTGCCGGTGGGGGTGCCCGGGGCGTTGGTCTCGCCGGGCAACAACACTTGCAGTTGCGTCGCCACCCGCTTGAGCATTTCGAAGTAGCCGCTGTTGGGCGATGGCAACGCGCCCGCCGTGATCAGCACGTTACGAGTGCTACCGATTTTAAAGGCGTTGGCGGTCAGCCCCGGATCGGTCCACTCGCCAGGGGCCAGAGTCACCTTGCTCAGCAAGCTAAAGTTCGCGTCCGGCAGTGTCCAACTCAGCCAAAACTTGGCGTCGGGCGGAACGACCAGAACGGCAGGCGCATCGGCGGCAGCCTTGCCCCACACGTTCGTGTCCAGCGCCGACTCTGTGAAGCTGTCTTCCAGCGCGCCGGCCGCGCCCGTGACCTTGGCATGTGAAATGACAGCTGACTGTCCGATCCCCACGACATCGTTGGGCTGAGCGCCGACATACATCGTTACCGGATCGGCGAACAGCAGCGCATCGGCCGTCGGCAGGGTGTAGTTGGTGCTGACGCCCTGCGGATTGGTCACGATAACATTCGTGTTGTTGTTGAAGGTCAAAAGCCAGGTGCCCTTCGCGTCGGTGCAGGGCAAATAGCCCAAGTGACCGACGGGACCGTTCGTGGGCTCGCTGTTAAAGAGCATGGTGTTGCCACCGCCCTGGTTCACTTTGTAACGGAAGTCGGCTCCCCCTTGTTTAATGTCCAGCCAGACGACGTTGGTCGCATTCCAATCAATGGGGCTATCCCCCTGCCCATAAGGCATCACATTGTTGGGAACGAGGAACAATTGAACCTGGAAGCCAGGGTAAGCCGGGGCGGCTATTTCTTTGATATTGACCGAATAGGTGACGGAGCCGGCTGCGTTGATCCAGGAGTAATAATTGCCAGAGGTGTCAGCCTTCGAATAGACGCTCTGGCGCCCATATTGGCCGCCGGCAACCGTGGAGATCAAATTGAGGCCGGGCACCACTTGAGGGTTCAGCGTCAAGCTCGGTGGCGGGATGATGACGGGCGCGGTGGGCTTTGCGATCGCGAAATTGTCAATGTTGAAGGTCAGCGTGTTGGTGTGGTCGCCGTTGGACCACATCTTGATGTAAAAGCCGACCACCTGGTTGATGTTATTCATCGTCGCGTTCAAGGGGTAATGAATATGCTGCCAGCTACTCGATGCGGCCAGGGGGATACCGCCATTCCCGACGTAGGTAGTCCCCCAACCTGTCGTGACGAGACCGACCTCCAGGTTCCCGTAATCATTGTTGTTGTGCCTTTGGCCAGAGCTTGGGTCCACCTTGATGTCAAAGGACAGGTTAGTGTAGGTGGTGGCGTCCAACGTATAGCCGCCGTCCCAGCCCCAGCGGTTGGCGATGGTGAAGAAGGTCATAAACTGCTCGCCGACGTTGCCAACAAAGGGAATTACATATTGCACCGAGCCGGAGTCCGGGTCGTTGCCGGCATCGAGAGTGCCGTCCCAAACCATGGCGGCGCTTACACCTCCGCCGCCCCACCACGACACGAATGAGTCCGTGCTGGCGGCCGTATCGAAGGTGTTGGTTGGGTTGGTATTTTGAGCGAGACCGAGGGTGGCCGATCCGGCCAGGACCAGGCCCACCAGGGCTGATGGGATCCATTGCTGCATGTTTCTTTTTTGTTTCATGTTCTATTCTTTCTGGGGGTTTGGGGGTTATTCCGGCCGGACAAGTCGGAGGAGACACAGCCGCAGCACGAGGGGGCATTGAGGAAAGTCAATGCGTCCGCGCGCGGCGGGCTGAGGCCAGCCACAGATTCTTTGTCCGGCGGACTTGGTGTTCATAAAGTCAGATGGCCAACTGAAGCAAGACTAACAGTTTCAAGGGAGTTTGCATGTCATTAAAATACATGACACCGCTCATTAAGTCAATTCTCAAGTTCGTGGAGCGAGCGGCGGTCTCGGTTCTGCGCCGGCCAGGTGGACGTATTTGGCGACCGCCTGGGCGCGGGACCGCACGTGGAGTTTCTCATACATGCGCCGGACGTAGGTGTTGACGGTGGGCACGCTGATGTTCAACTGCTCAGCGATTTCTTTGTAGAGGTATCCGCGCGCCAGCAGGTCCAGGACCTCCTGTTCGCGGTGCGAGAGTTCCTCCTGGCCGCCGGGCGCGGCGGTCAGCTTGAAGGACTGGACGACTTTGCGGGCAATGTTGCTGGTCATGGGCGAGCCGCCGCGGTGGACTTCCTCCAGCGCGCCAAGCAACTCGGCCCGGGGGGTTTGTTTGAGCAGGTAACCGGTCGCCCCGGCCGCCAGCGCGTTATAGATATGATCGGCGTCCTCATAGACGGTGAGCATGACGAATTGCGTGTCCGGCAGCAGCGGCTTCAAGCGCTTCACCGCCTCCACCCCGCTGATGCCCGGCAGGTTGATGTCCATTAACACCACATTGGGCTTTTTCGCCGGCAACGCCCCGAGCGCCTTTTCCGCGTCGCCCCAATCCCCCGCCAGACGAAACCCGGGCGCGCCTGCGATCCACTTCGCGAATATCTTTCGCGTCTGGGCATCATCTTCGACTATAGACACCGCTATGGCCACGCCCATTTTATACACCCGGGAGCAGAGAATGGAATGTCCTGTGTTTTGATGACACTCAGGTCTTCAGCGGCGACGCGCCTGTTGGGGAGGGCGAGCGTCCTCGCGAGCCCCAACTTCCTCCCAATTCCCCGTGATATTTGGGCTCGCGAGGACGCTCGCCCTCCCGTGGACGTGCGCCTCATGGCTTGACCACGATCACCAGCTTGGCCCGCGTTCCTTCCCCCGGCGCCGTATCCCATCCGCAGCAGCCTCCGACTTCCTCGAGCCGCTTCTGCATGTTCACCAGCCCGTTGCCGCCACCTGGACGCGACCCGTCGGCTTCCAGCACGGTCTGGCCCTTCTGTGGGTCCCACGCAAACCCGCGACCGTTGTCCGCCACCACCAGCATGAATCCATCCGGCTTCAATTCCAGGGAGATGCGGACCTCGGAAGCGTGGGCGTGTTTCACCACATTGTTCAGGGCCTCCTTGAAAGCCAGGAAAGCGTTGTGCCGGATCTCGGCCGTCAACGGCCAGGGCGGCAGATGCAGCGGCACATCCAGGCGGCAGCGGATTCCCGCCGTGCTCAAGAAGTTCTGCGCGAACCGCCCGAGATACGCCACCAGGCTGTCGAGCGTGTCGTGTTGGGGATTGACCGCCCAGACGATTTCATCCATCGCCCGCGTCAATTCGCGCGCCGTCGCGTAGATTTGGTCCACGTCGGCCGCTGCCGCCTGCCGGTCGTCCAGTTCCGCCCGAACGCTTTGGCTCAGCAGGCTGATGCGCGTCAGGCTCGCGCCCAGGTCATCGTGGATGTCGCGCGCGATGCGGGCGCGTTCGCGCTCGAGTGCGCGCTGGCGCTCCAATTGCTCGAGGCGCCGGCGCACGCGCTGGCGCGCCACCCACATCGCCACCGCCGCCACGGCCCCAGCTCCCGCCACCAGCAAGGCAGCCTTGGACCACCACGTCTGCCAGGCATGGGGCAAGACGGTGAAGGACAATGAAGCGCCCTCCTCGTTCCACACATCGTCGTTGTTGCAGGCCATGACCCGGAAAGTGTAGGCGCCCGGCGGCAGGAAACTGTATTGGGCGAAGCGTTTTGTCCCCGCGTCCACCCACTGATCCTCGAGTCCCTCCAGCTTATACTTGAACCGCACCTTGTCGGGCGCGACGAAGCTCAGGCCGGTGTAACGCAGTTCAAACCGCTGTTGGCCGGTCGGAATTTGCAGCTCGGGCCGGGAGCCGGCCACACGAGCCGCGGCCTTGCCGGCTTGAAACTTGACCGGCTGGCCCTCGACGAGCAGTTGCTCGATCACCACCGGCGGCGGAACGGTATTGGTGGTAAAACTGCGTGGATCAACGATGGCGAGGCCCTTGGCCGTCGGAAACCACAGCCGTCCATCGGTGGTTTGGCAGACGCCCGGCTGGAAGCCGCCGGAACACTTCTGCGAAGCCAGTCCTTCCGCCCTGCCGTAGCTCAGGCACCGCACCGATTCGGCCTCGCCATTCGCGCAACGGTTCAAGTCGGCCTTGCTCACGCGTAGGATGCCGTGGTGTGATCCCAGCCAGAGATTGCCGGCGCCGTCGTCCGCAATCTGGCTGACGATGCTGGCCAGCAGCCCTTGCGGAGTGCTGATGGTCGCAAATCTGCCCTCTCGCAGCCGGCACAAGCCATTGTCCGAGGTGCCGATCCACAGGCTGCCGTCCGCCTCGGCATAGAGCGCCAGGACAAAATCGCTGCTCAGGCCATCCTGCTTCCGGAATTGCTTGAGCGTGCCGTCTTTCAAACACCCCAGCCCGCCGCCCAACATGCCGAACCAAAGCGCGCCGTCCGGTGATTCAGTGATCGCCCGAACGTCCGGCGACACCAGTTTCTCTTTCCCGGCGAACCACGTTAGCTTCCCCGCCTCGTAGCGGTGCAGGCCGACCGTGGTTCCAATCCACAACTCGCCGTGCCGGCCTTCATACAAGGCAACCACGGGCGCCGCCAACCGGCTGAGGTCGCCTCGCGATTCAAACCGGTCTCCGCTCTTCACCATCAACCCCCCGCCCCAGGTCCCGACAAACAGCTCGCCCGTCCTGGTTTCCAGGACGGACCAGACAAACAGGTTAGTTAAGCCGTTGGTTTCGGTGAAACAGGTCCAGTGGTCTCCCTGGCGATGGTATAAGCCGGCGCCCTCCGTGCCCACCCAGGCGTCTCCTGCCCGCCCCACCACAAACGACAGCACGGCCCGGCCTTGCCAGGCGTCGGGCGGGTTGAGCATCTGCACTTTTCGCGGGCGCAGGGCGTTCAGGCCCGCCCCGGTGCCGACCCAGATGTCGCCTTCATGATCCTCGCACAGCGACCGAATCCAATCATGGGACAGGCCGTTGGTCCGCGCGAAGTGGAAGGGTTCGGCGCCCGGCGTCAGCAGATAGAGCCCATCCCGCACCGTGCCGGCCAGCAGTTTGCCTGAACGGGTCTCCAGCAACTCGCTCACAAACCCTCCTTCACAGGGGCAGTCGCCCAGGTCCATCACCCACCGGCCCTCGCGCCATTTCCTCAACCGGCCACCTCCCATCACCCACAGGCCACCGTCCTGCGCCGGCACCACGCGCTCGAAGAAGTCCGTGCCGCTGGCGTCATCGAATCCGAAGGGAGACAACTCGCCGCGCACCACGGTCGTGACTTTCCCGTTCCCCACCACCCACAGCTTGCCGCTGTGTTCCCGGCTCAGGACGATCTTGCGGCTGGCCGACCCGCCGCCGGGAGGCTCGAGGGCGTGGCCGTCGCGCATCCGGAACAACAGCCCGATGTCACTTAACAACCACAAGTCCCCGCTTTCGTCGGTGGCGATGGCCTCGACCGCGCCGCCCGGCCAGCTCGAGACTCGCCCTGCCGGTTGGAACTCGCTGGCGCTGAACCGGGTTACCTCGCCCGATTCATGGCCAATCCAAAGCACTCCCTCTGGGTCTTCATACAAGCTGGTCACCCGGCTGTTTCGCAGTCCCGGCGTGTTGACCGAATCGAACACCGTGACGCGCACCCCGTCGAACCGCATCAGGCCGGTGTAGGTTCCCAGCCACAAATAGCCGTCGCGGGTTTGCACCACCGCTGTGATTGGAATCTGCTCCAAGCCCTCTTCGACCTGCCAGACATCGAAGGGAAGGCTTGAAACGTCGTCGCCATAGGCGGTTGCCAGCCCGCCGCCGCCGGCCGACGCATAAAACCACAGGGTCGCGAGCAGCAGCCCGGTGCGACCAGTATCTTCCCAGCGTGCCGTGAGCGGGAACACGGGTGTCATTTTGGCCGGTTGGCTGTGCAATAGCAAGCCGCGTGGCGCCGCGGGCACCAGAGTCGAGGCGAGGCGTGAAACGTGAGACCTGGAAGGGGAAGAGGTATTCCACCCGCTGCCGGTCGCTGGGGAACGGCTCGGGCCGGTAATAGCGGTCCACCGCGCGGTCCAGATTCTGGTGCGCCTGGAGCCGCCACAGTGCTGCTTAGCGGAAGAACTTGCTGACGATCTCCCGGGGCGTGGCGATCACAGGAACAGACACATCGCAAGCGTTGAGCTCCCAGGTCAACCGGGCGTATTCAGGGCGTCCAGGACCGACTCGTTGCCGTCCGCCAAGTCCAGCGGCACGTTGCTATCTACGGCGACGAGCGGGCTGGGGTGCGGCTGGGGCTCCATAGATCAACTCCATTCCTGCGCGCATCAACTGCTGACGTTCTGCGTCGGTGAGCTTATTCATCGCCGGCCGGTGTTGCTCCACGATCAAGGTGCCCTTGGTCTTGGGTTCCCGTGCCGGTCGCATGTGTTTCACACCCACAAAGTGCGCTGTGCCCGGTCTCGTGTCAACGCGCCGTTTCGTCCCTGCTCGAGTTCAACGAAGCAGCCTTCGAGCGGGCGGCGCAGGCGGCCCATCGCAAGCTCGGGCCCGCCGCGCCAGGGACTCTGAATCAAATGCTGGTCGAATTCGGATTCTAATGCCAGGTTCTTGCTATGAAACGCGATATCGAGATGCTTCTGCTCAAGCTGGCGGACGGGGTGCGCATCCTGCGCTTGAGTGATCCGCAGTCCGGCCTGTGCTTGGAGAAGCGGCTCGATCCCACGCAATCCATCGCCCGCCAAAAGCAGCGCTGGGCGCAAGTCTTCACCGCAATGCTGGAGCGCGAACTGGCCGCGGTTCCAAGGTGAGCGTGCATGCTTGGCCCGTCCTGCCGCGCGGGTGAGGTCACACGGATCGAATAAGAACCAGCCTTATGGTCCCGCTTGCTGCTTCCGCCCCCTCCGGACCGGCTTGGCGGCGGCGACGAGCGGGGCGGTGAGCTTTTCGCAGAGGGCAAAGAGGTATTCCATCCTCCTCCAGTATGCCTGCCCGCAACCACTTGCGGATCAGGTTCAGTAAGGCTCCATCAGCGATTCTTTGTTCCAGCATCCGCTCCAGCCATTCCCATTGGAGGTGGTCGAAGAATCCTTTGATGTCCGCTTCTACCCCGAAATGGTGTCTGCCAAATTGCAGCTCGTCGCTCAGGACCTTGATCGCATCGTGTGCGCTCACCCCTGGCCGGTAGCCGTAGCTGCACGGCAGAAAGTCCACCTCGTATATCGCCAGCAGGATTTGCGTCACTGCCATTTGCAGCAGCTTGTCCTCCAGCACGGGGATGCCCAAGGGGCGGAGTTTCCCCGGCCCCTTAGGGATGTATTTGCGTCGCACCAGCCGCGCTCGATACGCCTTGCCCTTCAACCGCCCTTCCAAGTCTGCGAGGTTGGTTTCCAGGTTCCTTTCGTACTGCTGGAACGTCACCCCGTCCACGCCACTGGCTGCGTCCTTTCGCAAGCGAAAGAAACTCACGCGCAGAACGTCTCGGTTAAGCCGCCGATATAAGTCGCCGAAGCGGTGTTGCTTGTTGCTGTATGCCTTCTCGGCTATGGCCCGCAGGAAGGTTTGCCAGTCTGCTTCCGTCGTTCTTACGGTTCTGGTTGCCTGTGCAGACTGCGTTGACCTGTCGGCCCCTTCTCCAGCGTCGGGGCTTGCGCCTTGCCGCTGGATACTATGGACCGATCCGACTCCCGGAGCGTCAGACGGCGCTTCTTGTCGTTGCGCCGCCCTTCCTGCTTGGCCCTCGCAGTTAGTGCGGCAGGGACTCTCCGGGCCTCCTCGGTTCCGTGCGTCTGCTTCGGCGCGCGCCACGCTCTTAGACCCCGGCAAGCCGGCCACGCCCTTACCATCTACGGGCGTCTCCGTGTTGGGTTTCGGCAAGCTGACACCGTCCCCGCTTGCGTTTCGCTCTTTCGAGGCTGAGTTGCTTAAGCAGGATGCGGGTCCCGCTTGTGGCTCGCGCTTATCCCGGGATACGCTTCTCGACGGTCGTTCGACCCGGTAGTGCCAAAGGTCCACCGGTTCTCCTCCCGCCGAGCAACCCTCGGTCTTGGGCAGTTGGTTAAACTTTCCCATTCATCACTTTCGTTCCGAACTCCGGAAGCCGGGCTTCCAGACGTGAAGGACTTTCACCCTCGCTTACGCACGTCTTCTCCGAGCGCACCAGCTTTCAGCTTTCAGGATTTCAGCTTTTTCAAAGACAGGTCGAAGCGTGACGCTTCCGGCCCCTTACTGTCTCTACCTCATGGCTCTGCAACTAGACGAAGTGCCGACCAGCACCCGCACCCGGACGCGGGCGCCCAATCTCTTCCAACGATGGCTTGAACACCCCCGGCTTCCCGCGATGCTGGCCCTCGGGGCCGTACTGGTCATGTTGCCGGCCTTGAAGCTCGGCCTGGTGATGGACGATCTGGTGCAGCGCGTGATCGCGCTGCCGCCGGACCAGGTGCCGCCGCGCATCCTCGACATGGGGTTCCCCCGGAATTCCGGTTCGTTCTCCACAGTCGTCCGCGACTACTTTTTCGGTTTCTACCGTGATCCACAATGTGGGGCGATGGTGCGGAACTACGGCATGTTCCCGTGGTGGACGCCGGACAGCGCAAGGCTTGGCCTGTGGCGGCCAGTGACCGGGTTCACTCACTGGCTGGATTACCAGCTCTATCCTGATTCGCCCGCGCTGATGCACGCGCAGAATATCGCGTGGTTTGCCGGCGTGGTGTTTCTCGCTGCCGTCATGTACCGCAAGCTGATGGGGTCGGGGTGGGCGGCGGGCCTGGCCGGGCTGCTGTTCCTGCTGGATGCCAATACCTATTTCCCGGTGGCCTTCGTCGCCAACCGCGGCTTCATCCTGTCGCTTTGCCTCGGCCTGGCCTGCCTTTATCAGCATCACCAATGGCGCGCGGAGAAGCGCTGTTCCGGATTGATCTGGTCCGCGCTGTTTCTGGCGCTTGCCGTGTTCGCCAATGAAGGCGGTGTGTCCACGCTAGCCTTCATTCTGGCGTATGCGCTGGTCCTCGAGCCGGGTCCCCTTCGCCGGCGCATGCTGACGGTTTTGCCCGCGCTGCTGGTCATTGTTCTATGGCGGATGATCTATACGCTCGCCAACTCCGGGGTGTTTCATGTGGGGGCATACATTGACCCGTCCAAAGAGCCGCTGCTGTTTGCCCGGGAAGTGCTCCCCCGGGCGATGGTCCTGCTCGGCGGCCAACTGGCGCATGTGCCGCCGGACTTGATGCTCGCTGTGAAGCCTTCCTTGCAGCCGGAGGCCACGGCGCTTTACGGCGTGCCCCTGGTCGCGGCGCTGGCGGTTTTTGCCCCGTGGCTGCGCCGGGACAAAACCGCCGTGTTTTGGCTCGCGGCCATGCTCCTGGCGGCCATTCCGGCGGCCACGGTCGTGCCGCTCAGCAAGAATCTCGGGTTTGTGGCCGTCGGGGCATACGGATTGATCGCCAGTTTCGTGGGCGGCCTGTTCAGCCGGCCACGCTGGTTGCCCCGTTCATTGACGTACCGCATCCTGGCCTGGGCCACTGCGGCTCTGCTGCTGCTGGCGCACGGTCCGGGAGCGGTCGCCGGCAGACTCCTGGTGACGTCGAGCCTGCGCCCCAGCTTGCAGTACCTGAACCGAGCCCTCGACATCGGCAATCCCCCGGGCCTGGAAAACAAGGATGTGCTCATCGTTAACCCGCCCAGCATGCTCGGGCTGGCTTATGTGCCTTTTGCCAAAGCGTATGCTCACCAGCCACTGCCCCGGACGTTGCGGGCGCTGGTGCCGGGTTGCACCAGCTTCGAGGTCGAAAGGAGCGATGAGAAAACCCTGGTCATTCAATCCAAAGCCCCGAACATCTTCGCCTGCG
>Ga0182021_10010666_pt1 | contig 10895 bp, 5 predicted proteins | sample 612E3MmetaG_FD_120493 | JGI IMG/M metagenome (GOLD analysis project Ga0182021, IMG submission 120493) | Permafrost microbial communities from Stordalen Mire, Sweden - 612E3M metaG (Illumina Assembly) | ecosystem: Environmental > Terrestrial > Soil > Wetlands > Permafrost | place: Sweden...
AATCGCCTCCAGCATCACCTGGTTGTTGCCGAGCGTGGCGTTGAGCGAGGTCTTGCCGGTGCTGGTCTTGATGAAATCGCCCGCCCGGATCACCCGCATCGCGAGGAAGGAGGCCGCGCGGATGTTGTCATAGGTCTCGAGCTCGCTGGTCTCGAGGATCACCTTGAGGGTGGCGGCGCCGCGGGCTTCACCCACGGCGGCGATCTCGTCCTGCACGCGGGCAAATTCGCCGGCGAGGAAGGCGCCGCGGTTGATCACCATGTCAATCTCGTCGGCGCCGTCGGCCACCGCCTGGCGCACCTCGGCGAGCCGGGTCTTCAACGGGGTTTGCCCCGACGGGAACGCCGTCGCGACCGACGCGATGCGGATCGGCGAGACCGGGCCCAACGCACGGCGCGCGTACCGCACCATCGCCGGATAGATGCAGACCGCCGCGACGCAAGGAACCTCGGCATCGTCGTGCGGATGCTGCGCTTTCACGCACAGCGCGGCCACCTTGCCCGGGGTGTCCTTGCCCTCGAGCGTCGTGAGATCGACCATTGAGACGGCGAGTTTGAGCCCGAAAAGCTTCGTCCGCTTTTTGATGCTGCGCGCGGCGAACTTCGCGACGCGCTCCTCGACTCCCACGGCATCGACCGTTCCGACCTCGTCGAACAAACGGCGAAATGACGCAAAGGAAGTGGCGGCCATGGGCGGAAGGATGTTCGGGTCGCCCGGCGAAACAACCGAAAACTGGGTGCGAACGGAGGGGCGCACAGGGTAGCGCCGATCTTCAAACCGCGCCATTTCCCTCGGAGCGCGGGCGTAATCCGGCCTATGACTTGCCGTTGCCGAGCACGGTCTGGATGGTGGTCGCGAGGTCGTTTATTTTGTAGGGCTTGGGCACCATCCCGAGGAAACCGTGGGCGCGGTAGTTGGCCAGCACGGGATCGCTCGAATAGCCGCTCGAGACGATGGCCCGGACTTCCGGGTCCAGCTTCCGCAACGCCTCCATCGCTTCGAGCCCGCCCATGCCGCCGGGCACGGTGAGATCGAGGATCACGGCATCGTACGGCCGGCCGGCCGTGCGCGCCGCGCCATATTCGCGCACCACCTCGGAGCCGTCGCCCACCACATTGGCCTCGTAACCCATGCGCTCCAGCAACGCCGTCGCCAGCCGGCAGATGGGCTCCTCGTCGTCCATGAACAGAATGCGGCCGGTCCGATGATGGGACAACCGCGGGCGGACCGGCGCGGCCACTTCCGGCACCCGTTGTGCCGCCGGCAGCCAGATGCGAAACGTCGTGCCCCGCCCGAGCTCCGACTCCACTTCGATGTGGCCCTGGTGTTTCTTGACGACTGAATACACCGTGGCGAGGCCCAGCCCGCTGCCCTGTTGTTTCGTGGTGAAATACGGGTCGAAGATGCGTGCCAGATGTTCGCTGCGGATGCCCGTGCCGGTGTCGGCCAGCGAGAGCTTGAGGTAGCGTCCGGCCGCGAGCGCCGGCAAATCGCCGGCCGCGATCGTCGCATTGCGCAACGCGATGTGCAACGCACCGCCCTCGGGCATGGCCTGCACCGCGTTGATGACGATGTTCTGCACCACCTGGCCGATCTGGCCCTTGTCCACGTCGGCGGGCCACAGATCCGCGGCGATGTCGAACCCGCACCGCACCTTCGAGCCGTGCAGCGTGAACTCGGCCGCCTCCCGCACGATGTCCGGCAACGCGACCGCCGTGCGTACGGGGTCGCCCCCCTTGGCGAACGTAAGCAACTGCTGCGTCAGGTCGCGCGCGCGCAGGACGCCGCGCTCGGCTTCGCGCAGCCAGCGGCCCGCGGTGGCGGCCACCTGCGCGTCGAGCATCGCCAGCGTGAGGTTGCCCATCACGACCGTGAGCAGATTGTTGAAATCGTGGGCAATGCCGCCGGCGAGAATCCCCAGCGATTCGAGTTTCGACGAGCGCAACACCTCCGCTTCGAGCCGGGCCCGCTCGGTGATGTCGCGCAACACCAGCACGGCGCCGACCTGCGCGCCCTCCGCCCCGTGCATGGCCGCGACGCGGCCCTCCACGAGCACCAGGCCGGCCTCGCGGGAAATCAAGACGCTCTGTGGCGGCAGATCCGCCCCGCGCGCGGCGGCCAGTTCGGCGGTGGCAGGCAGGCTGACCACGGCCCGGGTCTTCTCGTGACGGAGCGCGCAAACTTCTTCGATCCGCCGCCCCACCGCGGCTTCCGCGCTCCACCCGGTCAGCTTCTCCGCGGCCTCGTTGATGAATTGCACCGTCCCCTCCATGTCCACCGTGATCACGCCCTCGGTCATGGCCCGGAGCGTCACGCTCAGGCGTTCGCGCTCGGTGGCGAGCGCATCCTCGGCCCGTTTGATGTCGCTGAGATCGACGAGCAGCAACTGCGAGCGCGCATAGTCGGGCCGGTCGTCGAGCGTCGGCACCCACCAATGGTAGAAGGTCCGCACCTCCTCGCCGTCAAATGCGCGAAACGTCGTCTCCCCCTCGGTTTCACTGTGGCCCTGCCACACGGCCAGCAGCGTCTGCCAGCGCATCTTCAGCGTCTCTGCGGTGAACGTGGCCGCGGCCTGCGCGAGCAATTGCTCCTTCGACGGCGCCCGCAGCAGCCGCACCGCCTCGCGATTGACCCCGCTGACCACCGAGGTTTGCAGTTGCGCGCGATATTCGTCCGGATGGTCCTGGACGTAAGCCGCCAGATCGGTGACCCCGGCCGCCCGCAGTTGCCCCAGCCAGGCGATGATCGCCCGGACGTCGAAATCTGCGATCGCCAACGGCGAATGTTCGACCAGTTCGCGGTAACGCGTCTCGCTCGCGCGCAACGCCTCCTCGGCCTGCCGGCGGGCGGTCACATCGATGGCCACGCCGACGAGGCTCCACTCGCCGGGCCCCACCGCGGTGATCTCGACTTTCTCCGCGAGCCAAAACTCCCGGCCGTCGGCGAAGACTTGAAATTCCTGCTGATAGCCGGGGGCGCCGTTCCGCAGCGCGGCGGCGCAGCGCGCATCCATCTCGGGCCGCGCCGGCACCTGCTCCGGTCGGTAAAGCTCGGTTTCCCCCTGATACTCGCGGCCGAAAATCCGCCGGTGCAGACCCGACGCCGGCACATGGAATTTCCACTCGAACTCCCCGGCGCTTTCTGTCACGCGCGCCTGCCACAGCATGCAGTCGGCCTGCTGCACGATCTGGCGCAGGCGCTCCTCGCTCGCGCGCCGCGCCTCCTCCGCCTGCTTGCGCTCGCTGATATCGGCATGGGCGCCCACGATGCGCACGGGCCGGCCCTGCTCGTCGAAAACCGCCTCACCGCGGGAATGCACCCAGATGTACCGGTTGTCCTTGGCGCGCAAGCGGTGCTCCGTCTCGTAATACGCGGTTCCGCCATGCAAATGCGCCTCTAGCGCCGCCGTCACGGCCGCGTGATCCTCCGGATGTACGCGCGTCAGCCACTCCTCGCGCCGGCCGCCGATCTCGTGCGCGCCGTAGCCCAGCATCTGCTTCCACCGCTCGGAGAAGAACGATTCGTTGGTGGCGAAGTTGTATTCCCAAATGCCGATGTTGAAACCCCGCAACGCCAGCCGCGACTGCTCTTCGCTCGCCCGCAGCCGTTCCTCGGCGGCGCGCAGCTCGGTCAGGTCGGTGAATACCAGCAACGCGCGGCGCCGGTCGGGCTGGCCGTCCAGCAACGGCACCGACCAATGCAGCAGGCTGTGCCCCATGCGGCCCTCGGACCGCGGGTAATCGAGCGCGCAAGTCATGGTGGTGCGGCCCTCCCATAGCGCCTCGAGTTCGCGTTGGACCCCCCGCAGAATCTGCGGCGGAATCCGTTCGGCCATTACGTGATTGTAGGTCGCCACATCGGGCAGGCCGAGCCGCTGGAGCGCTGTGCGGTTGGCCGCCGTCACGGACCCGCGGGCAAACTGGGCGGTCAACGCCTCCGGATGGTCCTGCAGGTAGCCGCGTAAATCGACCACGCCCTCGGCGCGCAGCGTCTCCAGCCAGCCGACGACCGCGGTGTAATCCTTTTCGATCACCGCGACCGGCACATTCTCGAACAACGTCCGGAAACGCGCCTCGCTCTCGCGCAGGGCCGCCTGGGCGATGCGCTCCTGCCGCAGATCGAGCACGGTCGCCTGCATATAACGCCGACCGTCAATTTCAAGGGGCCGGGCGTGCAGCTCGACCGGGATCGACTCCCCCGTGCCGCGGCGCGGCCACACTTCGGCCACCCCGATGCCGCCCCGCTGCAACCGTTCGCGGAAGCGGCGCTCCATCTCCTCCCGTTTTTCGGGCGGATAGAACGACGTATGGTGCCGGCCCACCAATTCGCTCTGGGCGACGCCCAACAATTCCGCCACCGCGCGATTGGCCTGCAAGATGACGCCCGTCTCGCCGTCGGTGAGGATGATGCCATCGGTGGCGCCGTCGATGATGCGGCGTTGCCGGACTTGGTCCGCTGCCAGCTCGGTGGCGCGCCGTTCCCATGCGCGTCGCGACCGCCATTGCCCGATCAAGCCCACCACCGCCGCCGCGGACCCCGCCGCCAGCAACCCCACCACGGCGAGCTCACGGCCGGTCAACGTGGCGAACGACAACCCGACAGCATCGCTCAACGCGGCGCACGGCAACCGGGTCGGCGTTGCACCTGACATGAGCCAAAACACCAACGATCCATTCATGGGGCGGAATCGTCAGCGAAGCAATCGGCGCCGCCCAGGCTTGTCGAGGCGCAAACCCCGGCGACAAAATGCGGTTCGCCTTCGCCGATGGCACCCGCCACCACCGTCGTAAATTTTTACCGTTTTTTCAACTTTTCCCACCCGCAACGCGCCCGCCCTGTCCTCCGCCCATCGGGCCATTGTCATCTAATAGATGACAATTCCCCGACGCAAAAGGAGCGCAGTCCGATGCGATATTACCTGGCCGCTGCCCCTACCGCCGAGCCTCTCGCTCTGCTACACTCTCCGACCACTGACCACTGACCACTGACCACTGACCACTGACCACCGCCTTCCGCCGTCTGTCCTCCGCCCGATAACCAGTAACCAATAACTAATAACCAGCGCTTCAGCGCGCCGCCCTCCGCTCTCCGCTTTTCCCAATCACTCCGCTCATGAAACTGCCGCTCTATTGGATCGATGCCTTCACCGACCGGGTTTTTCACGGCAATCCGGCGGCCGTTGTGCCGCTCGAGCATTGGCTCGACGATGCCGTCATGCAAAAAATCGCCTTCGAAAATGGCCTCTCCGAGACGGCCTTCTTCGTCCCGACGGGCTTGCCCGCCGGAGTCTCGGCGAAGGCGGGTGAAGCGCGCTATCGCTTGCGCTGGTTCACGCCAGCGGTGGAGGTTGACATGTGCGGCCACGCCACGCTGGCGAGCGCGCACGTGCTCCTCCGCGAGCTCGGCGTCGCCAGCGACACGGTCACCTTCGACACCCGCAGCGGGCTACTCGTCGTCACCCGCCGCGCCGACGGCAAACTCGAGATGGATTTCCCGATCCGCACCGGCGATGGGCCCGCCGACCCGACGCCGGCCCTGCTGCGCGGTCTGGGCCGCGCCCCCGAGGAGGTAATCCGCGCGCCGGCCCGCTGGCTGTGCGCGTACGCCCGGGCCGCCGACGTGCGCGACTTGCGGCCCGACCATGCCCTGCTCGCCTCCGTGACGCCCGGCCGGATCATGGTGACGGCGCCGGGTGACCCGGGCGATTGCGATTTCGTGTCGCGCTATTTCGCGCCCGACGCCGGCATCGCCGAAGATCCGGTGACCGGCTCGGCCCATTGCACCCTCGTGCCCTATTGGGCGGCCCGCCTCGGCAAGACATCGCTGCACGCACGCCAGGTTTCGGCGCGCGGTGGCGAGCTGTGGTGCACGCTGGCCGGCGATCGCGTGAAGATCGCCGGGCAGGCCGTGCACTACCTGCGCGGAGAAATCTCCCTCTGACGCCGGCCCGCGCCAAGGCTCGGAATCTCCTCCCGACTCCGGCAAAATTCATCGTCCTCTTCCAAATGGCGGCAGCCATTTGCTTAGGAATCCGTGGGCGAAGCCCGGGGATTCCTTCCTACGGCCGGACCAGCCCGTAGTGGATGCAATAACGGGTGAGGCTGGCTACGTCGCGCACGCCCGCCTTGTCCATGATGTTGGCGCGATGCTTTTCGACCGTGCGCACGCTCAAACTGAGCTTGTCGGCAATCTCCTTCGACGCGAAACCCTCGGCCACCAGCTTCGCCACCTCCACCTCGCGGGGCGACAACGGCTCGGCCCCGGTCACCACCGGCAGGCTCGGCACCGGTCCGTGTTCCGGCTGGTGGAGCGGCTCCGGCGTGTCGCCCTTGGCCGCGATGTAAATCCCGCCGCCCGCCACTTCCTTGATGGCTTCCAGCAGCATCGGCAGCGGCTTGGTTTTGTCCAAAAAACCTTGCACGCCGAGCGCGGCGAACTGCCCCGGCAACTGGGGATCGGCTCGGCTCGTGAGCACCAGGATACGAGCGTGGGGCTGCTGTTCGCGAATGGCCTTGATGACGTCGAAGCCATGCATCCCCGGCAGGCTGAGATCGCAGATCAGCAGCGTGGGCGGCTTGCGCAGGCAATGCTCCAAACCTTCACGACCATCGCCGAATTCTGCCGTCACTTTCAAGCCCGGCACCTGCTCCACCGCAATGCGCAGCATCTGCCGCACAACGGTTTCGTCTTCGATCAGAACAACAGATTTGGCAGGCATGACTGGCTGGTAGGCTGGCTGAGAACCCTAGATGAAACATTTCTGCGCCCCGGCGCAAGCCCGACTAAAGTAAATCTTCTGTCACCAATGCCATAAGCGTCGCTGCGCTCCCCGCCCTTCGAAGGAGCGCGGACGTATCGCCGCAGGCGATCGTCCGCCTTCAGCCCGCCCGCATTCCGCGGAAGAAGCGATGCCCACAACCCACCGCCCGTGATCCGAAACAGGCGGGCGATCCTGCGGATACGCCCGCGCTCCCAGGTTCCGACCCCGGAGCGCGCACGTGTCGCCACCGGCCGTCGCACGGATCGGTGTTTGAGCGAAGGCCGGTCGGTCCGCCTCGTTCCCATTCTTCGTTCTCATTCTCGTTCTCGCCCTACCGGTACCTCCGAGAGAACGAAGAACGAGAATGAGAACGAGTATGATCGAATCCGAGGCGCCCCTCTCCGCCTCGCCAGAAATTGTATTGGTCACACCCCAGCTTTTTGTGAACTGTACTGGTTGCAATCGTCGGGCCCTGCGCCTGCCCGCCGCCGGGCGATGTGCCGTATTGTGTAGTCAACACCAACTGCCGCCATGATCCAGACGCTCGTCGCGCCCAAACCCACGCCGCTCTACGCTGGCCTCGCCGATTCGCTGCAGCAGCTCATCGAGCAGGGCACGCTGCGCCCCGGTCATCGCGTGCCCTCCGTCCGCCGCATGTCGCTGCAACGCGACGTGAGCATCTCCACCGTGCTCCAGGCCTACACGCTTCTCGAAAGCCGTGGCTTTCTCGAAGCGCGCCCGCAATCCGGCTATTACGTGCGGCCGCGCCTGCCCAGCCACACGCCCGAGCCGCGCATGGCCCGGCCGATGGCCCGGCCGAGTTACGTCGGCGTCAACGACCTCACCGCGGAGGTGCTCATGCACGCCGCCGATCCGAGCTATTTGCCCCTCGGCGCGGCCTGTCCGGACCACACGCTTTTCCCCACGAAGAAACTCGCGCGCATCCTCGGCGCCGTCGGCCGCAACGATCCCGCCCTGCTCGGTCGCTACGCGATGTCGTTGGCTTACGAACCGCTCACCCGCGAGATCGCCCGCCGCTACCTGCAGGCCGGCGCGCCCCTCGGCCACGACGAACTCGTGGTGACGATCGGCTGTTGCGAGGCGATCAACCTCTCGCTGCGCGCCGTCACCCGCCCCGGCGACACCGTGGCGATCGAGACCCCCGCCTATTTCGGCTTCCTCGAGACGATCCAGAGCCTCGGTTTGCGCACCCTCGAGGTGCCGACCGAGCCGCGCACCGGCATCGACCTCGCCGCGCTGCGCGAGGCCCTCGAGCACAACGCCGTGAAGGCCGTGATCGTGATGCCAAGTTTTCAAAACCCGCTCGGCTCCTGCATGCCCGACGACAAGAAGGAGCGCCTCTACCGGCTGCTGGCCGATTTCGACGTGCCCGCCATCGAGGACGACATCTACGGCGACCTGCATTTCGGCGAACGCCGCCCCAAGCCGCTCAAGGCCTGGGACACCGACGGGCGCGTGCTGCTGTGCAGCTCCTTCGGCAAGACGCTCGCGCCGAGCCTGCGCGTGGGCTGGTGTGCGCCGGGCCGCTATCTCGAACGTGTGCGCCGGCTCAAGTTCACCAACACGCTCGGCACGCCGGTCGTGCTGCAGAAGACCATTTCCGATTTCCTGCGCACCGGCGGCTACGATCACCACCTGCGCTCGATCCGCCGCGCCTACCAGAACCAGCTGCACCTGTTCTCGCAGGCGAGCCTGCGTCACTTCCCCGAAGGCACGCGTCTGAGCCGGCCGCAGGGCGGTTTCATCCTGTGGGTCGAACTGCCGGCGGGCGTGGACACGCTCCGGCTCTATCGCGACGCGTTGCGGCACCACATCAACACTGCACCCGGCGCGCTCTTCTCCGTGAAGGACCGCTACCGCAACTGCCTTCGCATGAACTGCGGCATCCCCTGGAGCGACCCGGTCGACGCCGCGCTGCGCACCCTCGGCGAGCTGGCCCGCGCCCAGCTCGCGTGAACATTACCGTCCTCCGTCTTCCGTCCTCCGCCATCCGTCGTCTGTCCTCCGCCCATCAACCAACAACCAGCAACCAATAACTAAACTAATAACCCGCGAGTCAGCGCGCTGCCCTCCGCCGCCCTTTCACTTTCCCTTTCACTCTCACTTTCACTCTCACTTTTCCCTCTGTGTCTTCGCCTCCTTCCCGCACCGCTCTCGTCGTCGCCTTCGCGACCATTTACCTGGTCTGGGGCAGCACGTACCTGGGCATCCGCGTGGCCGTGGAGACGCTGCCGCCGTTTCTGATGGCCAGCCTGCGTTTCGTCGTCGCCGGCTCGTTGCTGCTCGCTTTTCAACGGCTGCGCGGGCCGCTGCGTCTCCGGCCGCATCACTGGCGTGACAATGCCATCATCGGGGCGTTTCTCCTCCTCGGCGGCAACGGCCTCGTCTCGTGGTCCGAACTGTCCCTGCCCTCGGGCGTCACGGCGCTGATCATCGGTTCGCAACCGCTCATCATGGTGCTCACCGAATGGGCGTGGCCCGGCGGAGTGCGGCCCGGCAAACCGACGCTGTGCGGGCTGTTGCTCGGTTTCGCCGGCGTCGCCTGGCTGGCGGCCCCTTGGGACAGCGCGGCCGGCGGCGCGCTGCCCCTCGGCGGCTTTGTCGCGGTCCTCGCGGCCTGCGTCTTCTGGGCGTTCGGTTCGATCTACGGCCGGCACGTCCGGGAGCCGGCCGCCCCCTTCACGGCGTCGGCCGTGCAGATGCTGGCCGGCAGCGCGGCGCTCGCGCTCGTGGCGCTGCTGCGGGGCGAGGTGGCGGCATTCTCGCCGGCCGCGGTGTCGGCCGATTCGTGGCTGGCCTTCGGCTATCTGACGAGCGTGGGCTCGCTCGTAGGCTTCTCCACGTTTGTGTGGCTGATGAAGCATAGCACGCCGGCCCGCGTGGCCACCTACGCCTACGTTAATCCGATTGTGGCCGTGTTCCTCGGCTGGCTGATCCTGCACGAGCCGATCACATCGCGCACGCTCGTCGCCTCGGCGGTGATTGTGTCGGCGGTCGCGATCATCACCGTGCAGAAAACCCGGACTGCGCCGGCCCTCTCCGCCGCGGCGCCCATGCCGCGACGCGAGGCGGCGTGAGTCGATTTGTAGCGCAGGCATCCCTGCCTGCCTCCGTAGTCGGAGCAAGAGGAAGCCTGCGCTACACCTGTAGGCCGGCAAAGTGGCAGCGGCGTCTCGCCGCTGATTGGATCGAAAAGCGGCGGGCCACCCGAGCGCATCCCATTTTTTGGGGCAACGCTGGCTGCTTGGCGTTCTCGCCCGGCCACCAAATGCCACGCCGGTAGCGGCGGTCTATGACCGCCGAAACGTTGACACGAGTCCTCTACGCTTTGTCGGCGCTCATAGAGCGCCGCTACAGTCTTCCGGCTCAGTTCAATGCTATAAGTATAGCGCTACGACGCTCACAATCTGATCTGTGCCCGTGGACCCGTGGCCGCATGGTATGTCTCGACGCGGACGGAGGGAACCCTAGGCTCGCGGCGTGTAGCGGCGACCGTTTTCGCCCCACTCTCTTTCGCCGTCGGCCGCGAGCGGGCCGACCCTGCCCAAGCGTCAATTCCATGCGCCTGTTCCGTCCTCCCCCCGAATTCGCCGATCCGGCCCAACGCCGGACCGCCCTCATTGTGTATTCCGTCGTGGGGATCGTCATGGCCCTGGCCTCGGGGTTTCTCCTGATCGCCGTCTTGTTTCTGCACGAGGACACTTCCCACTGGGTTTATTCCGTCGGCCTGGGCAGCGCCGCGTGCCTCGCGATCCTCCAGCTGAACAGCCGCGGCCAGGTGCGCGCGGCGGGCATTCTGCTGGTGGCGACGCTCTGGGCGCTGTTCACCGTATTCGCGGCCCTCGGTGGCGGCATCCTGGCGCCGGTCACATCGGGCTATCTCGTGCTGATCTTTCTCGCCGGTTTCCTGCTGGATGCCCGGGCTGTATGGTGGACCGCCGCCCTCTGCGGTGCCACGTGCCTGGCGTTTTTCGCCGCCGACTACGCCGGTTGGTTGCCGCCCGGCACCGAGCACCATACGGCGCAAACGCATGGCGCGATCCTGGCGCTGATGATGCTGATCGTGCTGGGCCTGCAGCACCTCGCCGCCCGCAATGTCGCCGCGCGCGCCGCC